>Ga0209403_10002822_pt1 | contig 20235 bp, 26 predicted proteins | sample ArcticOcean_MG_C_8_FD_187440 | JGI IMG/M metagenome (GOLD analysis project Ga0209403, IMG submission 187440) | Marine microbial communities from western Arctic Ocean - ArcticOcean_MG_CB11_86 (SPAdes) (version 2) | ecosystem: Environmental > Aquatic > Marine > Oceanic | place: Arctic Ocean... | reverse complement strand
TGGCGGAAGAGGTGACAATGTCTACTAGTAGAAGGTGCTGGTAGGTCTTAGTCATCAATAACACCCCCTGCTTCCATATTTAGTATACACCTGCAGGGTTTTTTACACATTGAATATTTGATGTGTGGTCTGTAATTTACTAGCTCCTTACACTACTTACTAAGGTGAACTATTCACTTTTAGGTAACTTTTAGGTAACTTTAAGGAGAAATTATGCAAATTTTAATTAATGAAAACTCAATCAATAGCATTACAAACCAAGGCCGATATCCTGATGCTGTAGTTAAAAATCTTCAGTTATGGGTTAAAAAACCAGGGAATATGTACTGGATACTCAGATTTAAAATTGATGGTGATCGAAAAGACATGAGTCTTGGTGCCTGCCCAAAAATAAGTTTAGATGACGCACGTGAGTTAGCTATATTAACTAATAAACAGATTAATCGCGGTATCAATCCAATAACAGAAAGAAATAATTCAAAAAAGAAAAGACTTATTGAAACAGAGCTTCCGACATTTGAGGCATTTGCCTTAGATTATATAGAAAAACGTAAGGGTGAGTGGTCAAACGCTAAACATGCTGCGCAATGGCTAACTTCCCTTCAAAGGCATGCATTTCCTATCATAGGGAAAATGAAGGTTAAAGATATTGAAACAGACCATATTCTAAAAATTCTTAATCCAATTTGGGAAATTACAACACATACCGCATTTAGGCTGCGTGGAAGGTTGGAAAGAATACTGGCAAGAGCTACGGTATTAAAACTAAGAAATGGTATGAACCCTGCCCTATGGAAAGGTCACCTTCAAGAACTATTAAACTCCCCTAGCAAGATAAGTCCAGTTAAGCACCATAAAGCTCTGGCATACGAAGACCTTCCTGATTTTATGAAAGAGCTAAAAGAGGTTGATGGGATCTCTGCATTAGCCTTAGAATTTACAATACTTAATGTTAATCGGACAAGTGAGGTTTTATTAGCTATGAGAGCTGAAATTACAGGCGATACCTGGACTATCCCATCACATAGAATGAAATCTAGAGTTGAGCATAGAGTCCCATTATGTAATCGCTCGTTAGAAATCATTCAAATTGCAGCTTATCTGGATAAAGATAGTCAGTACATCTTCTCAAGAAAAGGTAAAAATTTATCTCAAATGTCTATGCTTATGATGATGCGTAGATTAAGACCTGGATTTACCGTACATGGTTGCCGGTCATCATTTAGAGATTGGGTGTCAGAAGAGACATTACATTCTCCTGAGGTGGCAGAAATGTCATTAGCGCATACAATAAAAGATAAAGTAGAAAGCGCATACCGAAGAGGCGATTTATTTAAACGAAGAAGGTTGCTGATGATGGACTGGGAAAATTATTGCGAAAATAATGCCGCAGAAAATTTTATCAATATTGATACAAGAGAGAATGACTAATAGTTAAATTTACGTCTCAGTTAAACATAACCTGAGGCGTATCCCTTTAAAAGGATTAAATTAAATGGCGCAATATACAGACGGAAAGGAAGTTCCACCAAAAAAAGAGAAGAAATATTCAAAAAAAGATTATTCAAGAGCATTCGTTCGTCTACTAGAGAAACATTTGCAAGAATCTGTTGCGGACTACAAAACAATACCGAAAAAAGAAATACCAAAAAAACTGAAAACTATTATTGACCAGCTTCATATTAATATTAAAAATTTTCTGCGTAATTATGAGATGACAGAAGCTATTGTAAATGTGAAAGATGGAAAAATATTAACCCAAGGTAATCAGCCACTCGAAGAATTAAAATTTGAAGTAATGAGATTAAATAAAGAATATAAAGAGGAGCACGGCTATGCTAAAAATATGCCCTATAAGATTTTAGAGAGGGCATTGGAGAGTTTAAATAAAACACGTCAAGATGAAGGTTTGCAGCCATTAAAAGATTTAAACAACAGAACTTATGACGACTGGAAAAAACAATCTAAAGCTCAGAAATAATGCTCTTAAGAAGAAAAATTACACATTAAATATTTGGTGTGCTGAACAATAATAACTAATAAGTTCTAATAGAGCCTTATTAAATAAGGAGGTTCTTATGAACTTAGAAATACCAAATAATACTCCCGCACTTCCCCAGAAAAATAAAAATACTGAAATATTTCAGAAATATCAACTACTTAGAATTGAAATGGTAAGTAGTATCACAACTCTTGGTAAATCGACTATCAACCTTTGGGTTGCTCAAGGTAAGTTTCCAAAACCAATTTATTTTTCAGCAACATTAAAGGTATGGCGGCTCGAAGATATTAATTTATGGATTTTATCCAATGTTAGAGGAGAAAATAATGAATACTAAAAAAATAAAAAATCAATTGGCAGAAGATCATGAAATGGTTAATTTACCTTTTGATTTCAAGACAGAATCAAAACGTGTCAAATTTACTTGTCCTGAAATTAACAATTTCGGCATTGACGAATTAAAAAAAATGCTCGAAATCGAAGTTTGGGAGGGAAGTAGTCTATTAGATTCCGAGATACTAACAGCCTGGGCAGAAAATCAATCACAAATAGAAATTCTCGAACATATGAAATATGACATTGATAAAACCATTAAGTATTTAAAAGAAGGCATAGATAGTATCAATGATTACACTCTTATAACTAAGCTTTGGGGGAGATAATGGGCACTTCAAAATCATCTTGGTTAGACCATAGATATGACAATATTTTCTTAAACGAAATTAGTTTTGTAGAAGACCCAGTGCCTGGCTTGAATAATCAGCCCAATGAAGCTTTTGTTTGGATATGTAAGAACAAAGCTAAAAGATTGCTATTCAAATCGCTTGCGGAATTCGCCCCATTATTTCCTGTCTATAGTTACCATAAAGAAATTAGTTCTTGGTTGTCCCCTCCTCCTTCTGGAATTGGTAACGCCGTTTTTATTATTATCGGGAAAGATCCCACTGGAAAATTACGATCTGTTGGAGGAAATTACTTTAATAGTAATGCTTGGGGCGAATCTCCCCAAGGAAATTTCTGGGAAAATTTAAGCTGCTGTAAAAATGAACAGGATCAATATCACCTGATCTCCTCAACAATCGGATTCTACAAAAAAAATCATGGCCAGTTTCAAATTAATGAAACCGAAAGAATTTGTGACATAGCTTGTACGATGCCAATTTACCTTTTAGCGTTAGATAAAGATAAGGCTTGTATGGCAGTTGGGCCAGCCATCGTCAGTGGTAATCATCCTGCTGACTTTAGCTATGAAAAAATAGGTGAGGTAACCGTATGAGTCTGCTAACCACCTATTGTCAAAATGGTTTATGTCTTGTTGCAATACCTAAAGGCATGAAAGGACCTATAACCTCAGGCTGGAACCTAAGAGAAAATGTCATTACAAGTGTTGATCAACTACATTTATTGCATGATAGTAATATTGGTCTAGGGCATAGCTATTCATCTCCTTACCCAACCTGCGCGATTGACTTTGATGATCTTATAAAAGCTAAAAACTGGTTTCAAGATAAGGGGGTTGAGATTAATCATTATATTAATGCTGATGATGCAGTACACATTATTTCGGGAAAATTCAATCGACTAAAATTATTATTTAGATTAAAAACGGAACCGCTTCGTTCTCAAGTAATTAAAGACGGCTCCCAAACTATTTTAGAATTTCGTTGTGCAACTAGCAATGGCTTAACTGTTCAAGATGTATTACCTCCTTCTATTCACCCTGAAACCCAGCTTCCGTATACATGGGGAGGAAAAGGTCATTATTCTCAGATTCCATTTATTCCTGAAGACATACTCACTTTGTGGCAATCACTTCTCGCTCCTAAAATGCAAGAAACAAAACCAATGATCTCATCACTACCCGAATCGCCGAAGAATATTGCAATACTATTAGGCGCGTTAGATAAAATAAGTAGTGATTGCGACTATGAAACTTACCGCAATATTGTTTGGGCCATAAAAAGCACAGCCTGGTCAGTCGCTAATGACGTTGCCCTAGTCTGGTCACAAAAAACGTTAGACCGCTTCAGTGAAGAAACTTTTAATAACTTACTTAATAGCTATTCCTACGATAACCAAAATCCAATTACGGTGGGTACGATCTTTCATTTAGCAAAAATGGGGGTGCAACATGAATAATATTGATAATGTAACCAGTATTAATCCTCTACAAATGATTCAGCAGCGTTTTAGCCTTATTGATCTTGCAGGTGAGATTTTAGTTATTGATAATGAACAAGTAGAAAGGCTAAAAAAAGGTAGTTTAAAAGAAATCCGTTTTTATAAACCTAAAGATGCGAAAATTCTAATTGAAAGAATCCTACAAACATTACCTGTTGCCTCTAAAATCCAAGAGATATTTAACCAATTCGTCGGAAGCCCAAGTACTCATCTTTATAATGAAATTGCATTTAGTCCCAGAAAAACATCGCCCGAAGTCTTGAATTGCTGGGTTGGGCCAACATTACATTCCAATGACAATAACTGGGATGATATCTATCATTTCCTATACCAGGTCATTAGTAACAACAATCAACAGTCCTATGATTATCTAATTCAATATTTAGCACATGCCATCCAGAAAGCAGAAGACAAACCCGGTGTGGCCATTGTCTTACTCAGTGATTCAGGCTGTGGCAAAGGGACTTTTTATACCCTGTTAAATAAAGTGTGGGGACGATCCAGTATTGAAGTGAATGATGTCAAACATATCATCGGTAATTTTAATGCCGCCTTACAAAATAACTTTATTGTATTCATGGACGAAGCACTATTTAAAGGCAATCACGAGGGCATGGAGCGTTTAAAAAACCTTATTACCGAGAAGACCATTCGGGTCGAAAAGAAGTATGTACAGGCTTATGATATTGAGTCTTTTCATCGTTTTTTTGCTGCATCCAATAGCGAACACTTTGCTCACATACCCATAGATGACCGCCGGTTTTCTTTTTACAGGGTCTCCAATCAATATAAACAAAACTTAGACTATTTTGAAAAAATCCATCGGCTCATAGAAAACGGTCATCAAGTGCAGGGATTTTTACATTATCTTCAACACCTTGATATCAAGACTTTTAATCCCAGAAGCCGAATTATTACTCAAGAACACATAGATCAGCGCATTAAATCTTTGAAAGGTTTTGAGCGTTTCTGGTATGAGGCGCTACAAAATCATGGGTTTAGTTCAAGATCAACATCTTATGGGATGATTACAACAGATAATATTGATTGGTTAGAAAAGCCTTTCTTTGTAGCTACGGAAACATTACTTCTTTGTTTCAACCAATATGACAAACAGTCTCAACGCTATGAAAGTATTCAAAGCCAACAAATCTCAAAAATAATTAAAAAACTATGTCCCGATGCAAACGCAATTAAACACAAATCTCAAACATTTGAAAAAGAAAAAAGAGGTTATCGGCTACCAGGACTTTTTAGAGCGCGGCAACTGTTTGAGACCTACTTTGGATGCAAGATTGATTGGATGGACAAGACTGACACAGAAATAAAATTAGAAGAAATGGAGACTGAACGGATAGCAGAATTGCAGCAAGAGATAATGTTAGATGCTTATCATGAATCATTAGATGAAACTTAAGACAGAGAAGACGCTATTTTTACTAAAACTCTTTATAGGTTTCTTTTATTTTATTTCTATTTTTATAGAAAACACTGTCTTCTCTGTCTTAAGAAAAGGAATAAAGCGAATAAGTCACAAAGTTAACCCCGTTCAACAGAAAAAATCTAATGCAACGTCGTAAATACAAGAAGCATAAAAGACCAGGAAGTACCGGATCAAAGCACTGGAACTGGCGCCATGGTAGGTGCAGCATGGAAACACGAAAAGAACAAGCTGATACTGTTTGCACACTTAGATACCTGTGTGATATCGGGACTCAGGGCCGCTTTATGTCGCCTACTACGAAATTTATGGGCCGCCCACCTAATGACTATCTCAGCCTAGACCTTAGTAAAACTGAAAATTTAGTTTATGCCTTATTGAAGGTTAATAAGTTGATTTAATAACGGGTTGCTTCACACCCCTGTGTACCCCTTATTGGTCGGTCAGTTAATGAGGAGTTAGTAACTAATGGAGACTGGGAAAGACTTATAGGTCAGGAAAGAGATTCAATGGAATAATGTGATGAAGAAAACATAGGGGTACACAGTTTGGGTCTCGGCTTAAGGATAAGTAGTTTCCTAAAGTAGGATGGGGACAAGATCCACATTTCCCCATAAAATTCATTGGCTACAACAAAGCTATTTTAAACAATATAGGACTGTATTTAATTAAGGAAAGAGAAGTGTGTTACCCCCGTTACAACAAGCTCGTTCTGACTTTGAAGGAGAGCTGACGTCATTAACTCCCGAAGATGCAGACGTGGCACGTGCGACAGTTACAATCAATGCAATCAATGGGACAGAATCGCCTCCAGCCCACCCAGTAAATTGATGACACTTCAGCATTGGCGATTTCAAGTGCGCCTCAGTCCATAAGGCCTGTTGGTTACGGCCCGGACAGTTTGCCCTTGAGTGCGTCGATGAATGGTCCGAGCTTTGGTGGTTGCGGTTCGATATCGACGTTGACACCAAACTTGTGCAACGTCGCCGTACACACCGGCCCGATCGACGCCACTAGGGTGTGGCTCAAGCCGTCCTGTAAGGCCTGCAGCCGTCCCTTCTGTTGCGCGACGCTAAACAGGTTACTGACTTGCGAAGCACTAGTGAAGGCGACGGCATCGATATGGTGGAGTTCGAGTGCGTCCATCAGGTCGATCAACGGCGCGATATTTTCCGGCAGGCTCCAGCGATAGGTGGCGATCTCGATTACCTGCGCACCTCGTTCTTCAAGCACTTTCTGCAATTCCTGATTGGTTTCACCGTAGCGCTGCACTACCACCTGCTTGCCCTGCAGTGGCATCCTGTCGAGTTCGGATAGTACTTCAGCGGTGGTGTAGGGATCTTTGGCGCTGCCATCGATGCGCACCTTGCGCAAGCGCAATGCAGCGGTCGGCTTGGGGCCACGCACTACTACTTGTGCCACTTCCAGTTGGGCCAGCAGCTGATCCGATAAATTCAATACATCGGTTGCCGAGAATAGTGCCTTGACGCCAACACCAGTCTGAAAAATGAAAATATCCGGCGGCGCCGTGTCCCATTTGTGCAAGAGCTCGGCGATATGTGTCGGATCGATGTCGGGAATCTCGGCTAGCGCTGGTGCAGAAAATGGGATTCCACCATGTTTCCGCACCAGACGGGCGATACTCTTCCCAAGGCGACTTTCCAGTATGGCGATGGTTTTATTACGCACGGCAATTCCTCCAGATGGGTGATGAATATTTTAAAGAGAATTAAACGGTATTAAAGCCCTATTAAACGGATTAATTCCAGATAAATCATAAAATATAAAGTCCTTTATAATCAATATTTTACATCAATATACTCTTAATATTCAGATTAAAAATGGAGAGGGTTAACCCCCAGTAAACAAGCGCTTAAAGGCATACCAACTTTCGGAGTTATAAAGAGATATACGCTAGTAGTAGTCTAGCTTTCGGATTCCCATTAAAGGTTTATAGTTAAATTACAATTAACCTACACTAAGGAAGCCTTATAAAAAACCTACTCCCTATCATAATCAATTACTTAAAATTTAACTTTCCTCGATTGATATGATTTAATCTGAGACAGACCCTACATTAAATGTACTACATTTAACCTCAAATGCTTTCAATTCCGGAATGCATGACCCACATTCTGTTCCGCACTTAAGTTTATTTTTCAACGTTTCAAGATCTGCTCCCGCTTCTAATGTCTCAATAATTTCCTTTTCAGACACATCGAGACAAACACAAACTATCTTCCCTCGACCTACGCCCCCGACAGGAGGTTCTTTTAGAGGAGCTAAAGCCCATCGACGTAATTCATCTGTAAAGTTGCCATTAACCATCACCTCTCGAAGCCATTGAGTCGCAAGCGTTTCTCCTACAAGCCTAACTCCAGTTACATTCTTATTTTCTACCAAAACCCTTTTACTAATGTCATGCGCTTTATCTTCATACGTAATTAAAGGGGCTCCTGATGACATGCCTAAAAGACTATCAATATCATCAATGGATACTGCATCGGGTTTTAATTTATTGAATGCTCTAAAAACAATTACGCCCTGAGTAATGAAGGGTACAAATTGAGTATTGAGTATTTTTGCTAGAAATATTTTTTGTATAGCCTTTTGTATTTCATAGGGGAGGCTTTATATATCGGCTACCCCTGAATGCATTCTATATAAATCAATGACTTACAACAGTATACCTTGACCTACCCCTGCCCCACTTTATTACTAGAAATATTTTTTAGTTAACCCTATTGCAATGTACCATATAGGGGTATATAGTATAATATATAAAACAAGGAGAAAGTTATGAAAAACTGTTGTGACGAAAAACATCCCAATTACGAAAAGCATATTCCAAGACTAAACAAAGTGGTAGGTCAATTAAATGGAATAAAAAAAATGATTGAGGACAGAAGATATTGTCCTGAAATCATTACTCAGCTGAAGGCAGTGAGCTCAGCTTGCCAGTCTTTAGAAATTATTATGCTTCAAAAGCACCTTGAGAGCTGTGTTATGGAAGCATTTTATTCGAAAGATAAAGATGCTCAGGCGGAAAAAATTCAGGAGCTTACTAACTTATACAAACGATGATAAAAATAATTAAAATTTATGCACTGGGTATCGTGCTCTTAACTAGCTACCAATCAATCCTTCAGGCAGCACCGATGAGCTTTAAGGGCTCAATAACTAGCATGGCTACAGCTGGAAAAGGCTATTCTAGTGTGGAATCCAGCTACGCAATTACGTCAAAAGATTCCTTTGGAATAAGGGCTTATGAAAGTAAGGGAAGTGGCTATCAGTTAAGGTCTGGTGGGATTTTTCATTTAAGGAAGTTGATGAGGATTAATACCATTAATTCACAAACTAATTTATGGCTTTTTACTGGAGCTGGAACAATGAATGTTAAAAAAAACTCCCAAGAGAAAGACCATTCTTATTTAAGCCCCACATTACAATTTGATTACGAAACAAAAAGAGTCTATGGGTTAATCTCACACCAAGTTTTAAGAGTTGAGCACGAAAATTTCGATACAACCAAAATAGAAGGTGGCTTTTCATTTTACGAAACAGGCTATAACGAAACTCAGCCCTGGTTACTCTTAAAAGCTAAAAATACTAACAGTATATTTAATAAAATAGAATATACCCCTACACTAAGGCTGATTAATAAAACCATATTTATGGATGCAGGGGTAACAACGGATGGGGATCCATCCATTCACTTGATGTACACATTTTAGGAGAATATTATAATGAAAAAGGTAATGTTAGTAGCAATGGTATTGTTTAGTTTAAATAGTTATGCACTGACTCAAAAAATTGAAGTGCTGGGGATGGTTTGTGCTTTTTGTGCACAAGGCATAGAAAAAAGCTTTGGGTCAGATGAGAATGTTAAGGATGTTTTTGTTAGTTTAGAAAATTACTTTGTCGCAATAGAGTCAAAAGATGGAAAAAGTATTGACGAAAAGCTGATTAGAACCATCATTACTGATGCCGGTTACGATGTTCAAAAGATTGAGGTTGTTTCTGACTCTGTGAGTGAAATCAGGGCTAAGTATGGCTCCAAGTAAAGAGGTGCATATACTTAGGTCAAATAAGCTAGCAAATTACTTAACTTTATTTACTAGCAGCGGAACGATTGTTTGTTGTGCAATACCGGCCCTCTTGGTTTCAATTGGAGCGGGTGCAGCGTTAAGCTCTTTGATTGCAGTATTTCCGCAATTAGTTATTCTTTCCATCTATAAAATTCCAATATTTATGGGTGCCTTTATGATGCTTATAATCTCTGGAATACTGCAATACCGTTCAAGAAGTCTGCCTTGTCCTGCAGATAAAAACCTGGCGAATGCTTGCACCAGAACCCGAAAAATATCGTTGATTATTTACTTTGCATCAGTAGGAATTTTTATTATTGGACTTCTCTTTGCTTTTATTATCCCGTTTTTTATGTAATTCTAGGAGCGTAGTAAGCTTAACTTACACTGCCTAAACTCCAGCCAAAACCAGATTAGGCATTAAGAATAAGAGGAAGAGTAGTTTTTTCATTTAAAAAATATTAAAAATAACGTACAAAATAATAAAAGTTATTACTGGAATAGACCCTTATGATGATGATGAAGATGACACTTTAAAGGTTATTACTGGATTTGATGATACAGACTAGACCCTGTATAGACACCAGTTACTATATCCCGACTAATATAATAAATATATATAAATCAATAACTTACAGCAATAAACCCTGACATTTTCCATCGCCGTAAATATAATTTAATCCTGTTTCTTGAATCATTTCTTCTAAATTTTTATTTCTAACTTTATTAATTTCATTCGGTAATTTCTTACTTCTTGGATTAGATGCTGTGATTAATGCTGCTTTAGTTTGATGAGATGTTTCATAAATTTTACTTAATTCATAATTATGAATACCAATTTTTAAGATAAAAGGAGGAATGGCTTCAATATAATAATCGGCAGATTCATATTGCTCTAAAAGAAGAGGGTCAATCAATCTTCGCTCCAGTCATGAAAATTTTGATGCTCCTTATTTGATTGAATAAAATTTTCTTGATCTTTCCTATAAGGGCATTTTATTGCATGATTTTCTAATTGATTATTGATGAGAATTTCACTGACATGGCAATAAGCACATTCTATAAATTCATCATTTATTTTAGAACGCATTTTTGGATAATTATCATATATTTTATTTATAGGCATCACTTATTCCTAAGTTAAGCTGAAAAAGAAGAGCCACAGCCACAAGTGCTTTTTGCACCAGGATTCTTAATTACAAATTGTGAGCCCTGAACATTATCTTGATAATCAATTTCTGCACCTGTTAAGTATTGTAAGCTCATTGGATCTACCAAAAGAGTGACCGTATCTTTAACAACTTGTGTATCATCTTCGTTAGCAGCCTCTTCAAAAGTGAATCCATATTGAAACCCAGAACATCCACCACCACTAACAAAAACTCTAAGCTTTAAGTCAGGCGAACCTTCTTCCAAAATCAAATCCTTAACTTTTTTTACTGCGTTATCAGTAAAGTTAATCGGGGTAGGCATTGCTAGTTCAGCTGTCGTCATTTTTATTCTTCCTCTTCATTTATTTTTTAATTGAGCGACACATTTTGCTTAGATTTAAGATCAGCTACCGCAGCTTTAATTGCATCTTCAGCCAAAACTGAACAATGAATTTTAACTGGAGGCAATGCTAATTCTTCAACTATCGAAGTGTTCTTGATAGCTTGTGCTTCATCCAGAGTTCGGCCTTTCAGCATTTCTGTAACAAGCGAACTTGATGCAATAGCTGAGCCGCATCCATATGTTTTAAATTTAGCATCTTCAATAATGCCATTGTCACCTACTTTAATTTGTAGTTTCATAACGTCACCACAAGCAGGAGCGCCAACCATTCCAGTTCCTACTGTTGGGTCTTCTTTATCAAAAGAACCAACATTCCTTGGGTTCTCGTAATGATCTAATACTTTGTCGCTATAAGCCATAATAAATTTCTCCTAAAAATTTTAATGTTCTGCCCATTCTACCTTTTCTAAATCTACACCATCCTCATTCCCTCTTACTCAGAATTTTTTATTAAAATTCGCTCCGGTGTTGCCTAGAACAGCATGTCCATTCGGACGATGTATATCGGCAGTGATCTAAGGTACATTAGGTTTATTTCTTACAGGGAGGAATGATATTGTCTGTAAGAATAATCACACAGTGCCTGATTAACCACAACCATTACTTTTGACTTTTCATGGAGAGACGTCTAGGCAACACCGGAACGAGCTCCCATATAACTAAGCTACTCCTTTAATTTATATTATTCAATAGTTTTCTATAAAATCAGGTTACCCCCAGACAATTATGTGGGCAAATGGGGTGGCTACCCCTAGCCTATATATATAGGTATCTAACTCAAATTTTTCCTAATTTTTGCTTGAAATATTTTTTAAGTATTAGGCTTGCCTCGTTAAATAAGTCACTTTAATTTGTTTAGGCGAAAAGTATTTATTGACTACTGATTTCGCAGTTTCAATATCAAAGGATTTACAACTAAAGATATCAATGTAACAGTCACCATTCTTATCTACAAAATGTCCAGTAATTGATGATGTTTCTATTAATTGTACAAGACTATATCCAGCAGCATCTTCATTATGTGTTGCAAAGTGCTTTATGGTTGGCTCGCCAGATGCGACCATATCTATTTCTTTTACCAATACTTCAACAAACCTTTTAATATTGTCAACTGATTTCACTTGTTCTAGTGCACCATTTTTACAATCTAATATGAGATGATATCCCCAGTATTCCATTACCATTACTCCTTGAATAAAAAAATCGAAACGGGATTATATTTTAAATTTTTATATTTTGGTAATTTATTTTTAGCGCATTAGATTTTGGGTTGGGTTACTCCACTTTGCCCTTAATACTTGCCATCATGATCTTTATAGGACGACTCACAAACTTCATCAGACTCCTACAATACTATATATTTTCTTATAATCTTTTTCCATACTTTGGAGTATAGGAATATCAGTAAATTCTTTTATTTCACGCACAGCTAAAGGTGAACTAGAACATAAGCCAGAGATAGCATCTGGAATTAAGCCGAATTTATCTCGTAAGGCATGAATACCACCAAATACAGCAGTTGAGTCTGGAGCGCAGAATACAAGTTTACTTATACGCTCTCGCACCTCTGGCATTTTTAATAGCATTGCAGTTTCTCTTTGAAATATACCATCTGCAAACTCAATAACAATATAATTCATTGGATTATTGCCATACTTCATATCAAAGGTGTGAAACATGTTAAATAATTGAGATTTATCCATCAGGTAGGTGGATGGATAACCAAAATAAGTGAAATCTGCCACATATTCCGCTCCACAATCGTTCATTAATAAAATGTCTTTTAGGCTTGCTGTACCTGTAATTTTTGCAGCTCTGACACTTTTCCCCATTGATGAAATTGCATAACAGCATGCAGCCGCCGCATGAGTTTTCCCACTGTTCATTGTCGTACCAATACATAGAATAATTTTTGCTCCTTTCTTATTACGAGCACTATTCTTTGAGCTTATAAGCACATAATCGGTTGTATTTATTACTTTACTTTCATTGTCACAAACGTAGCCTAAAACTTTTATTTTTGTTGTAACTCCAACCATTTGATTTTGTGTTTTTACCTCACCAACAACACCCCCTTGACTAAAAAGTTCAACAAATTCCTGTGACGAATCAGGAACTATCCCTTCAAATTGATCAGGAGCATAACGGTTACCAAAGACAAAAATTGCCCGTGTACCTACATTAAGAGTATGTTGCCTACCCGATTTACTCTCTACAAGACGATGATGCCCAATTGCACTCACCTCACCGAATACAAGGTCGCCGACAACAGGGGGTTTCTTATTAAAAGAATCGTATTGTTTAATTATGGATTTTTTAACAGAGAATGCTGCACTAGAGACAATACAACTTGATTTTATTTTTTGCATATTATTACCTTACAAAATTTACTAGAAATTCGTATGCTACGCCTAACTCGCTATTAAGAGGTAAAAAATTTCGCTATATTTATTTTGTTTAGTCAACTTCTAACTCATAAAAATTACCATTTTCATCATAGCCCTCAACCTCACCATCTCCAGTAAATTCTCCATCAAAATAAACTTGAGAACCATCCTCTAATTCAAGATAGCCATCTACATTCTTACTGCCACTTGATGTATCAATATTTCCAGTTACATAGCCAGAATCTCCCTGCCCTGAAACATCGTAATCATTGGCGTATGCTTTACCTATAAATACATTACTAGCATTTAAGAACAAGCCTAATGCAATAGCACCTAGTAGTATCTTTGTTGTTTTATCTAGTTTTAATTCCATATCATTCCCCTAATATTTGAAGTTTTATCTTATCATTTTTGCAGATTTAGATGTATATGGCGACATGGAGTCCCAGATTTAAAATGGTGGTATGGGGCACGGGTGGGGCTTAAATATACAGTGGAAAAAAGGTACTAATTAAGGTTAAGATATTTATTAAATTTATACTAAAAAAAGGTGCTAATAAGGGTTTTTTCTAGAACTTTAGGTACTATTTTAATATGTAATAGACTTATAGGCTGTAAGTATAGGATTTAAAGAAGTAGTACAGTGAAGCTTACCTCCACCAATTTATAGTCTAGACGGTGATTACAACTCCCCTCTTCCATAAAACTCTTTAAATACTGTCCTATATTGTTGTGACTTATATTTTTTACTGCCTTTTTTATATTTATTTCCTTAATTAAATATAGTGAAAAAATACTAAAGGAGATAACAAGTCGTCGTATTAACTAATGTTAAATACAAGCTCTACGCCACTTTGGGCTTTAAATATCTAGAATAACTCACAAAAAAACACTCATATTTAATTTATCTTATGAATAACAAAGTCATGCGCCATTAAAAATCGTTAGAGGCACCAATCTTACGCCATACACTAGCAAGCCAAGGTTGTTGATCTTGTGGCAGCCCCTCTGGACGATAGTAGGACTCCAACTCAGAGAATGATGAATCTTGTAGAAACATGCGCCATGATTCGAGATCATGGTATGCTCCATAACTGCCCCGATTCCAGCCCTCTTCATTCTTTCCTCTCGGGTTTGACGTGAATAGAACACCGTCTGGCTTTAGTGCCAAGTGAAGCTCTTTCAACACGCGAGGAAGCTCTTGGCTTGGCACATGAAATAGTGAGGCATTGGCGAAAATGCCATCAAAACGGCATGATGGGAGCTTTAATGCAAGAAAATCCTGTTCCCATATCTCACATCCGCTATGCTTACCAGCCATAGCAACAAAAGGCGAAGAGCCATCTAAACCAATTACTTTATGACCTAGTTGACTGAACGTGGCCAAATCACGTCCAGGACCGCATCCAAAATCGAGTATATGAAAGGGGTGTTCTCCACATATGTTGCGAAGTAGTGCGTCAATGTTCTGTTTCACATCATGGTCGCGTGTGCCATTCCAGAACTCATCAGCACGCTCATTATAGTCCTCTAGCGTCTTACGAGTAATGAGCGTCGTATCTATTGGTGTATGTGTCATTACGATATTTTAGTTCCAAAAGTAGCTCTAACATTTCAATTAAGGATGTAATTATGATCTTTAATTTGTTTGATCTATAACCTCCATAAAACAATTCATTGGAGTCTCCATATCTTTTATGATTTAGAAAAAGTTTTAATGCGTCGCAGGATATAGTGTTCTTTTGTGTGTGATAAATACATCTCTAACACAATACCGGAATAGTCACACAAATGGAAAATCCTTAAAGGTCTTTATCGGTAACCGCCCCATATGAAGCTGAACTTACTGTTTTAGCGTATTTTGCAAGAGCACCCCGAGTATATCTTGGATTTGGTTTTCCCCATTTTTTTAACCGATTCTCAATTTCTTCCTGAGACATGGCTATAGTCAGTTCTTTAGTAACTGCATCAATTGTAATTTCGTCGCCATCTTCTACAATCGCCAAAGGGCCGCCTTCATAAGCTTCTGGTGTAATGTGCCCAACTACAAATCCATGGCTACCCCCTGAAAAACGACCATCAGTTATCAACGCCACATCCCCCCCCAAACCTTTACCCATAATTGCGGAAGTTGGACTCAACATTTCCCTCATACCAGGGCCACCTTTAGGTCCTTCATATCGAATCACTACTACATCGGCTTTAACTACAGTACCGTCTAGTATGCCTTTTAGACTATCTTCTTCAGAATGAAAGACGCGTGCTTTTCCAGTAAACCTTAATCCCTCCTTACCAGTGATTTTTGCTATTGCACCTTCTGGTGCCAAGTTACCGCGTAGAACGACTAAGTGGCTGTCTTTCTTAATAGGGTTGTCTAAAGAGCGTATGATTTCTTGGCCTTCTGGATAAGATTGAACATTAGCTAAGTTTTCTGCTACAGTTTTGCCGGTTACTGTCAGGCAATCGCCATGGAGATGGCCTGCATGCAAGAGCATTTTCATCAGAGGCTGCAAGCCACCAATTGCAATTAACTCAGACATTAAGAAACGACCACTTGGCTTTAAGTCAGCCAACATAGGTGTCTCCCTACCAATTCGATCAAAATCGTCGAGCTGTAAATCTACGCCAATGGTATGTGCCATTGCCAGTAAATGGAGTACAGCATTAGTAGAGCCTCCAAGAGTAATAACTATTTTAATAGCGTTCTCAAAAGCTTTTTTAGTCATAATATCCGAAGGTTTTATATTATTTTTAACTAATTCAACAACCGCAGCTCCTGCTCGGTTGCAATCATTTAGTTTTGCATCAGATATGGCTTCTTGAGCTGAGCTATTTGGCAAGCTCATTCCCAAAGCTTCAATGGCTGATGCCATGGTGTTGGCAGTATACATTCCACCACAAGAGCCTGGGCCAGGAATAGCAGTTTCTTCAATATCTTTAAGCTGTATATCGGAAACAGTGCCTTTTGCATGCCCACCAACAGCTTCAAATACCGAGACTATATCAGTTTGGTTTTTACCAGGCTGAATAGTGCCACCGTAAACAAAGACAGAAGGCCGATTCAATCGTGCCATACCAATTAAACAACCAGGCATATTTTTATCGCAACCACCAATAGCTACAATGCCATCATGGCCCATGCAGCCAGAAACTGTTTCAATTGAATCAGCAATAACCTCACGTGATACTAATGAGTACTTCATACCTTCAGTACCCATGGAAATACCATCTGAAATCGTAATTGTATTGTAAATAATACTTTTACCTCCAACGACCTCTATACCTTTGCTCACCTCTTCAGCCAATTTATTGATATGCATATTGCAAGGCGTGACCATACTCCAGGTGGAAGCAACTCCAATTTGAGGTTTTTTAAAGTCAGCATCAGTAAATCCCACTGCGCGCAACATGGATCGGCTAGGGGTTTTTTCAACACCATCTACGACGACGGAAGAATGCTTGCGATTTTTTGTGTTGCTCATTGTTTGGCCCTTGTTTTATTGGGGTGGCTAAATCCTGCGATACCTAAAAGTTTTTTCATTTAAGTTTCCATTGTAGTTTTTTCATAAGATCAGTTTACCCCCAGTCAATTAGGTGGGCAAATGAAGGTATTGGGAATTTTGCTAGAAATATTTTTTGTATAGCCTTTTATATTTCATAGGGGGGGTGTTTTGAGAATACAGCAGATCATTTGTGCAGATTAGAATGTATAGGGGTAGATAGGAGTCCCAGTTTGAGAATGAGGGGGTGGGTACGGGGTGGGGTTCAGGACTTCTTACAAAAAGCTAGGTAACTCTTAGGTAACTTTGCGGTCAAAACTTTCTAAAGCCTTACATACTTGACAATAATGGCGGAAGAGGTGAGATTCGAACTCACGGTGGGTATGAACCCACGTCGGTTTTCAAGACCGGTGCATTAAACCGCTCTGCCACTCTTCCGGATTGCGAATTTTATCATAGGGATTAATTTACCAAAAGCTTATTCCACAAATAATGTGTCTTCAAAACCAAAAAATCTTAAATCTTTTATTCTTAAAGGATAAAGTATCCCAATTAGATGGTCACATTCATGCTGCACTACTCTAGCGTGAAAACCTTCAACGTCCCTATTAACTGACTTACCAAATTGATCAAAGCCTTTATAATTAATCTTTTTAAATCTAGGTACTAGTCCCCTCATTCCTGGTACCGACAAACAACCTTCCCAAGCATCTTCCGTTTCATGAGTTAAAGGTGTAATGATAGGGTTTATTAAAACAGTAAAAGGTATCGCCTCTGCCTCCTCATATCTCTCATTATCCTCAAAACCAAATATAACTAATTGAATACCCTCGCCTACTTGAGGTGCCGCCAGACCTGCCCCACTAGCACCTTCCATAGTCTCAATCATATCTTTAACTAACTTATGCAATTCTTGGGTATCAAATTCAGTTACAGGTTTTGCTTTCTCAAGCAATAATGGATGTCCCATCTTTATTATTTCTTTAATTGCCATATGATTCAATAATTCCTTTAATTAGATTAGCTATGTTTTTGGACATTTTTTCTGAGTTAACACTAATTTCTTCATGAGTAATTCCATCTTTATTCAAACCTCTTCCCGCCGCATGATTTGCTACCGGACAAATTATTGCATAATTTAATCCAATTTCCCTTGCAAGAGAAGCTTCAGGCATACCTGTCATTCCTACTATATTTGCCCCATCATTTTCATAGCGATTAATTTCAGCAGCTGACTCAAGACGAGGTCCTTGAACTGAAGCATAAACAGCATTTACATGATTTTTAAGTTTTAACAGATTTGATATTTTAGAAAATTGATTGCGCAAATTATCATCAAAAGGATAAGTAAAATCAATATGATTAACAGATTTTTTAACACCGTCAGAAAAAGTATTTTTTCTACAATAGGTATAATCAATAATTTGATTTGGAAATACAAAATCTCCTGGCATAAATTCTGTCTTAATAGAACCGACAGTATTTATAGCAATAAGATTCTTAACCCCTGCAGAATGTAAGCCCCATATATTTGCCTGGTAATTAATTAAGTGTGGGGGAATAGAATGATTTTTTCCATGCCTAGCTAAGAAAATAATTTTTTGGTTCCCAAACGATCCAAAAGTTAAGGGCTCTGAAGTCTCTCCATAAGGTGTTTCAATAGGCTCGTATTTTTCAACAGTTAAACCCTCAATCTTATCTAAACCTGTTCCACCGATAATACCAAACATATTTTTTCCTATGCTATAAAATAATTTAACAACTATGGCATACTTTATTTATGAACCATTATATTACCTTGGAAGTAGGAAAAGAAACAAAAAACCACTATGAAAACTTTCCTGTAGCAACCTTCTTATATCCAAAAAAAATTAGAGAAGCCGCAATAATTCTTTATCATTTTGCGCGATTAGGAGACAACATTGCGGATGAAGGTAATTTTTCTAAAAAAGAAAGATTAAAAAAATTAAAAATTTATCAAGACAATTTAGTTAGAATAAAAAAAAATAATGTCAATGTGGAGCCATTATTTCAAGATATTTATAAGATAATTAAATTATTCCAAATTCCTATCGATTTGTTTCAAAGATTTATTGACGCATTTAAGCAAGATATTATAAATAACCGCTATAAAAACTTTAAGGAAGTGATTTATTACACTGATAAAGCAGCTGCGCCAGCAGGTGAAATGATTTTAGGTTTATTTAGAGAGAATTCAAAGAAAAATATTAGTTACTCAAATTCAATATGTGAGGCTCTAGCCCTTATCGGAATCAGTCAAGACTTCTATGAAGATATATTAAAAGACAGGTTGTATATTCCAACAAATGAAATGAAAAAATTTAACCTAAAAATATCTGACATTCATAATAAAGAATTTAATAATAATTGGAAAATATTCAAGGAATTTTGGTTAAATCGAATTGAATTAATTTTAATAAAAGGGCTGCCTTTAATAAAAAATACAAAAGGTAGGCTCAGCCTACAAGTTAAAATTATGATTAGCGCAGCTTATTTATTAATTAATAGAATGAAAAAAAATAAATGCGACCTATTCAATAACCCTCCAAAACTATCCAAAATAGATTGGCTAGTACTATCTTGTCGATGTATTCTTTTAAAATGAGTCCTCAAGATTATTGCAAACAAAAAACTAAAGAAAGTCATTCGAGTTTTTTATTTGCCTTTATATTTCTTAGTCAAAAAAAAAGAAATGCACTTACTGCGCTTTACGCATTTTGTCGAGAAGTTGATGACATAGTAGACGAATGTAAGGAATATGAGATTGGTAAAAATAAATTAGATTGGTGGCGAGCTGAAATTAACCGCCTATATAACAATAAACCACAACATCCAGTTACTAAGGCCTTAGAACTTTATATAAGTGAATACGAGCTTGATCAAGCCTACTTTATTGAAATTATAGATGGTATGGAGATGGATCTTAACTTTAATCGGTACGAAAACTTCAAACAACTTCAACTATATTGCTACCGAGTTGCTTCAACTGTTGGGATATTGTCCGCACAAATATTTGGATATAAAGATAGTAAAACTTTAAAATACGCACATAACCTAGGTA
>Ga0209403_10002820_pt1 | contig 20257 bp, 16 predicted proteins | sample ArcticOcean_MG_C_8_FD_187440 | JGI IMG/M metagenome (GOLD analysis project Ga0209403, IMG submission 187440) | Marine microbial communities from western Arctic Ocean - ArcticOcean_MG_CB11_86 (SPAdes) (version 2) | ecosystem: Environmental > Aquatic > Marine > Oceanic | place: Arctic Ocean... | reverse complement strand
AATCAGCCTATTCGGGACAAGAAATCAAGTTTGCTGATGCCCAGGCATCCAACATGAAGCTGGGGCCCGACGATATCACACGGGCCACCAATCCGGTGGGACCCGTGCCAGTGCCTGGCCAATATAAATTTAGCTAAGTCAGAAGTTCGACGAACGACAGCCAGCGCAAGCACAACACGTTTCCAGCTGTGTCTTCAACCGGTGTCTTCAACTGTGAGTGTTGGATTAAAAATCCGCCGTATTCTCCCTAAATTTCATGATCTCTGTGGCTCTATTATCAAACTGTCCGCCTTAGTCGCATTGAGTTCATGTTTCGTGCTGAATGCATTTGCCGAATCGCAGCCGCTTCTGCAGGTCGGTCAAGAGCCAGCCCAGGCTACTTTGGCCAACTCAACGGAGACGGGCGATCTGCTATTTCGCGTTGATGATCAAGAGCAACAGGTCACACAAGAAAAACTCCTGCGTTGGTCGACTCCGCGGAGCAGTCAAGCGGCGAGCGAACTCGTGCTCATCGATGGCAGCCATTTGGTGCTGGCAGAAAGCTGGGCTGGCAAGTCGGTCCTGCGTCTCGAAGCGGAGACTGTTGCCGCCACGACGAAGTTGCTGGGAGAAGTCTCCTTTGCCCGCGCAAAGCTACGTGCGATTTTGCTGCGAGCCCCTACCGATCCTTTGGAAAGAGTCCGATTGCTCGAGGAACTTACTGCAGCGAAGCAAATAGCGGATCGGTTGATTATGTCCAGTGGCGACATCATCACCGGCCGCTGTTTGGAAATAGGTGAGGCGATTTGGTTTGAAGCTGGCGGTACAGGTAAGCCGTTGGAACTGCCGCTCAGTGATGAGATTGTCGGCATAGCATTAGGTGGGGTGGCGCCCAACCCAAACGCGGGCAGAATCGTAGTCGGTCTTCGCGATGGCTCTCTGCTGGTTGCCGAGTCGCTGGTCGCGGGCGCCGACCAGCTGAGATTGAAACTTGCCGGTGACATGGAGTTGTCTGGTGACGGTCTGCGCGACGTGGTTTACCTGCGCTCAATTACAAGCAGCGCAAAATACCTGTCCGATCTCGAACCCGCCGCCTATCGGCACGTGCCGTATCTGGAGATTCCTTGGCGATGCAGGCGCGACCGAAACGTGCTAGGAGGGCCCCTGGCGGTTGCCGGTCGTACTTATCCAAAAGGATTGGGAATGCACTCGGCCTCGCGGCTGACGTACGATTTGCAGCAGGAACCATTGAAGGAGTATGCCCGATTCGTGTCGCAGGTCGCACTTGATGATGCCTCGACCGACCGGGGCAGCGTCGTCTTCCGCGTCTATTTACGGAAGGCGGACGATTGGCAAGAGGCTTACAGCAGTCCAGTGATGCGCGGCGGTGACCCTCCGCAGCAAATCGCGGTCGAACTCGGTGCTGCCACTCAAATCGCCCTGGTCACCGATTACGCGGACCGCGGCGACGAACGTGACTATGCCAACTGGCTCGATGCCCGGCTGGAATGATTGTAAATTGCAAATTCTCTCAGCTAGCATTCGTGTCAGTGGCCATTGCAAAAATCGCGAGACGCACACTCCGCTCGGTAACTTTGGGATCGGGAGCCATTTCGGTGGAGGAGGCGATCACGTGGTCGGCATCGTCACTGAGTTCCGTCACGTAGTTTTCAGCGGTCTTTGCTAGCGGCCGATGGTCACGCAAGCCGCCTGCCAGAGCTTGACCGATCATGTCGTCGAGTAATTCGGTCGTTTTTGAAAAGTTCTGCTCAAGGCGTTGCCGCTGCTTCGGACTATAAGGCACGCAGCCTTGGGGTGCGACTTTTTGACTCAGCGGCGAAGCCATATTTTTGATCTGCAGCGAAACCGAAGCGGCCAGGGAGTTGGCTCGTAATTCGAGCTCGGCAGCAGCTGGGGGAGGCCGACTACGAAAATCGGGCTGAGCCAGCGGAGGAGCCTGACGAGGAGATCTAGGCGGAGGTATTGGTGGTGTACGCCGTGGCGGCAAACGTTCGGCGGTAGCTTTTTTCTTGCCCAGTAAGGCCGCCGCGTCGTCGGGATGGAGCAGCACCTCGTTAATACCACGTTTTCGCAGACGCTCCTTGATGGCGGAGGTGAGAAGCGCGCCGGCAGCAAGGAGCAAGCGGTCTTCGTCGTCATTGATCGGATGACCTAACCGGCTACCCACTGGTAGTTCGCGAGTCTTAACTCGTACGGACTTGCTTGACGACATGTCAGGTGTTCCCTCCCATGACTGCGCCTGACTGAAAAGTCCTCTCTCCCCTGTGAGAGTGGGATTTTGAAACTACCGTTTGTCTGCTCTTGTCCCCTATTGTATCGGTTGCTAGCTGCAGAAAAAGTACCACAACCGCAAGTGGTTTGCCGTCAGTCTTTCAGGACGAATGTCACCATTAAAGTAACCCGATAGCGCTTGACTTTGCCATCTTCGATGTCAACTTTTTGATATTTGACCCAAGCGCCTTTCACATCATTCAGCGTTTTGCAGGCCCGTTCGATGCCTTTTTCTACGGCGTCTTCAAAGCTTTTCTTGCTGGAACAGATAATCTCGGTAACACGTGCGACAGAGGACCATGCTGGAACTCCTTCAAAGGGGCAATTTCACGGCGGAAGGATACACACAGTTAAGAGCGGCCCGTAAGAGCGGCCCGAAAATTTGGGCTTGGTTTCAATTAGGGTCAGAAAATGTCGGCGCGTACACCGGGAGCTTTCCTGCAACTGCCGAACCAACTGAGGTGAGCAAATCGTGGTCAGACGAGACTCCGCGCCCAAGGTGAACGAATTTTTTGGCACCTTACTGTCAGCGGCGGTGAATTGGTCATTCGAGCATAGGACGGCTGGACGGCCTACGGCCAGCAATGGTGCATTTGCCATAAAGCGTGGCGGCAGAACTACTTACGACTATGATAGCAACCACGACGTACCTTGACCCCATGAGAAAATCGCAATAAAATTTTTGCTGCGAAGATGTTGCACAAATCCTCCCTGTTTCGTAGGACCACGAGCCCTACGATATAAGTAGCGGTGCGCTTAGATGCCGCGAGTCACCAGCTGAGTAAACGATGGAAGTTTTAGCAAGAATTTGGGAAATCGTGGCCGGTTTCGGTAACGGTATTTTGGGCCGCTTCGAACGTGGGATAACCGCCATGTTTGGCTCGGCCAACGCGCGTTTTTTGAGGCGGCTGCAGCCGAAAGTAGATGCGATCAATGCGCTGGAGCCAATCTACAAAGAGCTGAGCGAAGAGCAGCTTCGCGTCAAAACCGATGAATTCCGCCAGCGATTGGATGCCGGCGAGACGGTCAATGACTTACTCGTCGAGACGTTTGCCCTTTGCCGCGAGGCCGGCGTGCGGTTTCTCGGCATGCGGCTTTACGACGTCCAGCTTATCGGTGGCATGATCTTGCACGAAGGCAATATCGCAGAGATGGTGACTGGTGAAGGAAAGACCTTGGTTGCGACGATGCCGGCGTATCTCAACGCGATCGAAGGCAAAGGTGTCCATGTCATTACGGTAAACGATTATCTGGCGCGCCGCGACATGGAGTGGATGGCGCCACTCTACCGGGGACTGGGTCTCACCGTGGGAGCGATCTGGTCGGGTATGGAACCGGACGAACGCCAGCAGTCCTACGCTCGAAATATCACCTACGGTACCAATAACGAGTTTGGCTTCGACTACCTGCGCGACAACATGAAGCAGGCCGCCCAGGACGACGAGAACTATCCGAAGCATCAGCAGCAAGTCCAAGGTAGGCTCCACTATGCCATCGTCGATGAAGTGGACAACATTTTGATTGACGAAGCGCGTACCCCACTGATTATCTCTGGACCGGCGCGCGACGACACGACCAAATATGTCAAAGCTGACAAGATTGCCCGACAGCTCAAGCCGAATCTACATTTCGAGGTTAAAGAGAAAGAGCATTCCGCAAATCTGACCGACGAAGGGATTCGTGCGGCGGAGAAACTGGCCGGAGTCGAGAGCTTTTACACCGCGGGCAATATGCAGTGGCCCCACCTGATCGACAACTCACTCAAGGCACACCATCTCTACAAGCTCGACGTCAACTATGTCATCCAAGACGGCAAGATTGTTATTGTTGACGAATTTACAGGCCGCCTGATGGAGGGTCGTCAATGGAGTGACGGCTTGCACCAAGCTGTGGAGGCCAAAGAAGGTGTGCATGTCAAGGAAGAAAACCAAACGCTTGCGACGATTACGTTGCAGAACTACTTTAAGCTCTATAAGAAAATATCGGGCATGACCGGTACCGCGCTCACCGAGGCGGGCGAGTTCTGGAAGATTTACCAGCTCGACGTGATTGGCGTGCCCACGAACCGCGAGATGAGGCGGGCCGAGTTTCCCGACGCTATCTTCCGCACGGAGCGAGAAAAGTATGTCGCCATTGCCGAAGAAATTGAACGACTCAGCAAATTTTCGACGGTCACCCTCACAAATGGCAGCGAAATCATTGGCAAGCTGGTCAGCCAAGACGATCAGTCGGTGACGCTGGAATTGTCGGACACGCACAAGCAGGAAACTATTTCGCGCGATCAGATGAAGCAAATCCAAGAACCGGGACGGCCCATTTTGGTCGGTACGGTTTCTATTGAGAAGAGCGAACGCCTGGCAAGCTTGCTTGACAAGCGAGGCATCAGGCACGAAGTGCTGAATGCCAAGCAACACAAACGCGAGGCAGAAATCGTCGCCCAAGCAGGGAGACGCAATGCGGTGACGATTGCCACCAATATGGCTGGCCGTGGTACCGATATCGTACTCGGCGGCAATCCGGAGACAATGGCTTGGGCTCAGCTGCAGGACAAGTATCCTACGCGGCTCGAAGTTCCTCAGGAAGAATGGGATCAGTTGGTTGCCCAGATCGACCGCCGTGAAAAGATGAAAGAGCAGGGCGAAGAGGTCAAAGCGATTGGCGGCCTACATATCGTCGGTACCGAGCGACATGAGTCACGGCGTATCGACCTGCAATTGCGTGGCCGCTGTGGTCGTCAAGGCGACCCAGGTAGTAGTCGCTTCTTCCTGTCACTCGAAGACGACTTGATGCGGATCTTCGCTGGCGAATGGGTCAAGAACATTCTCACTCGACTGGGTATGCAAGAAGGCGAGGCGATCGAAAGCAAGCTCGTCACTCGTCGCATTGAAGGGGCTCAAAAGAAGGTCGAAGAAAAGAACTTTGAGATTCGTAAGAACCTCCTCGAATACGACGAGGTCATGGACGAGCAGCGCAAACGCGTCTATGGCTACCGTCAGCGAATTCTCGACGGGGTGAATTGCCGTGATTTGATCATGGAAATGATCGGCAAACAGCTCGATGAACATTTGCAAAAATTCTTGGACTCGGACTACGGCAGCGACTCGTTTTCTGCCGCCGCGAGCGGCTTACTCAATGTCCAGCTTGAACCGCGCGACTTCCGCAATACGAGTTGGGGAGATGCCGAGCGACAGGCACGCGACGAAGCCTACCGATTGGCAGAGTCGAATGTGCTCGACGCAATTGAAGAAAACCTGCCCGGCGATGAAGATTCCTCCGAATGGAATTGGCAGGCTTTGGCCAAATGGTCGGCGCAGCGCTGGAGCACTAACTACCGCGACCGCGACCTCAAAAAGATCGGCCATGATCACCTGGCTGAGGTATTGATCCAAAATGCGCACGAAGCGATTGAGCAAATCGATCTCACCGAATGCGAACGGATGCTGGAGCCTGGCTTTGGCGTAAAGACAGCTTGCGCTTGGCTGCAGCATAAATTCGGCATTGAACTGGTTCCGGGCGAAGTCGGGGATCTTGAGCCGCATGATTTTATTGCACTTGCCCATCAACGCGCACAAGAAGCTTATGACGCGCGCGAATCAGAATTTCCAGTCTTGGCCGGGCTTTTGAGGTTTACGTCTCGTGACCGAAGTGGCAACAAGCATGGGTTCCAGCGTGAGGAATTGATCGAGTGGGCTAACCAGCGTTTTGGCATCAGCTTGTCGATGGAAGACTTACAAAACAAGCAGCAGGAAGAAGTTCGCCAATTGCTGCTCGCGCATAGTCGAGAGAATAATGTTCGTGCGAACCAGGTTGCTGCTGAAGCGCAGGAGCGTGTGGCCGCGTTGTTCTCGGAGTCGGGCGATTCAGTATCCCTGGGCCAAGCTACCGGTAATAACGGCAAGCTCGACGACCTGAGTAGCTGGCTCAGCGAAGCGTGTGCGTGTGAACTCAGCAGTTCGGATCTCGCCAAACTTGATTTAGATGCAGCGCAGCGCCGGGTTTCGCAATTGGTCGAAAATCGCTATCGCCCCGAGATGCGCCGTATGGAGAGGGTGTTGCTGCTGCAGATCCTGGATCAAGGCTGGAAAGAGCATTTGCTTTCCATGGACCATTTGCGTTCCAGCGTCGGGCTGCGTGGCTACGCGCAAATCGACCCCAAGGTCGAGTACAAGCGCGAAGGCATGAAGATGTTCGAGCAGATGTGGAGCTCGGTAGCCAGCTACGTGACCGATTTGATTTTCAAGATGGAGCAGCTCGACGAAGATTTTGTCGGCAGCACCTGGGTGGAAACGGCGGCGGTCCACGAAGAGGCGCCCAGCACTTCACAAATCGCCCAGCAACAGCAGGCAGCCGTTCAAGGCAGCGAAGCACAGCAGAAGATGGAACCGATTCGCAACCGGACCGAGAAAATCGGGCGCAACCAGCCTTGCCCCTGCGGTAGCGGGAAAAAATACAAGCAGTGTCACGGAAAAACTGGGTGATTCCCTATACGGGACTATATTTCTTGCCATCACAGGGGATAACCACGAATCAAACCAACCACACGAATAGTGGTGCCAAGACAATAATTCGTAAGATTCGTGTAATTCGTGGTTTAAAAACAGTAAGGGAAAGGAATCCCGGGTGACTCGTCTTTTGGCATGGCTGCTGAATGCCCTGTATCTGATCGCGATTTTCGTAACGCTGCCCTGGCTTGTCTGGTCGGCGGTGAAGCACGGCAAATACCGGGAAGGGTTTGCGGCGAAGCTTTGGGGCCAAGTGCCACAGCGCAAGGGCGGCCGCCCTTGCGTTTGGCTACATGCGGTAAGCGTAGGCGAGGTGAATCTTCTCAGTACTGTGATCGATGCCTTGAAGAGCAGCCGACCCGAGTGGGAATACGTTATTTCGACGACCACAAAGACCGGATACGAACTGGCTCAGAAAAAGTATGTTGGCCACACCGTCTTTTACTGCCCACTCGACTTTAGCTGGGCCACTCAGCGAGCCATGCGGCGCATGCGGCCAGCTTTGTTGCTGCTGGCCGAGCTGGAACTATGGCCCAATCTCATTCAATCGGCCCGGTCTCACGGTGCGCGCATCGCCATCGTCAATGGCCGGTTAAGCGATAGCAGCATGCGCGGATACCGCCGCCTGCGACCACTGGTTGTCCGAGTACTTCGGCAGGTCGACTTGATTGCCGCTCAAAACAAGGAGACGGCCGACCGGTTCCTCCAGCTAGGAGCAAAGCGCATCTCGGTTCACACAACCGGATCACTGAAATTCGACGGTGCCCAAACCGACCGAAGAAACGGGCGAACGTGCGCGCTTGCAGAGCTGGCAGGCTTGGCGGCAGGCGACGTGGTACTGCTGGCTGGCAGCACCCGATCGCCGGAAGAAGCCTATGCAATCAGCATCTACCAAAAACTGTTGCAGGAATACCCGCGATTGAAATTGGTACTCGTCCCGCGTCACCCACAACGGTTCGACGAAGTCGCAGACCTGCTCAAACAATCGGGACTGGCCTGGACTCGCAGGTCCAAGCTGGAGTCACATGGTTCCGCAATCCGCAATTATGGTTCCGCAATCCGAAATTCGCATTCCGTAATTCTAATCGACACAGTCGGCGAACTCTCCGCTTGGTGGGGCCTCGCCACGGTGGGTTTCGTTGGCGGCAGCTTCGGCAGCCGTGGCGGACAAAACATGCTCGAGCCAGCCGCCTACGGCGTAGCCACTTGTTTTGGTCCCAACACGCGAAACTTTCGCGACATTGTCTCGCAGCTGTTGGCCGCAGATGGAGCCAAGGTGGTTAACGACCGCGATGGTTTTGAGCAGTTTGTCCGCCACGTGCTCGAGGATCCCGAATGGGCAGAACAACTTGGGAAAAACGCGCGGGCGCTGGTCCTGGCCCAGCAGGGCGCAACGCAGCGCACCGTAGAAATGTTGCTGCCACTTGTTAAAGCCGACACGGATGCACCTAGGCTCAGCGCGGCATAGATTTACCGGGAATTTCTTACGAATTCGAGTTGGCAATCTCCGAATCGTCGACTTCGTTTTCGTCGTTCCCAACGTGCTCGTGTTCTTGAATATGCTCTGGGCAATAGCAGCACTGGCCAACGCATTTCGAGCAGTAGCGAAAGAGGGTCCGCGGCGAGTCGCCCGAGTTGAGCCCGCAGACGAGGCATTGGTGGGCCAATGCATGAGTGGCTGTATTGGTTTTGGTCTGGAAGCTACGCCGCCGCTGGCCCTGCTTTAATTCGTGCCAATGTTCACGGCCAAAGAACAATAGGTAATTGAGTACCGAAGCCACAATTAGCATCCGGTCCATCCAGTTCCCCGTCATTATTCCGTAGGCATAGCCAATCCACGCGAGCAGCGCTAGCCATTTAATCTTAATGGGCAAGACTAGCATGACGTTGATCACAAAATCCGGAAACAGTCTGGCGAAGGCAAGAAAAACTGTGCCATAGAGAAAAGCGTTGGATGCTATCAGGTCGACACCCTGCGTCCAAGCCAGAAACGTCGCGACGATGTTCGCGAAATAACCGATACAGAGAAAAATATTGTAGCGCACTGTGCCCCATTGGTTTTCCAGAGCTGTGCCGAAAAGATAAAACAGGTACCAAGTGAAAGCCGCAAATAGAATTACGGTTTTCGGCGGGATAAACGGAAAAGAAAAGAGACGCCATATTTCCCCGCTAAATACTTGAGAAGGAATCAGTTGGATTTTAGCGAAGGGATCTGCACCCGGATTCTGCGCTGCAAATACCATCCGCGCAACGTACAGTAAGACTTGCCCCGCGATGATAATGCTCGTTAGGTTGGGAATTGCCCAAGGCCGGAGTCGAGATTCTAGGCGTTGCAGAAGGGAAGGTTTATTTGAGGACATAGTTTGAGGACATGGTTTGAGGACATAGTTTGAGGACATAGTTTGAGCCAATGGTCGCCCGCACCATGGGTCAGGGGTCGTACGGTTGCAGCTTGCCCCATGGGTAACCGCTGGGCTCGTATTGATCAATACGTGGTGGACCGGCAGGTGCGAAAAAAAACTCATTCTTGGCAAAGTTGTCGCCACCCTCGCACTGGTGGCACTGCATGGTACCACTGTGCGGAGCTGGCTGAGCGGTCTATAATCGCCAATCTATGAGCGCTATCGAAATCCGTGGGCTGCAGAAGTCCTATCGCGTCTATCAGAAAAAAGAGGGTCTGTGGGCCTCGCTTAGGGGACTGTTCCATCGCGAATACCGCTCGGTCGATGCCGTGCGGAGCATCGACTTGGACGTCGAGCAGGGCGAGTTTGTGGCCTTTCTGGGCCCCAACGGTGCAGGAAAAACCACCACGCTGAAGTTGCTCTCGGGAGTGATTAGCCCTAGCGGCGGCGAAGCACACGTGCTGGGTCACGTTCCCTGGCTCCGAGAAAACGAATACCGCCGCCGCTTTGCGCTCGTGATGGGCCAAAAAAACCAACTCTGGTGGGATCTGCCCGCCCAGGAGTCGTTTCGCCTCCACGAGAAAATCTACCGGATCGACCCCGACGAATTTCGCCGCTCACGCGACGAATTGACCGACATGCTCGACGTGCAGCATCTGCTCGGCAGGCCCGTCCGCGAGTTGTCGCTCGGCGAGCGGATGAAGATGGAGCTGATTGCCGCTTTGCTGCATTCGCCCGAGGTGCTCTTCCTCGACGAGCCGACGATCGGGCTGGACGTCATTGCCCAGCACAATATCCAGAAGTTTTTGAAACACTACCAGGAAGAGCGAAAGATTACCGTCCTGTTGACCAGCCATTACATGAAAGATGTCGCCGCCCTCTGTAATCGCGTCGTCATCATCGCCCACGGCGAAATCGTGTATGACGGCTCGCTCTCTGGCATCGTCGACCGGTTCAGCGGCCACAAAGTGTTGTCGCTCCAGTTTGCCGACGACCGCATGCCCAGCGACCTGGCCCGTTATGGCGAGGTACTTGAAATCATCGAACCGAAGGCCCGCTTGCGTGTCGACCGTAGCAAGATCGCCGATGTCTTGTCGTCGGTCTTGGCCAGCTATTCGATCGAAGACGTAAGCGTCGAAGACCCGCCGCTCGAAGAAGTCATCGCCGAGATGTTCGCCCTCTCCGCAGAAAAAAACCAAGAGCAAAACGATTTCCCCCAGTCGCTAGCCCGTCAACCTTAAAGTCCCTGCGCCGCATCACAACCACCACCCACAACCCGAATCCCGAATCCCGAATCCCGAATCCAACTACCGCCCTAAGAGTTCAACTACCGCCGTCGGCCTTGCTACGCAAAGGACTACCGCGATCCGACTCGCTTCCTCGCTATTGCTCGGCGTCGTCACTTGCTTCCTCCGCGGCGGCCGGCGGCCTCAGTTGCTTCTTGGGGCATAAGGGAATCGGTTGCTCCCACCACCCTCAACCCTCACCATCCAATCGCCATGATTGCTCGCGCCCAAACCTGGTGGACCATTCTCAAGATCTGCGTCGAAGAGCGGCTCGTTTATCGGGGCGACTTTGCGCTTGGGACCTTGATGCGGTTTCTGCCGATCGTGACGCAGATATTTCTGTGGACGGCCGTCTTCGCGGCAGCCGGTGCTGGGAAGATCCAGGGTTATACGTCGGAGGATGTGATTGCCTACTATCTGCTAACGATGCTTGCGCGAGCATTCTCGAGCATGCCTGGGCTGGCCACCGGCATCGCGCGCCAGGTGCGCGACGGAGAAATCAAGAAGTTTCTGATTCAGCCGATCGATTTGGTGAGCTATCTGCTGCTGGCCCGCATTGCGCACAAGGCGGTGTACTACCTGGTTGCTGCCGGACCGTTTGCACTCGTGTATTATCTTTGCCGGAGCTACTTCTCGGGATGGCCAGCGCCGGAGGTGTTCGCGGCGTTTGTCTTGTCGTTGGTGCTGGCGTTTATGCTGGGTTTCTTCCTGGAAGCGTCGATGGGCATGATCGCTTTCTGGTTTTTAGAGGTCACCTCGCTGTTGTTCGTCTACATGTTGTTCACGTTCTTTTTTTCAGGTCACATGTTCCCGCTCGATTTCTTGCCCGACCCTTGGCGGACCATTGTCGACTTCATGCCGTTCAAATACATGGCCTACTTCCCCGCCGCAGTCTTCATCGGTAAGGTCGAGGGAGCCGGCTTGGTGCAGGGCCTCATGATTCAGGCCGGTTGGGTGGTATTTTTTATCCTATTGTGTCGCCGCCTGATGCATTCCGGGTTCAACCGCTACAGCGGGTTTGGAGGATAGACGATTGCGGATATTGGATTGCAGATTGCGGAATGTTTCCCAATCCCAAATCCCCAACCCAGATTATAATCCCAAATCCGAAATATCATGAACCAACCTTCCTACCTTGGCGTCTTTCTCACCTTTGCGCGGAATAGTCTCATCCGTGACATGACGTTTCGTGCGAATTTCATCATCGAAATCATTTCGTCGATGTCGTGGATGATCATGAACCTAGGTTTCTACACGCTGGTATACCGATTCACGCCGGATATCGGCGCTTGGGAGAAGTACGAGTTTTTTGTGTTTATTTCCACGACGATGTTCGTCAACAGCCTGGTCCAGGCTTTCTTCATGCCGAACATGCAGGAACTCAGCGAGTTGGTCCGCACCGGCGGGATGGACTTTGCGCTACTCAAACCGATCGACACGCAGTTCTTGGTCTCACTACAGCGGGTAAGCTGGTCGTCGCTGGGAAATTTCTTCGTAGCCTTGTTACTGCTGGCTTATGCTTTGCCGCGCATTGATGGCTTCCAGCTTTCGCCTTGGCAGTTTGCTCTCTATCCGCTCTACATCGTCCTTGGCGTCTTGATACTGTATAGCGTGATGATTACGCTGGCGGCGACGAGCATTTGGTTGGGACGGAACCAGTCGCTCTACGATTTCTGGTTTTATATTACGAATTTCTCGCGTTACCCAATGGAGATATACACGGGACCCTGGGGCACGCCTCTCAAGAACATCTTCACCTTTGTGATCCCGATTCTGGTTGTGATCAACGTACCGGCTCGACTCATCGCCAAGCCGCTCTCCAGCGGGCAATGGCCGTTGGCGACGTTTGCCCTATTGGCCACAGTGCTGTCGCTGGCAGGCAGCCGTTGGGTTTTTAAGCAAGCACTGAAGAGCTACCGTAGCGCCAGCAGCTGATCGATTGCGGAATTCGGATTGCGGATTGCGGAATTGGACTAGGTTTGACTGTTGCGTGATATGATTTACAGACCTAGCGTCGATCATCGGTAAAGATTCCAATGCGATCATCGATATCCGCAATCCAAAATCCGCAATCCCAAATGGCTGACGACTCGCTCCCTCGCATTGCCATCCTTGGCGCTGGCCCAATTGGGCTAGAGGCCGCGCTCTATGCGCGCTACTTAGGCTATCAAGTCGAACTTATCGAGCGTGGTGCATCGCCAGCAGCTAATGTGCTCCAGTGGGGGCATGTAAGGCTGTTTACTCCGTTTGGCATGAATGCTTCGCCACTCGGCGTCGCGGCGCTGCAGGCACAAGATCCCAGTTGGCAGCCTCCCGCGGCCGAAGACATGCTATCGGGGGCCGAGTATCTAGAGCGGTATCTCAAGCGACTGGCCGAAAGCGATTTAGTTGCAGGTCCGCTTCAATGCGAGACCGAAGTGGTGGCCGCCGGACGCAAAGATTGGCTGAAGTGCGAAGGTGTTGGGGACGCAGACCGCGGGGCATCGCCGTTTGTTTTGTTGCTTCGAACCTCGGATGGGCAGGAGCGCGTCACCGAAGCCGATGTCGTCATCGACTGCACGGGAACCTTCGGCAATCACAATTGGCTAGGGCAGGGGGGTATTCCTGCACCGGGAGAAACCACCGCTTCGGCGCATATTGACTACGGTTTACCGGACGTGCTTGGCCGCGACAAACAGCACTATCAAGGCAAGCTCACCTTGGTCGTGGGAGCCGGCTATTCCGCGGCTACCGTTATCACTCAGCTTGCCAAGTTGGCTGAGGCAAAAATTACCTGGCTCACACGCAACACGACCGAGTCGGGGCCCATAGCACGTAACACCCCCGATCGCCTCGCCAGCCGTGATGCCTTGGCAGCCGAAGCCAACCGACTTGCCACAGAAGACGGGCCGGTTTCACCTTGCGCTGGCACAAGTATTACAGCAGTGGAGTATCGCGAGGCGACTGATGACTTTGCAGTTGTCTTTGACGGCGAGGACGCCCGTGAGACGATTTTCGATCGCATCGTGGCCAACGTCGGCTACCGCGCGGACAATCGAATCTACAGTGAGCTACAAGTCCACGAATGCTACGCGACCGGCGGCCCCATGAAGCTTGCGGCCCAATTGCTGGGGAACAGTTCGGCAGATTGCCTCGACCAAACCTCCTGCGGTCCGCAAAGCTTGCTGAACCCCGAACCGAATTTTTACATCCTCGGCAGCAAGAGCTACGGCCGAGGTGCACAGTTCCTACTTTCGGTGGGCTTGGAGCAAATCCGCGAAGTGTTCACAATCATCGGCGAGCGCGAAGACCTGGACATTTATGCTACAATGCCGGTGATCCCGAATGACCAATGACCAATGAAAAAGCGTTGCTACACAGTCATTGGTCATTGCGGCTGGTCATTGGTCATTTTAACTATTTGACTTACCATGCTTGACTCTCTACCCCCAACCGTCGAGCTCTCTCACTTGGATCACCTCTGGTTCCAAGTCTCGGGTACGCTCTGCAATCTCACTTGCCATCACTGCTTTATCAGCTGCAGCCCCAAGAACGATTCGTTTGGCTATCTCTCGCTTGACGAAGTGAAGCGCAGATTAGAAGAATCGGTCGCTCTGGGGGTGAAAGAATATTACTTCACCGGCGGTGAACCGTTTCTCAATCGGGACATTGTGCCGATTCTTGTAGAAACTTTGTGCTACGGCCCGGCGACGGTACTCACCAACGGCACGGTATTGAAAGACGAATGGCTGGAGCAACTGCGAACCGCTGAACAGGCGAGTTTGTACTCGCTGGAGCTCCGTGTTTCGATCGACGGTTTTTCGCCGGAGACCAATGATCCCATCCGTGGCGAGGGGACTTTTGTGCGGGCCGTCGAGGGCGTGCAGAAGCTGGTCGAGTTTGGGTTCCTGCCAATTATCACCGCCACGCGAACGTGGCCTGATGCCGACCAGCAGCAAGTCGTCGGCCAGTTCGTCGCGACACTTAAACTGGCCGGCTACGAGCGCCCTCGACTCAAAATCTTACCGCCCCTGCAGATCGGTGCCGAAGCCGAGCGCACCCAAGGCTATCGCGACAGCGAGCGCATCACGCGGCGCATGATGAAGGGCTTTGACGCCAGCCAGTTAGTATGCGAACACTCGCGGGTCGTGACAGACCGAGGCGTGTACGTCTGCCCGATATTACTGGAGTCTCCCGACGCCAATTTGGGAGATTCGCTCGAAGAAGCCGGCAAGCCCTTTCCGCTGACTCATGGGGCATGCTACACCTGTTACCAGTACGGAGCGATTTGCTCCAACGCCTCGAGTGCCGTGCGTGGGGACAAATAGAAAAAGAAGCCTGAGGAGTGCGAAAAAAGAGGTGGATGTGATTTGGCATCCACACATAGGCGAAGACTTCTTAGCAGGTCCGGTCTACCGTTTGTTGTAAGCCGTCGATTATCCGCAGAAAGTCGTTGTCCTCACGAAACAGGCATTGCCGGCCATTCCCACGTGCCATCGCGTGGTAGATCGCCCCAGCGTATTGAATTGTAAGTAGCCTTGCCATGGCGGTATCTTAACCCATGCCAAGTCCCTGAAAACCCTTTAACAGGGTCTGACCCCATGGCCAGACCCCATGGCCAGACCCCATGGCCAGCCCCGCTTCCCCCCGGAAGCCCGGGGCAAATAAATCTTTTCGGTAGATGGTGTACACACAGAGAACGCAGTACCGAAACCGATCCACAGCCACCCGAAAAGTTTGGCTTGCCCCATAGTTAACGTGCCGAAAAAAACCGAGAGCTAGTCCCACTTTCGCCAATCATAAACTTGACCTGCTTCGCACACCGTGGGCAATGTCCCAGATACGCGGTCTGTTCTCGGTTGGGATACACGCGTGAGTAGACGTCACAGCATTCGAAATGAACGCCTAGAAATGCACGGCTATCAGCCGACTGTTGAGCAGCTCGTGCGGCCTGAGAGTCGGTACCACACGATAAATCTAGATGATTGCCCTTGTCTGCCATTTTCGTGGCCTCCGACGAACTTCAGAAAGTGAGTCTCTAACTACCCCCAAGATTCTATTTCGTCACCGCCCAGCCCCAAACCTCAATCGAGGCCAGGCGAGCCGGAAAGGTCTAACTTCATAGTCGATTGCCCCGTTTCACCCCGTATGGCGAACCTTGACCTGGGCGCCGGAGTCCGATAGATTGACAGGTAGACGCGAGTATTTAGCTCAAAACCGAACCTCTCGCGACGAAAAACTCGACTAGAACATCAAACTGGCAATGATCATCCTGTCTTCCCTATTAGCTCTGCTATCATTATTACTCCCCAAGCTCGGAAGCGGGAATTAGGTCTGGTACAAACACAATTCAAAGTCAACCAGAACCCTGAGCCCCGCCCGGCTCCAGGGTTTTTTTGTTTCGTAAGCAAGCAGCAAACACTGCCATCCGCAATTCGACTCCGCTTGACATTACCGCCCTGCGGTCGGTTGCTCCCTCAACACTCAACCCTCAACCCAACAATGTCCGATCCCAATTCTCGCCAAATCACGATTTTCGACACAACGTTGCGCGACGGCGAACAGTCGCCCGGCTGCAGCATGAACCTCCAGGAAAAACTGGAAGTGGCCCAGGCACTTGTCGATCTAGGGGTCGATGTGATCGAGGCCGGATTTCCGATTACTTCGGACGGCGATTTTCAAGCGGTGCGCGAGATCGCCAACACGGTCCCAGGGTCCACCGTATGTGGCCTGGCCCGCTGTCATGAGCGCGACATCGATCGAGCATGGAAAGCTTTGCAAGATGGGCCGGACGTGCGCATTCATGTTTTCCTGGCGACCAGCGCCATCCATCGCGAATTCAAACTTCGCATGGACAAGCAGGAGATTATCCAGCGTGCGGTCGCAGGGGTCCAGCGTGCCAAAAGCTACTGCGATAACATCGAATTCTCTCCCGAAGATGCCGCCCGCACCGAAGCCGACTTTCTCTGCGCCGTGGTTGAGGCAGCGATTACCGCGGGAGCGACCACCGTCAACATTCCCGATACGGTAGGTTACGCGACACCTGCTCATTTTGCCGGCGTGATTAGCGATCTGGTAAATCGTGTACCCAATATCGATCAAGCCGTTATCAGCGTGCACTGCCATAACGATTTGGGCATCGCCGTTGCCAATAGTTTGGCCGCCGTAGAAAACGGCGCTGGACAGATCGAATGCACCATCAATGGTCTCGGCGAGCGGGCTGGCAATTGCTCGCTAGAAGAAGTGGTGATGGCATTACGAACACGCAATGACTATTATCACGCGCATACCAAGATCAATACGCCCCGCTTGGTACCGACGAGCCGCTTGGTCTCGAACATCACCGGCATGTTGGTGCAGCGCAACAAAGCGATTGTCGGTCGCAATGCCTTTGCCCACGAGGCAGGCATTCATCAAGACGGCATGCTCAAAGAGCGCACGACTTACGAAATCATGCGGCCCGAGGATGTCGGGTTTACTCAAACCGACCTGGTACTCGGCAAGCACAGCGGCCGAGCTGCGCTCGCCGATCGTGCACGTGCCTTGGGTTATCACCTTACCGACGAGCAACTCAAAGCGGTCTTTGATGATTTCAAAAAGCTTGCCGACAAAAAGAAGGAAATCTACGACGGCGACATCGCGGCCTTGATCGAACAGCGCAACACACAAATCGCCGATCAGTGGCAACTGGTGTCCTACGAAGTGCAGGCGACCAGCGGTAAAACACCAACGGTATCCTTAACCCTATCGAGAGGAGACCAGCAAGCCTCCACCACCAAGAACTACGGGGACGGCCCACTCGACGCAATTTTTAGAGCCATCGAAGAAGTGACCGGCAAATCAGTCGTCGTGCGAGACTTCCGCGTTCAAAGCGCCACCCGCGGCAAAGACGCTCAGGGCGAATCGATCGTCGAAGTCGAGTACAACGGCCAGTCGTTTCGAGGGCGCGGCGTCTCAACCGACACCGTCGAGGCCGGCACCCGAGCCTTCCTGAACGCCATCAACCGCATAGAAGTTGGCGCCAGCGAAAGCGAGCTCCCCGCCGCGGTATGAGGGCAATAGGCAACTCGCCGGCAGCCAACAATAGCTGCATGGAACACCGACCCAAATCCTGGTATCCTTCACCCAGCAGTCCAAAATCCGATCCCCCTTCGCCAAGGCGATGGGGGACAAGAATCGGAAATCCCCTATCCAAAATCCAACATCCTAAATGACCCTGGCCGAGTGGCGGAATTGGCAGACGCTCTGGACTTAAAATCCAGTGGGGGGGAACCCCCGTGCGGGTTCGAGTCCCGCCTCGGCTACTTGACGTTGAGTGGGACTGGAAGGATTTGGGACTCTGCGTTGGCGGACCGGAGATGATCTAGTTGCCGGACGGACGCTATTTGGCCACGGTTCGATTGTACAAACCGGACGAGCATACTTCCTTATGTTGGATTGATCCGGAGGCCGGAACGCTAGACGAGTTCCTCAGGCTGCCTTCCGGTGGCGATACCAGCTATGCCGGCACGGTCTGGCACGAGGGATTGGTTTGGATCAGCTATTATTCTACGCACGAAGAGAAGACCAGTATCTATTTGGCGAAAGTTCGGATTGATTGACTCATGTCACCACACAAGATTCCCCAACTGTACTATCGCGGTCAACCATTAGACACTTCACCGCAGGCGTTCGGCCGATTGCGATCATCCAAAGACGCCATCGGCGACTTCGCTGAACTGCGAAGACGCATCGAGGAAGACGGTTACCTCCTGTTGTCCGGCTTGCTCGACTGTAACCAGGTATCGTCCGCACGGCGCGAAGTCCTCAGCCGGGTCGATGCACTGGGACTCCTCGATGCGGATTCACCGCTGATGGATGGAATCGTTCGCGACGACGTGACGATCAATTTTGAAAACGAGCACCAATTCCATCGTCTGGCTATCGACAATCGGCCGTTAGAAAAATTGCTCTACAGCGGAGCGATGATGGAATTCTTTGCCACGTTTTTGGAGGGCCCTGTCCGTCACTACGACCGTACCTGGCTGCGAGTGAAGGGGAGCCGTGACACGACGACTACATTTCCACACTACGACATCGTTTACATGGGACGTGGTACGACGCGTGTCTTCACGGTTTGGACCCCCCTGGGCGATACGCAGTTGGAGATGGGTGGGCTGATGATTGCCGAGAATTCCCATCGGCTGGAGGAAGTCAAGAACACGTATGGCACGATGGACGTCGATAAGTATTGTACGAATTCGGACGAGGCGGCCGACATCGAGTCTGGAAAGAAGCTGTGGGCCGACATGGTCGACTCGGGCGCCTACTCGCAAGATGCGGTGGCGGCACAAAAGCAGTTGGATCGGCGCTGGTTGTCGACCAATTACCGGGCAGGCGACGTGCTGGTGTTCACGATGCATACATTGCACGCAGGTATGGACAATCAGACCAACCGCCTCCGCCTCTCCACGGACTCACGGTATCAACTTGCCAGTGAACCGATCGACCAGCGCTGGGTCGGCAAGGACCCAGTTGGGCATGGACCCGAGGGAAAAATAGGGATGATCTGTTGAATCGTTTCGCAATCATTGCCGTTTTCGTGGTCCTGTTTTCGCAGCTTGCGTCGTCCAGCGCAGCCGCGGGCCCGGAAAAAAAGAGCGCCGAAAAGAAGGTATTGATCATCGGCATCGATGGCTGCCGTCGGGATGCCCTGGAAGCGGCCCACACGCCCCATTTGGACGCGTTGATCCGCGCCGGCGCTATCGCCGAAAACACGTTGATTCTTGGAGATCGTTATCGCGATGCCGAAACCGGCAGCGGTCCCGGCTGGTCGAGCATCTTAACCGGTGTCTGGGCAGACAAGCACGGCGTCAACGACAATTCGTTCCAGGATGCCCGTTACGACGAATTCCCCCATTTCTTCGGAGGATTAAAGCGGCAAAGGCGAACGCCCACAACGTGTCGCTGGTCACGTACACGCCGCTCCACGAGAAATTTAGATCCGTGGCCGAGGATTCACGTACTTTCGAGGCCGAGGGGCGGCCTTTCGACGAAGCAGACATGCTCCTTACGTTCGCCGCTCTGGACGTACTTGGCAAGGCAGACCCGACGGCCATGTTTCTTCACTTCGGCAACATCGACATAACGGGCCACGCCAAAGGCTTTCATCCCGACGTGCCGGAATACATGCGGACCATTGAAATCACGGATCGACATGTGGGCAAGCTGCTCCGCGCGCTTCGCAGCCGGCCTACCTATGGCAACGAGGACTGGCTCATCCTGGTGTGCACGGACCATGGTGGACAGGGAACGGACCACGCTGGTGGCCATGATGATCCAGACGTGAACACCACCTTTTTGATCGTAAGTGGCCCGTCCGCTGATTCGTGGCTTCGGTGACCGACTGGTGCGGATCGATCGTGGGGCTGATCTGGATAAGGCCGTCCAAGGCGCTTGGGATTCGAAGCAGTGTGTGGAAATCTCTGCACTGGCGCTTGGTCAAAACGCAGTCGTGATTGCGGGCAAACTCTCTTCGGCTGCCGACGAACCGTCTGCGAGCTACACGCTGGCGGCTTTGTCGCTGGAAAATGGCGAGGCGATTTGGACTCAGTCTTTGCCTGCCGAGCCCGTTTCCTCGGTCGTGGCGTTGGCTGCCGATGGCCGAATCCACGTGGCAACTGGAGGTGGTGGTTTTGTTTGCCTTACTGCGAACGGCGGATAAGCTGAGTCCTATTGCGCAAGGTTGAATTCAACCAGCCAGTCGAGTAGCGAAGGCCCGGCAGGGCCGTGACCTTCGCCCTCATCAAACCGGACGTGCGGATTTCCCGCATCCGGC
>Ga0209403_10002816_pt1 | contig 20289 bp, 17 predicted proteins | sample ArcticOcean_MG_C_8_FD_187440 | JGI IMG/M metagenome (GOLD analysis project Ga0209403, IMG submission 187440) | Marine microbial communities from western Arctic Ocean - ArcticOcean_MG_CB11_86 (SPAdes) (version 2) | ecosystem: Environmental > Aquatic > Marine > Oceanic | place: Arctic Ocean... | reverse complement strand
TCAATGATTTTTTGATAGTCGGTGCTCTCGACCACCACGGCCACGTCGCGGTGGTTCTTGGCAGCGGCGCGGATCAGGGTCGGACCGCCGATATCGATATTCTCGATGCAGGTTTCGAAATCACCGCCGCCAGCTACCGTTTGCTCGAACGGGTAGAGGTTGACCACCACCAAGTCGATCGGCTGGATATCATGCGCCTGCATGGCAGCCTGATGGGCCGGATTGTCGCGCATGCCGAGGATGCCGCCATGCACTTTGGGGTGCAGCGTCTTCACCCTGCCATCCAGTATTTCTGGAAAATTCGTATGGTCCGAAACGTCCTTCACATCGATGCCGGCGTCACGCATGGTCTTTGCGGTACCGCCGGTCGAGAGAATCTCGACGCCACTCTCGGCGAGAAACTTTCCAAACTCTAGCAAACCTGATTTATCGGAGACGGAAATCAAGGCACGGGAAATGAGGCGGGCATCGGCGTCTTTTGTCATTTTGCTTCTCTTGTTTAAGGGCGTGTGATTTACGGAAAAAATATCTGTGCTGGTTAGGGGGCGGCACGGGTGCGCGCGGCGGCGCCTGGCGGCGTTACCTCGGGGGTGTGGAACTCGGGCACGATGGTGCTGATTTCGATGCGTGTTTGCGCGCTGTCACGGGTATGCGCCGCCGCGCACAGGCGCGCAATCTGGCTTTGCAGCAGCGTGAGGTCAATAGGCCGGGACGAGGCGCGCTGCAGGCCTGTGATGGGCGTGTCCGTTAACGGCTCTTTTTCATGGAAGAGTTCTTCCTCCATTTTTTCACCGGGGCGCAGGCCGGTATAAATGATCTCAATATCCTTGTCCGGCTTGAGTCCGGCGAGGCGAATCATCTGGCAGGCCAAATCCTTGATCAACACCGGTGATCCCATATCGAGCACAAATATTTCACCGCCCTTGCCGCGCGCACCGAGGGCTGAGGCCTGCAGCACAAGCTGCACGGCTTCGTGGGTGGTCATGAAAAATCGGCTGACATTGGGGTCGGTCACGGTGACCGGGCCGCCGCTCGCGATCTGCCGTTGAAACAACGGCACGACGGAGCCGGACGACGCCAAAACATTGCCAAAGCGTACGGTCACCATGCGGGTGTGCTCCGCATCGCCTCCGGCGGCGAGTGTGAGGCCCAGTGCCTGACAATAGCTCTCGGCAATGCGCTTGCTCGCGCCCATAATATTGGTTGGATTGACCGCCTTGTCGCTCGAGATCAACACCATGACGGCGACCTTATGAGCAACGCAGCTATCGGCTACATTGCGGGTGCCGAGCACATTGGTGAGGATGCCCTCATTGGGATTGGCCTCGACCATGTGGACATGTTTGAGCGCCGCCGCATGAAACACCAATTGCGGGCGCGCCGTCTCGAAGGTGAAATTCAGCCGCCCGAGATCACGTACATCGCCGAGCACCATGGTGCGCGAGATATGCGGGTAATTCTGCGATAGCTCCATATCAATGGTGTAGAGATTGAATTCTGAATTATCGATCAGCGTCATATGAGCGGGCTTGAGGCGGGTGATTTGCCGGCACAGCTCCGATCCAATGGAGCCACCGGCGCCGGTCACACAGACCCGCTTGCCGGCAATCAGATTGGCCATTTCCGCGGTGTCGAGTGCCGCTTGCGGGCGCCCGAGCAAATCCTCGATGGCCACCGGTTTGATGTTGATCGTGGCGTTGTTGCCGTTGCCGCCATTTTCGCTGGTGGCAAAGTCTGTCATGCGCGGCAGGCGGGAAAGCGGCAAAGCTAGGCCTTCGGCTGCGGCAAGTATTTCGCCCAAGCGGACCGGGTCGAACATATCGTCGGAGGTTAAAATCAGACGCCGCGGCTGCGTGCCCTGTTGCTTGAGCGTGCGCACGATGGCGGTCAGGTCGCGCGCCGGGCCATAGACGCGAATGCCGTGAATATAGCGGCCAATCTTGACGGCATCATCATCGACCATCCCAACAACGCGATAATTCGCCGCACTTCCGCTCAGGCTGGCACGCATGAATAAATCGGCATCGTCGCCCGCTCCCAACAACAACACCGGAATGCGGTGCTCGTCGCTGGCGCGCTGAAAAAAACCGCTTAACCCGCGTTCGAGCAGGGTGCGGTAAAGGATGCGCGGGCCGACAAGCAGGGCGGCGAGGACAAGAAAATTAATCGGCAGCGCCGAGCGCGGATAGGCCTCAAGGCGGGTAGCAACAAACAACAGAGCGACGAATATGAGAACGGCGATGGCCGATGCCCAGCCGATTTTGATGACATCACGTGATGAGGTATAGCGCCAAAATCCGCGGTAAACGCGCATACGCCAGAAAACGATTGCTGAAATAATGCTAAAGGCGACGATGCCTTCGATGAAAAAACCGCTCGATTCGTGCCAAAAATTACCGACGCCACGGCGCAGTAATAACGCCACGGCAAACGAAATTGCTGCCATGGCCACATCGAAGGCGGCGACTGCGTAGGTTCTGTTGAGGTGAATATTAGTCTGCATGGGTCGGTCTGTTTTGCGAGTATCGAAGATACCATAAAAGGCAGATGGTAAGCAGCATTCCCGCAACTAGCGCGCTCCATGCGCTGGTCGGGGAGAGAGTCGTTGCCAGCGCCAGCCCGGCCAGCAGCAGATTCGCAGCCGTAATGACGATGACCACGCGGGCATGACTGCGCCCGGCGGCGACCGCATATTGATAATAATGCTCATGATGGGCACGCCAAATGCGCTCGCCTCGGGCGAGGCGGCGTAGCAGGGTAAAGCTGGCATCAGCGAAAAAATAAAGCACCAACAGGAGTGCTGCCTGCCACAGGCCGAAGCTGGCGAGCGAAAGCAATAGCCAGCCGATCATATAGCCGAGCGGCACACTGCCTACATCGCCGAGAAAAATGCGCGCCGGCTGCCAGTTCCACGGTAGAAAGCCGACGGCGACCGCCGCCACAATCAACGCATAGGGGCCGAGGCCGGCAGCGGCGGGAAAGAGTATCGCCAAGGCAAATAGGCCAAGGCCAGCGCTGCCAGCCTGGCTGCCGACAATACCATCGATGCCATCCATGAAATTGAACAGATTGAGAAACCAAAGCCAGATTAACCCGCTGAGCGCAAGATCAAGCGCTGGCAGCAACAGGCCCTGAAACACGCTACCGCCCTCAGGCAGAGCGAACAGGCCGGCGCCAACGGCGATCCCTTGCGCGGCAAAACGCAGCACCGCCGGCAGGCCGCCGCGCACATCGTCTATCCAGGAAATCAGCGCCAGCGCCGCCCCAGCAAGGAGGATCAGCCAAAATTCCTGCGGCGTGGAGACCTCACCGGACAGCCAGAGCGCAAGCCATGCGATTAGTAAAACACCGCAGACGGCAATGCCGCCGCCGCGCGGTGTCGGCGCGCTGTGGCTCGAACGTTCATTGGGGATGTCGAACACGCCGCGCTTACGTAGTTGGTGCAGTACCGCACCGGTGGCAAGCCAGCTAGCGGCGCCGGCAGCTAGTGCACATAGAAGTGCGACAAGAAAATTCATGCCGTGCCTTGGCGTCCGTAAACCGCATTTTCGGTCACGACAAAATCCACTCGATCATCAAGCAAAGCCTGGGCGCATTCTTCCGGGCGGTTGACGATCGGCTCTTCATGCACGTTGAAGCTGGTGTTGATCATGGTCGGCAAGCCGCTCAATTGCTTGAAGGCCGCAAGAATATCGTAATATAGCGGGTTTTGCGCGCGGCGGATGATTTGCGGCCGCGCTGTACCATCCACATGGACAACAGCGGGGATGCGTTCGCGCCAGGCTTCTTTGACATTGCAGGTGATGGTCATGAATTGCGCGGCATAGCGGCTGGGCGCGCCGATATCGAATAGAGTATCGGCATCCTCTTCGGCAACGACTGGCGCGAAAGGCATGAATTCGGAGCGCGACAATCGCTCATTTAAAGCATCATTGATGCCGGCATCGGCGGGTGAGGCAATGATGGAACGCGCGCCCAGGGCACGCGGGCCAAACTCCATGCCCTGGGTAAATATGGCCACAGCCTTGCCGGCGTTCAAAAGCTCGGCGGTTTTTGCCACCGGATTATCGGAAATGGCGGCCAAGCCCGGCGTTTCGCGCAGCACTTTATCGGCGCCCTTGCCCCAATCACGGCCGAGATAAAGCGTCTCCAGCGGATAGCGCGCAGCGAGCCAGGTTTCCATGCCGTCACGTTCCAGCAGATATTGCAGCACGCCACCGGCGGGCAGGCCTTGATCACTCATGGCCGGATAGACAAATATTTCATCAATGTCGGTCTCTTCCGCCAACAGCCGATTGAGGCGCACATTGCCGAACACGCCGCCCGAGAGGCCGAGATGGCGCACCGGGTGGCGCTGTAAAAAAGTGCGCACGGATTTGAGCGTGACCTGCTCCAACACTTTCTGAATGGACGCCGCCATATCTTCGGGCGAGATGCCCTCGGCGGTCTCAAACATGAAACGCCGGAGGTCAGGGTTGGTGGCGAAGTTGCTTAGGATTTGCCCTGCATCATCGATGTTGAAGTGACTGGCGATGGCCTCATAGGCGATCGGTTGACCGAGCGCCGCGAGGCCGGTGAGCTTACCCTCATGCCGGTTGATGCGCCAGCCGAGCGCCTGGGTGGCGTAGCCGTAAGCCAAGCCGAGGCTGTCGATTCGCGCCGGCCCGGCAAAACATTCATCGCCGCCGTAAAGATCGCGCAATTGGCCGCCCTGAAACACGCGCTGGCTATATTGCACATTATCGCCGCCGCCATCCGAGGTGTAGAGCAGCGCATCCTGCCAATCCGTATGAAACAGGGTGGGCAGTGCATGGGCGAGGTGGTGGTTGAAGAATTTGAGCTCGGTGTCGGTGTTAAAGCCATGCGCGGTGAGGAATTTCTCGGCATCGAACAGGGCCGCGGAATCGGCGTGCCCGGCGCGCAACAGCTCACGCTCCATGCTCTTATGTTTTTCCTTGCCGAATGCCTGGCGGATTCTGCCTTCGACCAGGCGGGAGCCGCGAAAATGCTTGTAATAGCGCCACGGAAAGGCACCGCGCCCGAGCACCACCGCATCCACATCGCGGCGCGTGAGGCCGGCAATGGCGAGGCATTCGTCGATCGCTTCGTTGGGCACGCGCCCACCGTCAATCTTGCGCCGGGTCAGGCGTTCCAACGAGACCGCCGAGACCATCCGATAATCATCGAACAGGCAAGCTGCGGCCTCGTGATATCCGGGGTGGACACCGAGAATTATCATGCGCGTTGCGGGCTCAGAGGGGTTTGAACAGCTGTTGGCGGAACCTACCGCCCCCCCCTGCCACCCGTCAATCTCCCGCCCGCTGCGCCGCGCCAAAACATGCTTCGAGCATTGTCGAAAAGGGCCGTTTGCCGCGCCCCGATTGCGATGTTACATGACAGGGGATGTCTAAAGTAGAGAGGCTGGGCTTTGTCTGTTGCGAGCCAAGGTGAAAATGCGCCGATAGCGCCGCGCCGACATATGTTGACGCTGGCTGCCGCGATCTTTGTCGGCATCGGCATACCGTTGATGGCGTCGAGCCCGACGGTCTCCGGTATCGCACTGGCATTGGGCTTTCTGCTGTTATTGGCGGCGCCGGGCCGGGTTGATGTGGTGCGCGGGTTGGCAGATGGCGTGCGCACGCCGCTCGGCCTAGCAATCCTTCTGACCATGGTCTTGTGGTTGCCCGGAGTTATCGGCTCGCTTGATTTTGGCCGCTCCATCGCTATTTGGGGGCGGATGGCCGGATTTTTGCTGGTTGCGGCGCTGATTTATCAATTTTTATCGCGCGGCGCCCTCGATTCGTGCCTGCGCGCCCTGATCATCGCCAGCCTGTTATGCGCATTTATCGCCCTCTTGGGCCTCTATGCGGCCAGCCCGATCTATGGCCTGTTTCGCGGCAAAGGATGGGTCGACGTAAATGCCGCGCAGATTCTTAAATATTACGGCTCGGCGCTGGCGTGTCTGCCGCCGGTGGTGCTGTGGGCCGGCTTTCGCCTCGGCGGGCGCTGGCGGTTTGCTGGACTGGTGTATGTGCCGGCAGCAATTGTGCTGATGTTCGCCGTCGATAGTCTGGCCGGCCTGCTCGGACTTGTTGTGGGTGCCGTGGTTGGCGCAATTGTCGGGCTCTGCCAATGGCGGCGCTGGTTGCAGGGCCGCGCGGCAGCGCTCTTTCTTGGCTTGCTCGCGCTATTGCTGATTCTGGCGTTTGCCTGGGTGCTTAGCCACCTGCCAGCGCCGCCCGAGGCCGGGCAAATTATTGACGAAGTTTATGTTGGGCCGGTTGATACCGACCTGCCGGTCGCTGTGATCGATGCCCACCGGCAATATATTTGGGGTTTTGCCTTCCATAAGGCAGTGGAGGCGCCGTTTTTCGGCCATGGTATCGACGTCAGCAATTATCTTCCCGGCGCGTCGGTGCTGATTGAAAAGTTCAACCAATCCTTTATTCCGTCCCACCCGCATAGCTGGGTGCTGGAAATTTTCCTCGAAACCGGAGTGGTTGGTTTGGCCGCGTTGTTGCTGGCATTGGTGGTTCTTTTACGCCTATGGCTGCGCATCGGGCGAACGTCTCCCGGGGCGGCGGCTTGCGGCATTGCCGTATTTGCCGCCTTTTGGTCATCTTCAATGCTCAATTTTTCGATTTGGGCGGCTTGGTGGCAGGGCGTTTTTCTGGTGCTCAGCGCGATCGTTCTTGCCGCCGCGCGGCACAACGCTGGAGCCAGTCGCGCGCCGTAAGAAAGGCGAAGGCGGCTGAGATCGCGCTCAGCGGCTCAATCGGCAGGCGGTATTTAGGTGAGGCGATGGGGCCGTTGACGAGCAATATATAGAGCACCCAAAGCATCAAGAAGGCGAGGATTAATCGGGTCTCCCGGCTGGTCTGGCCAAACAGGCCGCCCCCCAATCCCCAGAGCTGTGCGGCACGTATGGTAAGAAGAGCGAGAAAACTCAGGAGCAATACCCAGTCATAGGTCGGGTTGTCGTTGCGGAACAGGAAAGCTGTGAGTTTTTCCACCTTGCTGTCACCAGCCATATCGTAGAAGCCGGTGCGCGGTAGCGAACTGACCGGTGGTGAGAGAATGGCCGCCGGAGAAAATAAATTGATTGCGCCACCAATCAGCCAGGCCTTAGCGGTAGCGCCGAAGCCCAGATCCGATATGGCGCGCCATGCCGTGGCCGACTTCAGGCTTGAGCGCTCGAACGGATTGTCCGGCTCTACCCCGCCAATTTCCTGCATGTAGCGCGCTTGCATGCGACGCGCCCCTTCTGCATGCGGCGTGCCATCGCTCGCTTCCAATACCAAGGGCGCGATCCACAACAAAGAATAGGCGCCGCCCTGGCTGGTCAATTGGGCGGTGTCATAGTGATTGATGTTACGGGCGAGAATTGGCGCCTGAAGCGCGGCACAGATAGCGACAAACACTAATATATGGGCAAACCCCACCAAGCGCAGGCGGCCTAGCCAAAGTGCGGCAAGCGGTAGCAGAATAGCCAGCGCCGCCACCGCCGGCAGCATCATGGCACGGGTGGAAAGCCCAAGGCCGAGCGCCAATCCTAACAGCAGCGCCCAGCGCCAGGTCGGTTGGCGCAGCCACTGGGCGGCGGCATAGAGCATGAGGCAGACGAAGAAGAAAAACATCGAATCAGTGAGGATCATCGCACCGACGATAATCTGTGTAGGATTGCAGGCGGCAAACAAACCGGCTGGCAGCAGCAAGCGTGGGTCCAACAGCATGGCGGTGCGGGCGATCAATACGCAGGCAAATGCGTCGAGCGCGGCTTGCGTCAGGGCCGGGAACAAGGGCTCCGAGAGGCCACTTATGAATTGATGCAGCGCCAGCCAAATGATGTAAAGCGGCATGCGCTCGGTTTCGGCAACAAAGGCGCCGTCAATTCCCGTATTGCGCAGAAAGTCGCCTTGGCTGGAAAATATTTGGCTAAGTTGGAAATACAGCAGCGAATCTTCGGCCCGCAACGCTTCGGGTCCCATGGCGATGTAAATGCCGAGAGTATAGGCAAAGCGAATAAGCAGCGCGGCGGCAAAGATTAGCCAGAGCGCGCGCGATTGGCTCATGCCCGCATGGCCCAGGCGTTGATGCTGGCGCCGTCGGGAATGGCTTCGGCCAGCGCAGCCGCATCAAGGGGAAGCGCCGCGCCGCCGGGGGAGCGCACCAATTTGTAGCCCGTATCCTGCAGAAGCTCGATGAAAGCCTTGAAGCTGTTTTCGCCGCTGGAAAAAACATAAGGGGCCAGTTCGAGGATAATCGGCGGGTGGAAGCGTTGCAGCGTTTCCCTGCCGCCGCGCAGTACCTGACATTCATTACCGTCAACATCGAGTTTGATGAAGTTGATGCGCTCCAGGCCGGACCGCGTCACATAGGAATCAAGCGTTTGTGCCGCGGCGCCGTCCGTCGATTTCTCATGGCCGCCATGCAGCGGGTGCCCACCGCGCCCGCCATCCAAGGGCCAGCTCGATGCGATGGCCGCGGGTGGCGCAGCTTCTTCGCTATCGCTCAGCAGAGTTTGTCCGGCGGTAATGCGCTCGCCAAGTGCCGGATTGCGGGCAATGTTTGCTTGTAGTTTGGCAAAGGCAAAAGCGGTTGGCTCAAATGCGTGCACCTGACCGCCAGGGCCGACGCAGCGTGCAATGGGCAAGGTATGGGCACCGATATTGGCGCCGATATCCAGTGCCACATCGCCGGCCTTGAGAATTTCGCTATATTGGCGCTGGGTGCCGCGCTCAAAGGCGCCGAGCAGATAGATGGCAAAATCGATGCCTTCGCCGAGGTCGAGTTGCCAATTCAATCCATCGCGCCGCACTTCGGCGTCTCTCCCGGCGCCGGTGGCACGTCGCAACATGCGCACCAGTGTGGCAGCGGTGCGGGCGATAAAGATTTTTTGTTTGGTCGCAATCATAATTCACCGACGCTCTAGCATGATCAGGAGGCGAAAGGCCATGGCCGGGCCAAGCACCAGCAGCAAGCCGTCCTCAAGCGCCAGAAGCGGGCGGACAAAAAGCGCCGGAATGAGGCTCCAGCGACGAAATCCTCCGGACAGGGGAAATGCGAAAAGGCTTAAATAGCGCACCGTTCTGACGCTGAAATCAGGGAAGTGGCGGGGAAATTCAGGGCGTCGGCGGCGGAACAACAGGGTCGGGATCGCCTGATTGGCGTCATAAGGGTCACGCTTTGGATCGGCCGGCACATCGGCGAAGGGGTCCTGCTTCATGTCTACGGGCTCGGGATGCAGGTAGCGATAAAAAATACCGCTCAGCGGTGTAATTGCCGGCTCGAGCATAACAATCCGTCCGCCCGGGCGCAGCACCCGCGCCGCCTCGGCAAAAAACAGCGATGGATTTTCCACATGGTGGAAGACGTCGAGGAGGACAATATTGTCGAAGCTGGCATCCTGAAAAGGCAGTGCCTGGGCATCGGCAGTGCCATCGAGCCAGGGTGCTGATTGGATATCCGTGAGCACGGCATCCGGCACATGCTCGCGCAGCTGGCCACTGCCCGCGCCGAGTTCAAGGGTCGGCCCGGGCTTCAGCAGTTTGGCCATACGCCGGTAATAATCGGCGTAGAGTGCGCGCAAGACGGCCTTACGACGCCATGTCTCGCGATATGAATCAAGCGGCGTCGCTGCTGCGGCGCCGGCCATCAGAATGCCTTTAGCTTGCGAAACGCGAAGACCACCATGCGCAGCAACAGGACGCCGTGGCGAAAGCGCGAAATCTGCGTGCTGCCATAGGTTCTATCGGCGTAGCGGATGGGGATCTCAACCACTTTCAGGTTGAGCTTGGAGGCGCCGAAGATCAGGTCAAAATCGCCGAACGGATCGAAGTCACCGAAATAGGCGCGGTTGCGCGCAATGTCGAGATAGTGCGCCTTGGTCAAAACTTTGGTGCCGCACAGCGTATCGGTGAAGCGCTGATTGAGCAGCCAGGAGAAAATGAGGGAGAAGCAGAAATTGGCGATTAGATTGAGCGGCCGCATGGCGCGCTTTTCCATCGGATAGACCAGCCGCGTGCCGTTGATGAATTCGCCTTTACCGGCCACCAGGGCATTATAAAATTTCGGCAATGCCTCGGGCGGGACGGTCAAATCCGCATCGAGGATCATCAGAATATCACCCCGCGCGGCATCGAATGCCATATGCACGGCGTTGCCTTTGCCTTCGCCGTCCTGCACCAGAAATTTAATATCGCGATCCGGGTATAGCGCCATGACCCGTTTGATCTCTTCGCCCGTGCCGTCGCTGCTGTGGCCCTCGACAAAGAGAATTTCCATATCGTCACAAAATGCGGGTAAACGCTTCACCGCCGGTTCGACATTGCCGCGCTCATTACGGCACGGAATGACGACAGTGGTCGAGGGGTTATCGAGTCCGGCATGGCGCTTCGAGCGCGCCACCGCATAATGGCGCACGCAAAATCTGCGGATAAATGGCAGGGTCGCTAGCGAACGATTGATCAAGGGCCCGAGGCCAAACAGGCGTTTCGGTACAAGTTGGCGCCAGTCGCGTTTGATAACGTCGAAATCAGCAAGGTCGAGCAGAGCGGAAACATCTTCAGAGCCAAGCCGGTTGAGCGGAACCTGCCGCATTTTGGCGCCGAACAATTCGGCCAGCGAAATCACCGGCGTCCACAGCCAGGAAAAATAGGCAATCACGATACGCGTTTCGTTGCAGCAGAGGTCATGCAGGCTGGCCAGGGTAGCTTCCACATCCTCCAACAGGCCAATGGTATCGGAGAGAATGATGACGTCGAACGGCCCGTCCAGAGTTTTCAGGGTTTCGGGGTCTTCAATATCAGCCACCTGAAATGTCAGATTGGGGTGGCGTTCCGCAGGAAATTTATGCTCCGCCGCCTCTATCATGTTCGGGCTGATATCGAGGCCGACACCCTCAGACGGCTCTAACTCGGCCAGCAGGTCTCCGGTGCCACAGCCAAGGTCCAATATCTTGAGGCCCGGCGGCACGAGAAAACGCGTATAGCGGCTGTCTTCATCGTGAAAAAAGCTGTTGCGTGAAATCCATTTATCGCGCTCCGGTGCTGTCCGGTCGTAATGTTCGCGCACGGCCTTCTTACGCCGCTCGCGCCCACTTTCTTCAGTCGGCTCGGAGGCAATATGTTGCGGCGTGGGTTGTGAATTCATTGGCGGGCCGCCTCGGCTGCGCTTTTTTCGCCTGTCATGTGGGGCGCCTTACTTCTTCGTTGGATAAGCCAAAATATTGCGCCCAACAAACTAACGACCAGCAGGGTCAAGCCAAACAGGATGGAGAGCGCGAGTGCTTCACTTGTTTCAACGCCGGCGAATGTAAGTGCTGCAACCATCGCGCCTTCACGCACCCCCCAGCCGGCCAGAGAAATAGGCAAGGTGGAGATCAGCACGACAACCGGAACCAAGGCAAGACATTCCAGCGCCGTTATCTCCATGTTCAGGCCACGCGCCAGAAAATAAACGGTAAGGACCGACAAGAGATGCATCATCAGAGACAAAGTGAAAGCACTCAGGGCCGGTTTGAGCATGAAACCCACGCGGCGTGTATCGCTTGCCAGCTCCGCCAATTTCGACACCAATGCGACGGTCCGCCATCGTTTTATCAAATGCGGCACGAAGGAAAGGCCGACAATAGCGGAAATTGCGCCGCCGCCGGCTGCCAGTAGAAAAGCGATGGTCAGGCGGGCAGCCGTATCGTCGACATAGGAGAATGTCAGAGGCAAAAGGATCGCCATGAGAACCAACAGGCCCAGGAGGCCGGTGAGGCGCTCCAGCACAACGCTTACCGCACCTACGCCAACAGCCACGCCGCGCCGAGACAGCAGCCACACGCGAAGCGCATCTCCCCCAATGCCGGCAGGCAGGACTTGGCCAAAGAATTGGCCGATCAGATAAAGGCGAAATGCGGTGCCGACGGACAAGGGGATGCTGAGCGCGCGGGCATAGATTTGCCAGCGAAAGGCGGCAATAAAAAACAGCAGAACGACGATGCCAAGCGCCGGCACGCCCCAGCCGATATCAAATGTTGCTAAATGTTCGCCGCTCTTCTGCAAATCGACCTTGTCGACCAAATACCAAGCCAACGCGCCGGTGACAGCGAGCTTTGTCGCGATCAGAACCGTTCGTTTCACGGGGCTTGTTGCATTTGGGTTTTTTTGTGCTGCGGTCATGAATATATCTTGATTGCGCGCCGCTCGGAGTTTACTCGGATCGAGCCGCGCAAGCTAGGAAACGTGTCATCAGCGCAATGTGCATTGTCATTGGAATATTGCAATAGTGACTTCTGTAACTGCGAACTCTCGGATAAGGAAACCGGTTTGGTAGAGATATGAGACAATGGTATGTGGTCCATTGCCGAGTGGGCTCGGAGCGCCGCGCCGAGGCCAATTTGCTGCGTCAGGAATATGACGTCTGGCTGCCGCTTTATCGCAAAACCCGGCGCCATGCGCGCAAGGTGGAGAGCGTGCTGCGACCGCTTTTCCCGCGTTATATTTTTGTTCGTATTGATCTTGAGAGCCAACAATGGCGGCCGATCCTCTCGACCTTCGGCGTGCACAACATCGTCTCCAACGCCGATGGACCGCTCGCCCTCGATGATGATATTATCGTTGGGCTTCAGGCGCGGGCCGAGGGCGATGGTGTCTTTGAGGTTGCGGAAAGCGCCATCAAGCCGGGCGATCAGGTGCGCATTCAGGCCGGGCCGATGGCGGACCTTGCGGGTGTGTTTCAGGCCGAGCTTGATACTGATCGGGTGATGGTCCTGTTGAAGCTTATGGGCCGCGAGGTTCGGGTGACGGTTGAAGGCGGCGACGTGGAGCCGATTTGACGCCGATTTTGGTTGCCTCGTGTTCGCCATGAGGAGGCCCTTCATGAGGCCAAAAAATTCTTAAACCTTCGCGCCACGTCAGCGGGTTTAACTGTCGGCCGGCCAAGCGGGCTCATGGAGCCCGGAGCTGTGCGGAGATGAATGAGGCAGGGCTTATCCGTCGTCGCCACAGCTTCGCGCAATGTCGCGCTAAAGCTTTCGAGCGAATCGCAGAGATAACTTGTGCGGTAGCCGGCGGCTTGCGCGGCGGCGGCAAAAGAAACGCCCGGCGAGACCGTGGCTTGGCCGCCGGTCGAATCATGCACACCATTGTCGAGAATCAGATGGATGAGATTCTTCGGCCCATAGGCGCCGATGGTGGCCAGCGCGCCCATTTTCATCAACGCCGCGCCGTCGCCATCAACGACGATCACCGGACGCTCGCTATTGAGTGCGACGCCCAATCCCATCGCCCCGGCGCAGCCCATCGAGCCAACCTGATAGAGCTGCTGCGGGCGATCATCGAGGGTGAACAATTCGCGCCCGGTTTTACCCGTGGTGGCGATGATGGCGGCATCTTCCGGCGCCACGCCCAACAGGGCCTCAAGTGCCGCCGCGCGGCTTGGCCGGGCAATGCCAGAGCAGCGGTCATCGCACAACCCGGAAGGCTGGGAAGGCGTCGGCGGTTGATCGAGGGCTTCTTTGTCGACGCTGCCCTTTTGCATAATCAGTGCGAACGGCAAGCCGTTTTCCGCCATGCTGTTTTCGGCTCGCTCTAAAATCTCCGGCACCGAGCTTTCATCGGTGGGAAACAGCGTGTGCGGCACCCGAATTACGTCCAGCATTTCAGCAGTAATTTCACCCATCAGCTCATGTTGCGGCTCGTCCTTGAGGCCGGCCTGGCCGCGCCAGGTGACGATCAGCAGGCTCGGAATGCGGAACGGCCAATTGAGCGAGGTCAGCGGATTGATCATATTGCCGAGGCCGGAATTCTGGCACATCACCACGGTCTTGCGCCCGGCCAGCCAGGCGCCAGCGGCGATGCCGACCGCTTCGCCCTCGCTTGTCGCGCCGACATAATTGAGCGCCGGGTTGGAGATCACCCGGTTGATCAGGGGAGTGAGAAAGGAGCATGGCACGCCGCAATAGAAATCAAAGCCACGCGCGCTGGCCGGCTCGAGAAAGGCATCTGCTGTGATCATTTGCTATGCCGGATCAGACCAGGTTACGCGCTTTAGCCAGGTCGAAGGCGTCATCCACATCGAGCCAATGGCCGGTGATATAGACCGCTTCGATCTGTTCGCCGCGCGCGATCAGGCGATTGACCAGCGCCGGCAGATCGGCGCTGGCGAGTGAGCCATCTGTTGCCATGTTTTGCAATTCGCGGCGCACCAGTTGCGCACCATGAGCGCTCAATTTTATCAGGCCGATAAATTCGCCCGCGGGTTCGCTGACCTCTTGGCTGTTGTCACCGTCACCACTGTTTGAGTCTCCACCGTTTGAGACACCGCTGTTTGAAATTATGGCTTCGAGCAATACCAGCTCTTCGTCGAGATAATCTCCGGTGAACGGCCGGCTGCAGCGCACCAGATCGATGCTGCGCCCTTCCGCTCTGCCACCGCCCTGCCAACGGGCATCGATCACAACCGCAATATCGCTGGTCGAGGCGAGCAGGCTTTCCAGGATATGGGCGCGAAACAGAATATCGCCGTAGGACAGCACGCAGGCGCCATCGAGCTGATCCGACGCGCAAGCCAAAGAGGCGGCCTCGCCGGTGTTAGCGTAATCATCATTGTCGAGGGCGCGCACATTGGCAAGATCGATGGTCTCCTTGTGATAGCCACGCACCACGCTGACATCCGTCAGGCCGCCCTCATTCAGGGTTGAGACGAGGCGGTGGAGCAGCGGCTTGCCGCGAATATCGAGCATGCATTTGGGCAGGCGCTCGGTTAGCGGCCCGAGCGCGGAGCCGCGCGAGGCGGCGAGCACGATGCCTTTGAAATCTCCGCTTTTGGGTTTGAGGTAACGCGCTTCGGCGGCGGCTAGTTCGCCTTGACCGACAATGCTGAAAATCTCTTTGACGCTGGCGACCGCGCCCTCGACCGAGTTCAGGCATTGTTCATCCATGATGCGTTTGCTGGTTTCGCGCATGGCGCTCAAGGACGCACGCAAATTATGGTTGGCCCAAATCACCAGGGAAATATCAGTGGCACGAAATTCATCTGTCGGCGTGGAATAATACATGGTTGGCACGATCACCAACGGGCAGCGTCCGGCCCACTCTTTGGCGAAGGTGAGGATTTCATCTGCATCGGATTTCTTTGAATGGATCAGAATGCCGTCGGCGCCGGCGGCGTGATATGCCTCGGCGCGACGCAATGCTTCGTCCATACCCCAGCCTGATATCAGCGCCTCAACACGGGCGATGAGCTGGAAATCCGCATCATCCTGGCTGTCTTTGCCGGCCTTGATGCGACCGGAGAATTCCTCCATATCGGCCAGCGGCTGACCTTCGCCGATGAAGGAGTTTGTCTTTGGAAAAAGTTTATCCTCAATGCACACGCCAGCAATGCCGCGTTGGCACAGCTTCTTCACCAGGCGCCGGACATTGTTGAAATTGCCGTAACCGGTATCGCCATCGACCAGAATCGGGATGCTGGTGGCGTCGGCCATGAATTCAAGCTGCTCGAGCACCTGGGTCCACGAGGCTTCGTTATTGTCGCGCACGCCGAGTGCCGCCGACATGGACAGGCCCGAGGCCCAAATACCCTCAAACCCGGCCTCTTCGACCACTTTCGCTGAGAGGCCGTTATGCGCCTCCATGATGAAGGCGAGTTGCGCCTTTTCGAGCGCATGCTTCAACATTTGCCCCTTGGAGCGCGGTGCCTCCGCGCCGAGCGCTTTCGCTGCCGCTGCGCCGCCCAATTTCGTCGCCATCAAATGCTCACTTCTATAGGTGTTACCCGAAGTTTAAAATGTAACATACCGAATCTGATCAGAAAATGCCCGAAGCGCCGCGCGCTGCCAAGTTATTCATGGTGATCATGGCGTTTTGCCGCGTATTACCTGTGGCGTTCACAAATTGAACAAACTTCTTGATTCGCCGTTCATTCCGTGAACGATGGGCTCAGTGCCGACGTTCATAGATTGAACGCTGGCCGCATAGAGGTCCTGCCAGGTTCGTTTGAGAGCTTGGAATTGGCGCCCTGAAGCGCTACCGACCGGGTCAAAATCGTTGCACCCGGAACGGCGGTAGCGTCTCTAAATACCAATTATATCAATATGATAAAAAGATATACACAGACTTATTCACAGGTGATGCAGAATCTCCTGCGTGGTGCCCGGCGATGAGCCGTAAGGCGCGCGAGGACGAGATCATGCGCGATATCCTGGTTCGCGTCGGAGAATCGGAGCATGTCAATCAGCGCACTCTGGCTAAGGAACTGGGCATCGCGCTCGGCATGACCAACACTTATGTGCGGCGTTGCGTGCGCAAGGGCCTGATAAAAATCAGCGAAATACCGCCCAATCGCTACGCTTATTATCTGACGCCCCAGGGTTTCACGGAAAAGACCCGATTGACGGCGGAATATCTCTCCGATTCGCTCACCTTTTTCCGCCGCTCGCGCAATCAATATCGCGAGATATATGAGCAATGTGCCGCCAATGGCTGGCGCCATCTGGTTCTGGCTGGGTCTGGTGAATTGGCTGAAATAGCCATTCTGTCGGCGCGCGAGCATGATGTTGTGCTGCAGGGCATCATTGCCGGGGCTGAGGCGGGCGAGACTTATTTCGGCTTGTCGGTGGTTACCAGCTTGAGTGTATTGCAGCGCCCCGACGCGATCATTATCACCGACCACAATAAGCCACAGACTGTTTATGACGGCCTCATCCAGAGTTTGCCGCAGGCGCGGGTGCTCACGCCGCACTTGCTCGGGGTGGAACGGTCGCCACAAAGCCCGGAGGGCGGACGCGTGCCGGACGTCGGAAGATGAGCGCCGCGTCTCTAACCATTCTGGTCACTGGCGGCGCCGGTTTTATCGGCTCGGCTCTAGTGCGCCAATTGGTCGGCGAGACGGCGCATCTGGTGGTCAATATTGACAAGCTGACCTATGCCGGCAATCTCGAATCTCTTGGCGCGACAGCAAGCGCGGAAAATTATCGCTTTGTCCAGGCCGACGTGTGCGACGCGGCGGCCATGGCGCATTTGTTTGAAAGCTACCGCCCGGATGCGGTGATCCATCTGGCCGCCGAATCCCATGTCGATCGCTCGATCGATGGCCCGGCCAAGGAGCAAAAATGAGGCGCTCTTTGTTGGTGCGCGAAGCTGCTGTGTTAGCGCGCGAAGCTGGCGTCACGACGCAGGCGACCGCTGGCGATACGCTCACGCCACCAGTCGACGCATTGGCTGAGGCCGCTTTCGAGATCGGTCTCGGGGCGCCAGCCGGAAAGTGCGTTGAGGCGGCGCGCATCGGCGACAAGGGCGCGCACTTCGGATTGCGCCGGGCGCAGGCGCGCCTTCTCGCTGATGATCGCTTTATTGTTGCCGGTCAATTCATTGAGCATGGTGATGACGGCGCTGATCTCGATTTCCATGCCGGTTCCGGCATTGTAGGCGGTGCCGAATTCAGCATCTTCGGCGGCGCCAAGCGCCAGAAAGGCGCGTACCGTATCGCTGATAAAGTTAAAATCGCGTGTCGTGCTGAGATCGCCGAGGCGCACCTCGGAGCATTCTGGGTCGAGCATTTGGCGGATCGCGGTGGGGATAATCGCGCGCTCACTCTGGCGCGGCCCGAAGGTGTTGAACGGGCGCAGCGTGACGGCAGGCAAATCATGCGAGCGGGCGAAGGCCTCGACCATCTGGTCGGCACCGGTCTTGCTCGCGGCATAGGGCGATTGCCCATGCAGGGCATGAAATTCGCTGATCGGCCGCTCGAGGGCAGAGCCGTAAACTTCGCTGGTCGAGGTGTGGATCAAGCGCCCCATGGTGCCGGCGCGCGCCGCTTCGAGCAAATTGAGCGTGCCGTGCACATTGACGTCGACATAGGATTGCGCCGCCACATAGGAATAGGGAATGCCGATCAGAGCGGCGAGATGAAAGATCACATCACTGCCTTCAGCGAGACTGCGCATTTGAACCCCGTCACGCACATCGCCAAGCTCGATATGCATGTCGGTGCGCACGTCATCAGCGATTTCATCAAGCCAGCCGACGGTGCCGAAGGAATTGTAAAGCGCCAGCGCCGTCACCTTGGCGCCACCGCGCACAAGTGCTTCCGCCAGGTGCGAGCCGATAAACCCATCGGCGCCGGTGATGAACACGCGCTTGCCGTCAAAGCTGTTGTCGGTCTTAACCATGGCCGCGCTCATATCACACCTGCTTCCAATTCGTCCAGCGGCGGAATGCTCGCATGAGCTGGGCCGAGATCAAAGCCGCCAACCGAAATCTGCGTGAAGTGGGTGACGGGCCGATTGCTGAAACGTGGCAGGCATTCTGCGATATTGTGCAGCAAACGGCGGATGCGCCGCCTTATCACCTGGCGATATTGCTCAATCGTATCGAGCAATATCGTGGCGCTCAACCGAGAAATGAGATTACCATTTTTGATCATGGGTGCGGCAGCGGTTTGACCCTGCTTTATCTCGCAGCACGCGGTTACACGAATATTTACGGCAATGATGTCGGCGGAAATCACAGCATTCAAAATCGTATCGCTATGGAAATTCTGCAACATGACACGCCGCGCTTTACCATCAATGACGGTAAAACCATTCCGCTGCCTGACCGCTGTATTGATATCATATTCAGTCAGCAGGTTCTGGAGCATGTTGATGACGCCGTTGTTGAATCATATTTCTCCGAGGAAAGCCGTGTGCTCAAATCGGCGGGCTGGGCCATCCATCAAATTCCACATCGCCTTGCGCCCTATGATTCCCACACGAAAATGTGGCTGATTCAATATTTTCCCGGCCCGATTCACCGCGCTCTTGGGCGCATGTTTGGCGCGCCAATTCCTGATCATCTCCACCTACGCTGGCCATGGTTTCATCGTCGGGCACTGAAGCGGCATATTGGAAGTTGTCAGGATTTGACTTTGGAGCGCCTGAAAACGGTTACCAATCCGAGCTATTATGACGGTCCCGTCAGATTACGCCGCCTGATCTCGACATTGATCACCTTGCCTCTCCTCGGTGTGTTCGCCGGCGCTGTGCTTCGCCATTTCGTTATGCTGGAAACATTGTCGGTTCGCAATGAGCGCTCGGTATGAGCAATCCGTCGACAGCGCAAGCAGAATGGCGTGCGGTGCTCGATTTTTGGCTGTTGCAGATTGGCCCCGAAAAATGGTTCAGCCGCGATGACGATTTGGACGACGAGATCCGCATTAAATTCTTGGCGTTACATACCAAGGCTGCGGCGGGTGCGCTCAAATCGTGGCGCGAGACGGCGCAAGGTTGCCTCGGCGAAATAATTTTGCTCGATCAGTTTTCCCGCAATCTCTACCGCGACGACCCACGCGCCTTTGTTTCGGATAGTCAGGCGCGCGAAATTTTGGCGTTGGCTTTGGGTCGGGGATTCGATACCGGTATGAGCGCGGTCGAGAAGCGCTTTTTATATATGCCGCTCCAACATAGCGAAAACGCAGCAGACCAAGAACGCTCGGTTGAGCTGTTTCGCACTCTCGAAGACGATAAGACCTTTGAATACACTCTGCGCCATCAGGAAATTATCGCCCGCTTCGGCCGCTTTCCCCATCGCAATGCCGCCTTGAGCCGAGAGAGTAGCGCTGAAGAAATCGCTTTTCTGCGAGAGCCCAATTCCTCGTTCTGATATGTTAGCGCACGCCCCTTTTTATAATTTTCTTGAGAGCCGGTGATGATTCGCCTCACCACCTTCGACCATCTCCTATGTGGTGCGGGCATAACGATTCGCGCGGCGCTCAAGCGGCTTAACAATGAGCAATCGCACACGTTTCAAATTGTCACTGATGTGGAGCGCCGGGTGATTGGCACCGTGACTGACGGCGATGTGCGGCGCGCCATGCTGCAGGAAGTCACACTCGAAGATCCGGTGAAAAAATGCATGAACAGAGCGCCGATCGTCGGTCAACTCGGCGAAAATGCGGCTAACCGGGAAAAGCTTCGCGCCGCAGCATTCCTGCCAGTTATCGATGCTGATGGCTGTATCCAAGAGCTGCTTATTCAGGCCCGGGCGCCTTTGGCCAGTCGCGCGCTGGTGATGGCCGGATCCGACGAGCGCATCGAGACCCTGAACGGGCAATTGTGGACCTATGATCAGGGATCGTGGCTGCCCCACGGCTCAGCCCGGGACGGCGATCCGCAAGATCAGCCAGTGTGGCTGGCGACCGACGATGACAACCCTAACGGCGCTGAGTTCCTGTTTCTCACCGACGGTGCAACGTCGGAGAAGGTGGCCGAGTTCGAGCGCTGTTTCGAGGTCTTCGACGGCCGCGCCGCCGCCGCCCGCC
>Ga0209403_10002815_pt1 | contig 20291 bp, 20 predicted proteins | sample ArcticOcean_MG_C_8_FD_187440 | JGI IMG/M metagenome (GOLD analysis project Ga0209403, IMG submission 187440) | Marine microbial communities from western Arctic Ocean - ArcticOcean_MG_CB11_86 (SPAdes) (version 2) | ecosystem: Environmental > Aquatic > Marine > Oceanic | place: Arctic Ocean... | reverse complement strand
GGAAACTGTAGATGCAAGAAATCAAGCGGATAGTATTATTTTCTCTACCGAAAAAAGCTTGAAAGAGCATGGTGATAAAATATCCGATGAAGAAAAGAAAGCTATAGAAAAAGGAATTTCAGATTTAAGAAATGCTCTTAAAGGGACTGATACCGAAGAAGTTAAAAAGAAAACTCAAGATTTAATTCAAGTTTCTATGAAGCTAGGAGAAGCAGTTTATAAAAGTCAGCAAAAAGATTCATCAGGAAAATCTGATGATCAAGAAACTAAAAAAGGCGATAAAGAAAATGTAGTTGATGCAGATTTTGAAGACGTAAAAGACGACAAAGAAAAAGACAAAGAAAAAGACAAAGAAAAAACCGCCTAAGATACATTAAAAAAGGGAGCAACTTTTTGTGGCTAAGAGAGATTACTACGATATCTTGGGAGTAGGTAAATCTTCTTCAAAAGACGAAATTAAAAAAGCATACCGTACTACTGCTTTTAAATATCATCCTGATAAAAACCAAGGCAGCAAAACGGCAGAAGAAAAATTCAAGGAAGCTAGCGAAGCTTACAGCGTCCTATCTGATGATAATAAAAAAAAAAACTATGATCAATTTGGTCATGCAGCCTTTGAAGGTGCTGGAAGTCAAGGTTTTGGTGGATTTGATACTTCTTCTTTTTCTGACGTCTTTGAAGATTTTTTTGGAGATTTTACAGGAAGTTCCTCAAGAGGATCGGGTAGAAGATCTTCTGGTAGTAAAGGGAATGACTTAAGATATGATTTAAGCATAAGTCTTGAAGACGCCTATACAAGTTTAGAAAAAAAAATAAAATATACCACATATAAAAAATGTAGTGATTGCAAAGGAAATGGAGCTGAACCAGGATCAAAACCAACAAAATGTGATTATTGTAACGGCAAAGGTAAAATTAGATCTAGTCAAGGATTCTTTACTGTTGAGCAAGCATGCCATCAGTGTAATGGTTATGGAGAGACTATTGGTAAAGCATGTTCAAATTGTAGAGGTAATGGAAGGGTTCAAAGTGATGAAAACGTTTCAGTTAAAATTCCAAAAGGTGTTGATGATGGAACGAGGATAAGACTTTCAGGCAAAGGAGAAGCAGGAACTAAAAGTGGCGGTAATGGAGATTTGTACTTATTTATCTCAATACAAAATCATAGCCTGTTTAAAAGATCTGAAGAAAATTTATTTTTTGAGTTGCCCGTTACGTTTGTAGATGCTGCTTTAGGAACTACAATAGAAATTCCTTGTATTGATGGAAGTAAAGTAAAAGTTAAGATTCCAGAAGGTGCACAATATGGAAAACAATTAAGAATAAAAGACAAAGGAATGCCTATCTTGCGAAAAAGTTCTTATGGAGACTTATATATTAGAATTATTCCTGAGGTTCCTGTATTATTGTCAAAAAGACAAAAAGCACTTTTAGAAGAATTTAAGGAATTAGAAAATAGTAAATTAAGTCCTACTATAAAAAGCTTTTTTGAAAAGACTAAAAAATTTTGGAATAAAAACTAATGAAAAAAATTAATTTAGCAATTACTGGCTGTATGGGAAGAATGGGTCAACAACTCATTAGATCGTCTAAAGTGCACAAAAGTTTTAAATTGATAGCTCTTACAGAAAACAAGATCATTAATAAAAAAATAAATGGTATCAAACTTCATTTAAATACTGAAAATGTATTCGAAAAAGCAAATGTTATAATAGATTTTACTGTTCCAAAATGTACTTTTGAAATTCTTAAAATTGCATCAAAACTTAAAAAAAAAGTTGTTATAGGAACAACTGGATTTACAAAAAAAGATGAAAATTTAATTAAGAACTATTCAAAAAAAATTCCAATTCTAAAAGCGGGAAATATGAGTCTAGGAATTAACTTACTTATGTATCTAACAGAAATTGCATCAAAATCCTTAAGTGATAACTTTTTAAGCAAAATTGTTGAAACCCATCATAAATATAAAAAAGATTACCCATCTGGAACAGCTCTAATGCTTGGTAAAGGTATAGCGGATGGCAAAAAAAAAAAATTATATAAATTAATAGGTAAAAAATTTTTAAATAAAAAGTATTTTCCCTATGGAAACAAAATAAATTTTAATTCGCTAAGAAAAGGCGAAGTTATTGGAGAACATGAAGTTAAATTTTCTAATGGTAAAGAAATAATTACTTTAAATCACGAAGCATTTGATAGAGCCCTTTACTCGGAAGGAGCTTTGACCGCTGCAAAATGGTTAATGAATAAAAAACCAGGTCTATACTCAATGAGAGATGTTTTGAATTTTAAATAAATTTTAAGCAATGAATGAGAATCAAAGAGCTGAACTAATATTAAAAATACTAAACCAAATTTACCCTAAAACCCCTATTCCTCTTAAACATACTAATAAATTTACACTATTAGTTTCTGTACTTTTATCTGCTCAATGCACAGATGTTAATGTGAATAATGTAACCAAAAAAATATATCCAAAATATAATAAGCCTGAACATTTTATTAAATTGGGAAGAAAAAAAATTGAAAGACTTATTAAAAGTATAGGGATTTTTAGAGTTAAAGCTAAAAGTATATATTTTATGTCAAAACAATTGATTAAAAATCATGGCGGCAAAGTACCTGAAAGTTTTGAAGAGTTAGAAAAACTACCTGGAGTTGGTCACAAAACCTCAAGTGTAGTTATGTCTCAAGGATTTGGTCAACCAGCCTTTCCTGTGGATACTCATATTCACCGATTAGCACAACGGTGGGGATTAACTAATGGTAAAAATGTAGTTCGGACTGAGAAAGATTTGAAGAAATTATTCCCAAAAAAATCTTGGAACAAACTACATCTTCAAATGATTTATTATGGAAGAGAACACTGTAGGGCTAGAAATTGTTATGGTATAAATTGCAAAATTTGTACCACTTGCTATCCCAAGAGAAAACAAATAGTTAAAACAATAAAGGCTTAAAAAAAATATGAAAATTTTAGGAATAGGAAATGCAATCGTAGATGTGCTCTGTAAGGTAGATGAAGATTTTTTAACTAAAAATAAACTAACAAAAAGCACCATGAAATTAGTAGATGAAAAAGAATTTAAACAATTATTGTCTAGCTTAAACATCCAAAAAACTATTGCTGGAGGATCTGTTGCTAATTCTATTGTAGGGCTAGCGCAACTTAAAAATGAGGTCTCCTTTATAGGGAAAGTTAATGATGACAAACTAGGTAACGAATATGAAAAAAGCCTAACAAACGAGAATGTTAAATATGGCTACAATAAAAAGCTAGAAAATATGCCGACTGGTACTTGCTTAATTTTAATTACACCGGATTCAGAAAGAACGATGTGTACATTTTTAGGAATAGCAGGGAAAATTACACCTGATGATATTAATAAAAGTTTTGTTAAGCAAAGTGATTTGGTTTTTTTAGAGGGTTACTTGTGGGATGAAGGAGAACCTAAAGCAGCTTTTGATAAAGCTTTGTCGTTTGCAAATAAATCAGCAATGTCTCTTTCTGATAAGTTTTGTGTAATTAGGCATAAAACAAGTTTTTTTGATTTAGTTAAAAATAAATTAGACATTACATTTGCTAATGAAAGTGAAGTTACCGAACTTGTAAGTGCTAAAAGTTTTGGCGATGTAATTTCTTTTGGTAAAGAGTTAAATAAATTACTAGTTATTACGCGATCTGAAAAAGGTTGTATTGCAATACAAGGTACCAATGTTATTGAATACCCTGGGCAAAAAAATTTAAAAATTGTTGATTTAACAGGTGCTGGGGATCTTTTTGCAGCTGGTTTTTTGCATGGACATATTAATAATTTTTCTATTGAAGAAAGCTTAAAAAAAGGAACAGAAATGGCTTCTATTATTATTCAAAAAATTGGTGCAAGACTTAATTAGTCCTTTTTCTTTTAAAACTACCTTTACCTTTTCTGGGCTTAATAACACGTTTTCGATATTTTTTAGAAAATAAATCTAGTGCTATTATGTTTCTTTTTTTCAAACTGAATAACCTGTTTTTGAATTAAATATAAAATTTTCATCATGAAATTTAGTTAATATTTTTTTCCTAAGCCTATAAATATGTGTTTCAACAGTATGTGTGTCCGCATCATCAGAATATTTCCAGACCTTTTTTAAGATAATATTTTTAGACACAGGTTTTTTTTCATTAAATAATAATTCAATAAGTTGAATCTCTCTTTCAGTAATAGTAATTGATAAATTTTCTTTTTTTAATTTCTTTTCATTTTTATCCATTGTGTAATCATTAATTTTGATTGAAGAGTTTTGATTAAATTTTGTCGAAGTTATCAGATTAGTAATTTTATTATTAAAATCTGAAAAAATTAAAGGGAAACAGATTCTATCAGTATAATTGCATTTCTTAGAAAATAACTGTTTTTCAAGTAATAAAAGAGGTTTGTTATTTATACTATTTATTAAATTTAACATTTTTGTATCGCTACAAACATCACTATCAACTAATATAGCACTAATATCAGAAAGTATAGATTCAGAAAAATGATCGTTATTAAAATATACAAATGAAAAATCTAAATGATCTTTAATTTCATTTAATGATTTGTTAAAGTTTGGTGTGCCAAAAATAAGTAGATTAATTTTCATCGTTATATGAATATAGAACTAAAAAATAAATTTCTATATTTTAATAAGTATAAGATAAAATGTACTTTAGGTAAAAGAGGAATTACACATAAAAAAGTAGAAGGGGACCACAAGACACCTGCAGGAACCTTTACTTTTAAATCCATATTCTACAGGAAAGACAGAATGCTGAAGTTAAAATCAGTACTTAATAAAATTGTTATAAAAAAAAATATGGGCTGGTGTCATGAGCCAAATTCTAAATTTTATAATAAGTTGATCAAGTTTCCATTTAATTATAGTTCTGAAAAATTATGGTTAAAGAAAAATATTTATGATGTTATAATAATTATTAATTATAACTTAAAACCTATTATTAAAAAAAAAGGTAGTGCAATTTTTTTACACATCGCACAAAAAAATTATGCTACAACAAAAGGGTGTGTAGCTATTTCAAAAAAAAATATGGTCTTATTAGTTAATAAAATAAACAAAAAAACTAAATTAATAATTCACTAGATTCTATTACCAAATATAGAACTTCCAATTCGTACAAAAGTTGTTTCAAATTTTAAAGCCTCTTTGTAATCAGCGGACATACCCATACTTAATTCTTTTAAGCCTAGAGATTTATTTAAATCCATTAAATATTTAAAATAAATAGTTTCTTTCGCATTATTAGGTGGGATAGCCATTAATCCTATAATGTTCAATTTAAGTTCTTTAGAACAATAATAAAAAAAATCATCTAATAAATCTATACTGATTCCTGATTTTTGTTTTTCATTGCCTATATTGACTTGTATAAAATATTTAAGTTTTTTATTAGCAGTATTCTCGTATTTAGCTAAAATATTAGCTAGTCTTTGATTGTCAAGGGAATGAATATAATCAAATAAAGTTATTGCATCTTTTGCCTTGTTAGATTGTAATTTGCCTATCATATGAAGATTGATGTCCGGATTTGTTTTTTTTACATCATTCCATTTTGCCTGTGCTTCCTGCACTTTATTTTCACCAAAATGTATGTGTCCATAGTCAATTAGTGGGCTAATAGTACTATAAGAAAAAGTTTTGCTGACTGCAACAATCTTTACATTGCTATTATTAATAACAGATTTTATATTTGTAAATCTATCAATTATTGAATCCATATATGTTTATTATAAAGAATAATTATTATTTATATATAGAAAACACTCAATCGATAAATTTTAATTTTATCAAAAAAAGTAAGAAGTTTTGCATTATATATCGAAACAACGGTAAACAAGAAAATTTTAACAAATTAAATACTTTAAGAAAGGAATGTAATAAAAAACGATTTAAGCTTTATATAGCTAATAATTTAAAGTTAGCAATAAATTGTAAAGCAGATGGATTGTATCTATCTTCTTATAATAAAAAAATACATTTAAGACAAAACATTGATCTGATTGGATCTGCCCACAATTATAAAGAAATATATAAAAAACAAAAACAGGGTTGTAAAACTATTATTTTATCGAGATTATTTAAAACTAATTATAAAAATAAAAAAAGCTTTTTGGGAATTACAAAATTTAACTTAATAGCAAAGAAATATAAATTCAACGTAATGCCCATGGGTGGTATTAACGGGTCTAATTTGCTTAGGTTAAATCAAGTTTGTTCTGATGGTTTTGCGTTATTATCTGAGATAAAAAAAAAGCCGGTTATTTCTAACCGGCTTTTATAATTTAAATTATTACTAAACTAAAACGCCATAGTTAATCCAAACAACGTTTGTGTTGAATCTGCATTATTTGCATAGCCAACGTTATCAGTATTACCGTGAGAGACTGCTAAAGTCATTCCACCCATCGTGTAAGCTGCTTGTACAGCTTGCGATTTGATGTCGAACTCAGCGGCATTAATGATTAATTCTCTATTACTTTTTTCCATTTCGTAAGAAAGAGATAAAGAATCATTTACGTTAAATGCAGCAGAATATTTCTTATTTGTATACAGTCTTGCACTATCTTCGTTTCCACCAGCGGCAGTAGCGTTGTTTGGTTCTGTAGCGTGATTATTAGAAGTCAGCGTACTTAAAATTAACGGAGCTTTTCTAGTTTCACTATAACCAAAAGTAGCACCACCTGCTGAATACGTAGCAAAAGCTGAACCTGATTCTAGGTTTTGAATAACTTTATCTACAGTACCTTCACCAACATCTGAATCAGTAAAGTAATCAGCTCCTACGTTTAAACCATCCATAGGAGTCATTTTAATTTGATATTGCTGAGCACTAGTACCGAATCTATCAGTACTTGTACCTGTAGCATTACCAGAGTTAATAGTAGCGTCTTGTCCAGTACCATAAGCAACTTTGAATACCGAATCGAAAGGCAACATGCCAGCCGGCGTGTGATATTGTAGATTGTTTATTCCTGAAACATCAGCGCCATCAACCATACCAGTAGCAAGACCACTATCTGTAGGTCTTGAGTAAACTGATTGTGAAGCTGCATTGTCAGTGTCTAATCCGCCTTCAGTAATATATACGCCCAATGTACCGTATCCAGTTGTAATTTCTAGTCTAGTATCATCAATTCCACCACCAGCAGTTGTTGCATCACCAGGATCTAATTGAGCTTGGTAATTCCAAGTCCAACCGTTATCTAATTCCCCTTTTGCACCAAAATCTATATCGTTTGTAACACCAATACCTTTAGATAGGTTAGCACCAGCGGTACCACCACTTATGATATTATATGTTGCTTTAGCTGTACCAGTAACTGTTAATTCTCCAGCAGAAACTGAACCAATTAAAGAAATAGAAGTCAATAATGCAAACATTATTTTCATTATATTTTTCATTTGTTTTCCTTTGTTTTGCTTTTATTAATTAATTTTAATTATTATTAATTATAATTCAGATAAATTTTTACACTTTATCTTGCAATTTAGGCTTAAATTTTATTATTTATTCCTTTTTTATTGTTATTAGTGATATTTATACAACACTAAAAAAGCCTATAATTAGGGTTATTTTGGGGAATTAGTGTGAAACTATAAGTTTAATAGTAATAATATAGCAAACTAGAGTAAATGAAAGAAGGTTTAATAAATTTGAATAATAATAACAACAAAATGGCTATTACACAAAAATTAACAATTACTATTTTATTACTTATATGTTCTGTTTTTTTTAGTTGTAGTAAATATAAAACTACCTCTAGTAAGGACGTTCCTACAAATGCTTTAGAGCGAGCAAGAAAAAATGTCGACGAGGGAAGAGGAGTGTCTGTTGGAGGTCTGTTTAAAAAAAACAATAATACTAACTATCAATTCAGCACTTCAAATCCAATGTGGAGGGCAACTCTAGAAATTTTAGATTTTTTACCTTTGTCGGTAGTAGATTATTCTGGAGGAGTTGTTATAACTGATTGGTACAACAATGACGTAAATTCTAGTGAATCATTAAAAATTACTTTAAGATTTTTATCAAACGAAATTCGCCCCGATAGTTTAAAAATAACTATACATAAAAAAAAATGTTCTACTGATTTAAAATGTACAGTTGCAATTTTAAATTCAAAGATTAAAGATGAACTAAGAAGTTCAATTGTTAAAAAGGCTGCAACTCTTAATGCAAAATTAAAAAAATAAATTTACCTTAATATTATGGAAAGATTTAATTTTCAATTAATTGAAAAAAAGTGGAATTCAATCTTTGAAAAAAGAAAAATTTATAGGTCTAAAAGTAATCCAAAATTTTATTGTTTAGAAATGTTCCCATATCCATCAGGTAAAATACATATGGGTCATGTTCGTAATTACACCATTGGAGATGTTATAGCTCGCTTTAAATATCTTAATGGTTTTAACGTATTGCATCCTATGGGATGGGATTCGTTTGGTTTACCAGCAGAGAATGCAGCTAGAGAAAATAATCAACACCCGAAGGAATGGACTAAAAGAAATATATTTCAAATGAAAAAGCAGCTTAAAATGCTAGGACTTTCTATTGATTGGGATCTTGAAATATCAACATGTGATGAAGCATATTATAAACATCAGCAAGAGTTGTTTATTGATTTCTATAATAATGGATTTGTTTCAAGAAAAGAAAGCTATGTTAATTGGGACCCAATAGAAGAAACGGCGCTAGCTAATGAACAAGTAATTGATGGCAAAGGATGGCGTTCTGGAGCAACAATTGAGAGAAAAAAACTATCTCAGTGGGTTTTTAATATTACAAAATTTGCGGACGATTTATTGAATGATCTACAATTATTAAAACATTGGCCAGAAAAAGTTAAAATAATGCAAAAAAATTGGATTGGAAAATCTACAGGTTGTGAAATTAACTTTGAAATAATAGACCAAAAAGAAAAAATTAAAATTTTTACTACTAGACCTGAAACAATTTTTGGAGCAAGTTTTTTAGCGATTTCACTAGATCATGAATTTTGTAAAAAAGTTGAAACTAAAGATGATTTTCTAAAATTTAAAAAAGAATGTTTAAAAGTTGGAACTACAGAAGAAGCATTAGCTAATGCAGAAAAAAATGGTTACAATACAAAATTGTTTGCAAAACACCCTTTCATAAAAAACAAAAAATTACCTATTTTTGTCGCAAACTTTGTATTAATGGACTATGGAACTGGTGCAATATTTGGATGTCCTGCTCATGATCAACGAGATCTAGACTTTGCTAAAAAATATAATTTAGAAATTTTAGAAGTCGTTTCAGAACATCAAAATAAAGCTACAGATTTTAAAAAACTTACAGAACCTTATTCTCTAGGTGGTGTATTAATAAACTCGGATTTTTTAAATGGTCTTGATGTAGAATCTGCTAAAAAAAAAATTATATCAATAATAGAAAAAAAAAAAATTGGTCAAAGAAAAATATCTTTTCGTTTAAAGGATTGGGGTATTTCCAGGCAAAGATATTGGGGCTGCCCTATACCAATGATCTATTTAGAAGACGGTAGCGTTGTTCCTGTAGAAAAAGAAGAGCTTCCAATCAAATTACCTGAAGATATAGATTTAAAAAAAAGTGGAAATCCTCTTGAAAACCACTCAACTTGGAAAAAAACGCTTCACAAAAAAACTGGAAAACCTGCAATAAGAGAAACTGATACTCTCGATACATTTGTAGATTCTTCTTGGTACTTTATGCGATTTTGTTCTCCTAAAAATAAGCAAGAACCTTTTGATGTTGAGGAATTAAATTATTGGATGCCTGTTGATCAGTATATAGGTGGTGTAGAACACGCTATTTTACACTTACTCTATTCTAGATTTTTCATGCGTGCAATTAAAAAAAATAATTCAAAAGTTAATGAGAACGAACCCTTCAAGGGGCTTTTCACACAAGGTATGGTTTGTCATGAAACGTATAAAGATAACATTGGTAAATGGTTGTATCCTGAAGAAATAGAAAAAGTCAGTAATAATAATTATATTAAAATCTTAGATAAGACAAAAGTAATAGTTGGAACTTCTGAATCTATGTCAAAATCTAAAAAGAATGTTATTGACCCAGAAATAATGATTAAGACATATGGGGCAGATGCGGTAAGGTGGTTTATTCTATCAGATAGCCCACCAGAAAAAGATGTTCAGTGGTCAAATCAAGGAGTATATGCTGCGTATAAATTTTTACAAAAAATTTATAACTTAAACAATTTAATTATTAATAGGTCAGATAAAAAAGCTTTAAAAGATAAAGAATTCGAAATTAAAATTAATAATTATATTTTAAAAATTACTAATTTAATTAATAATTTTCACTTCAATGTAGTTGTGGCAAATGTTTATAGTATTTATAGTTTATTAATAACAGCAATAGAGGAGGAAATAAGCAACAAGTGCTTGAAAAAGTCTTTTTCAAATCTGATGAGGATACTTGTTCCTTTCACGCCTCATATTGCACATGAATGTCTTGAACAACTCGGAGAAAAAAACATCGACAGATGGCCAGAAATTAATAATGAGTTATTTTCAGATGAAAAAATAAAAATTGCTATACAAATAAATGGAAAAACAAAAAAAATTATAGACATAAAAAAAGATGTAAATGAAAAAGGTGTTATAAATGAAAGTAAAAAAATTGAAAAAATTAACTCAATTTTAATGAAAAATAAAATAATAAGAACTATATTTGTAAAAAATAAAATAATTAATTACCTTATAAAATAACCTTTGTGACTAAATATATTAAAATTATATCAATATTTATATTTTCAATTTTATTAATTTCTTGCGGATTTAAAAGGATTAGTCAAGATGATAGGCGATTAGTTAAGATACAAAATATAAAAATAGTTGGAGACAAGCGAATTAGTTATCTGCTAAAGAATAATATTCTTATAATTTCAAATAAAAATGCAAAAAATACATTTGAAATTGAAATAAAAACTAAAAAAAAAACAACTAATAAAATTAAAAATTCAGCCGGTAAAGTTATAAGATTCAACATGAATATTACAGCCAACTTAGTATTAAAAAATATTAATAAATTAGAAAGTATTAAAAAAACATTTACTAGCAACATTGATTATAATGTTGCTGAAACGCACTCCGATACTATCATAAATGAAAACGCTGCCATTATAAATATTATAGAACAAATATCAGATGATATAATAAACTTCATGACATTTTCTCTGTCCAATTAAGTGATAATAAAAAGTTATATTGTAGAACAGAATATTGAAACATTAAATAATTATCAGGCAATATTATTATATGGTGAAAACGATGGTATTAAATATGATATTAAATCTAAATTAATAGAACGCAACAAAGATGCTGAGATAATAAATTTATTTGAAGAAGAAATTATAAAAAAAAGAAATATTTTATACGAGAATATTGTTAATGACTCACTCTTTAGTGAAAAAAAAATAATCATTATACAAAGTGCTAGTGACAAAATTTTAAGTGAAATTGATGAAAGTTTAAAAAAAAACAAAAAAAATAAAGTTTACATTTTTTCTGAAAAATTAGATAAAAAATCAAAATTAAGAAATTTATTTGAAAAGAGTAAGAGTTTAGCAATTTTATGTTGTTACGAAGATAATGAAAGAACTTTAATTAATTATATTTCACAAGAACTTAGTGGTTATAAGGGACTTACTGGAGAGCTAATTAATCTTATAATTAGCAATTCTAATATGAATAGAAGAGTTATTCAAAGTGAGCTTATAAAGATTAAACATTTTTTTATTGATAAAAATCTTAAAAAAGAACAAGTTTTTGAGCTATTAAATGTAAAATATAATACTGATTTTGACGAGATAAGAGACTCTGCATTAATAGGTGAAAAAAAAAAAATAAATAAGCTATTATCAGAAATAGAACTTTTAAATGAGGAGGGTTTTTTTTATCTAAATATACTTAATTATAGAATTATAAGACTTTTAGAAATACAAAAGCTAAATAAAAACTATAATAGTTATGAGCAAAGTATTGAAAATTTAAAGCCACCGATTTTTTGGAAAGATAAACCTATTTATATCCAGCAACTTAAAAGATGGGATTTAAATAAATTAAATAAAGCAGTTTCTAAGATTTTGGAAACCGAAGTTTTGATGAAGAAAAATTCACACCTTAGAAATGATATTGTAATTAAAGATTTAATAATTAGTTTGTCAAATCAAGCTTCTACTTCTTTGTAAGCAATTTGGCTAACATTTGAAATTGATCTAGATTAATATATTCGATAATTACCTTTCCTGAGTTATTTTTTTTGTTAACAATCTTAACTTTTAGACCTAAATTATCTTCAAGCTTTTTTTGTGCTAATACAGTATTTATATCAGTATCTTTTACTCGAATTACTTTCTTTACTTCTTGTTCTTTTTGTCTTTTTACTAAATTCTCAATAGATCTTGCACTAAGCTTTTCTTTTAATATTGCCTGTGCAATATCAAAAGCATTAAATCTTCCAACCAAAGGCCTAACTTGGCCTGCTGTAAGTTTTCCTTCTTCTACCATTTTAATTACACCTTCGGGCAATGTCAAAAGCCTTAACGTATTACTAATATGACTTTTACTTTTACCCATGAACTCTGAAAGCTTTGAATGATCGTAGTTAAAATCCTTTATTAGCTTTTCATAGCCTTTTGCCTCTTCGATAGAGTTTAAATCTTCTCTTTGAATATTCTCTATAATTGCTAATTCTAAGGATTTAACGTCATCAAGTTCAAGAATTACGATAGGTACCTCGTGAAGCCCCGCCTTTTGAGCTGCGATCCATCTTCTCTCCCCTGCAATAATTTCGTACGTGTTATTTGTATTAGGCCTAACAACAATCGGTTGTATTAGACCATTTTGTCTTATCGACTGAGTTAATTCCGCTATTTTCTCCTCATTAAAGTAGGTTCTAGGCTGCATTTTATTTCGGCTTAAATCCCCTATAGATACTTGTAAATAATGATTTTTGTAATCTTTTTTTGCAGAAATTTGATCCTGATCTCCGAATAGAGACATTAAACCCCTCCCTAAACCTTTTTTTAATTTTTCATCGGCCATATTTATCTCACTAATTTATTTCCTTGCTCCACAAATTCTTTTGCAAGATTAATATATGATTTACTTCCAAGACATGTCTTATCATACACGATACATGGTACTCCATGGGAAGGAGCTTCTGATAATCTCACATTTCGTGGGATCACGGTGTTGTAAACTTTCTCTTTAAAATATTTTCTAGCCTCTGCATCTACTTGAGTAGATAATTTATTTCTTTTATCAAACATCGTTAAAAGAATTCCTCTTATATTTAAAGTTGGATTTAAATTGATTTTTATTCGTTCAATAGTTTTTACTAATTGTGAAATTCCTTCTAGTGCAAAAAATTCTGTTTGAAGAGGAACTAACAATTCGTCTGCAACAACCAATGACATTATGGTAAGAAGACTAAGAGATGGAGGACAATCTATAAAAATATTATCATATTTATGAAATATATTCAGATTTTTGTTTAAAATCTGTTTTAACATAAATGCTCTATTAGGATCGTTGGCTGTCTCTACTTCTAACCCCGATAAATTAACGTTTGAGCCTATTAAATCAAGATTTTTCACACAACTCGCCTGTATGCAATTTATTGGGTCGGATTGACCTATTATAATTTTATAGATATTCTTTTCGGTTTCATTGTTAGATCTACCAAGTCCTGTAGTAGCATTACCTTGCGGATCTAAATCTATTACTAATATTCTTTTCCCCATCTGAGCTAGTGCTGAGGCAAGGTTTAATACAGTTGTTGTTTTTCCAACTCCACCTTTTTGATTTATTACTGAAATTATTTTTTTCATTTAATTTTTACATTCATAATTAAAATTTTTGATTCTTCATCCGTAATACTTTTTTTTAATTCATATCTATAATTTACTTTATATTGAAGATTATTAATTTCATTTTCGGCATTTTTACCTTTTAATACAATAAGTTTGTGGTTAACTTTAACTATTTCACGTGAAATTTTTATTATTTCCTCTAGTTTCTTAAATGCTCTACATATTATATAATTAGAATCAATATTGTGATATTTGTAATCATCATCATATATATCACAATTTATTTTGAGTTGATTTCTGATTGAGGCTAAAAAATAGCATTTAACTTTAGATTTTTCAAAAAGTTTCACGTGAAATTTTGGATTATTATTGAAAATCGCTAATATCATACCTGGAAAACCGCCTCCAGTTCCAATATCTGATAGAGATTCATTATCCTTAAAATCAATATATTTAACTAATTGGGCGGAATCCAATATATGCCTATTCCAAATATCATTGATTGTAGAATTCGCTATTAGATTATATTTTTTGTTGTAATTTAAAAGAGCATCATGAAATACTTCAAGTTTCTTGATGTTTTCAGGGTTAAATTTGAGTTTTTCTAATAATATTGTCTTAACAAGATCTCTATCCATTATGCAGATAGTTTGTACCTGCTTTTTTTTATAAAGCCCAAGAGTGTTATTGCTGCAGCTGGAGTAACTCCATCAATTCTTAAAGCCTGACCAAGAGTCTTTGGTCTAATTAAGTTAAGCTTAGATTTCACCTCATTAGATAATCCACTAAATAATTCATAATTTATATCGTCTGGAATTAGAATAGATTCGTCTTTTTTAAAAGCTGCAATATCATGTGTCTGCCTTTTAAGATAACCTGAATAGTGTGCATCTATTTCTACCTGTTCATCTATAGAATGTTCAAATTGAGGTATATTACCCCAAATTTTTCTAAGTTTATCAATTGTAATATTCTTAAGCGACAAGACCTCTAGGCCATTTCTTTTGATGCCGTCCATGGCTATTTTAATAGAGTGTTTTGCGGCCGCATTAGGAGATATCAAATTACTTTTTAAAGAATTAGAAACAATAATTAATTTTTTTTGTTTTTCGAAAAAATGTTTTGATCTAATTTTTTTTACCAAATTAATTTTTATACCATGTGGAGTTAACCTCTGATCTGCATTATCTGATCGAAGAGACAGTCTATATTCAGCCCTTGATGTAAACATACGGTAAGGTTCAGAAACTCCCTTAGTAATTAAATCGTCGATCATAACTGCGATGTACGATTCTGATCTATCTAAAATAAAGTCATTTTCTTTTTTTATTTTTAATGCCGCATTGATGCCAGCTATTAAACCTTGGGCCGCTGCTTCCTCATAGCCAGTAGTTCCATTTATTTGTCCTGCTAAAAAAAGTGATTTAATTTTTTTAGTTTCAAGCGTAGCTTTAAGCTCCCTTGGATCGACATAATCATACTCAATTGCATACCCTGCTCTTAGCATCTTAACCTGTTCTAAACCCTTTATTTTACTTAATATTTGAAGCTGTACCTCTTCTGGTAGAGATGTAGATATACCATTTGGGTAAATAGTACTGTCCTTTAATCCTTCTGGTTCTAAAAAAATTTGATGTTGTTCTTTCTCTTTAAACTTAACAATCTTATCTTCTATTGAGGGACAATACCTGGGCCCAACTCCTTTAATATTGCCTGAGTACATTGCGCTAAGATGAATATTATCACTTATTATTTTGTGAACTGCATTATTAGTATGAGTTACACCACATGCAATTTGTTTATTAGCAAGTTTGTTAGTTAAAAATGAAAAAAAATAAGGATCTTCATCCGCCTCCTGCATTTCAATTTCATCATAATTAATAGTTGTTCCATCCAAACGAGGGGGTGTACCTGTTTTAAGTCTACCAAGTTTAATATTAAATTTTGTTAATTGATCACTTAAACCAATTGAGGGTTTCTCGTCATATCTTCCAGCTGGAATTTGTTTTTGGCCGATATGAATTAAACCATTTAGAAAAGTTCCAGTTGTTAAAATTAACTGCTTACAAAAGACTTGTTTTCCACTTTGGCAGACAAAACCTATAATTTGATCCTTGTGAAACAAAAATTTAATAACTGGATCGGCAACTACAGTTAAGTTAACATATTTTAATAACGTTTTTTGCATGTGCTCTTTATAAAGAGCTCTATCTGATTGTGTTCTTGGTCCTCTTACCGCTGGCCCCCTACTTCTGTTTAATAATCTAAATTGAATTCCTGATTTATCGGCAACATCGCCCATGACACCGTCGAGGGCATCTATCTCCCTTACAAGATGACCTTTACCTAGGCCTCCTATTGCTGGATTGCATGACATTTCACCAATAGTCTCAATTTTATGCGTAAAAAGTGCTGTATTAACGTTCATTCTAGCTGATGCTGATGCTGCCTCGCATCCTGCATGACCGCCACCTATTACGACTACATCATATCTCACTTCATTCATGAGCTAAATGTATTCCTCTAATATGATTTTACAAGATCTTATTTTATTTATTTACCTATGCAGAAATCCTTAAAGATTGACCCAAGAATTTCTTCAACATCGACTTTTCCAACTATACTACCTAAGTGTCTTACTGCTAAACGGAGGTCTTCTGCTGCAAGCTCTATGTTTATATTTTGATCTTTTTTTAAAAAATTATCTATTTCTTTTAAACAGTCATTAAGTTTATTTCTGTGTCTTTCTCTTGTAATTAACACATCGCTCGAAGTTATAAATTTATCACTTAACTTTTCTTTTATTTTTTTAATTAATTGATCAATGTTTTTATTATCTTTAACAGAAAGTAAAACTGTCTCAGTATTATGAAAAATATGATTTCGATTACTGTTAACATCTACTTTATTTAAAACAACTATACTTTTTTCATTAATTAAATTTTGTATTTTTGAATCAATGTTTTTAGAAGCGTTGTCTATCATAATTATATTAAGATCTGCTTCTTTTGATTTATTGATAGCAAGTGAAATTCCTTTTTTTTCGACTTCGTTATTAGAATCTCTTATGCCGGCTGTATCAGCTAATATAACCGGATAACCTCCAATATTTAGGTAGGTCTCTATTACATCTCTTGTAGTTCCTTCTTCTTCGGAAACAATTGCTACATCTCTTTTGGATAACAAATTAAGTAATGATGATTTTCCTGCATTCACCTCTCCAATTATAGATACTCTAAAACCTTGTCTGATTTTTTCCCCTATTTTATTATCTTCTAGAATTTTTTTAATATCAGAATGAACTTCTTTTATTGTTATATGAACTTCTTTTAAAACTTTTTCAGGCAAATCATCTTCTGCAAAATCAATTTTTGCCTCTATACAGGCTAAAGATTTAATAAGTTTTTTTCGTAAATTATTATAATAATTTGATGCATTTCCCTGAACTAGTTTAACTGCCTGTTGTCTTTGTAGCTCAGTCTCTGAATGGATTAAGTCTCCAATACTTTCAGCTTTTACCAAATCAATTTTATTGTTCTGGAAGGCTATTTTCGTGAACTCTCCTGGTTCAGCCAATCTACAGTTGTCTTGTTCTGATAAAACTTTTAAAAAACAACTAATAACAGCATTGCTACCATGTACGTGGAACTCGGCCAAATTCTCTCCTGTAAAGCTATTTGGTTCAGGAAACAATAATAACAAGCCTTCATCAATTAAACTATTATCTAACGGATTGTAAAACTTACAAAAATTACTTTCTTTAAGTTTTAAATCTTTTTTTTTAGAAATAAGTTTAGATATTTTCAAAGTATCTTCTCCTGATAGGCGAACTATTGCTATACCAGCGGGTCCTCTACCAGTTGATAATGCATATATATTCATTTTAAAAAGTTTTTAAATAATTTATATTTTTATATGTTTCAAATTAACTGGAAATTAAAAGCATTGCTATATAAAATATTTGGTATTTTTAGAGCAAAGAAATTTTTCTATTTTATACAAAAATATATTACTAAGAGGTCTAAAGTTGAAATTTTAGAAATTAAAAAAGCATGGCGATTCCACGCAAACTCTATAGAAAAAAATAATATAAAAAATCTGTTAGAAGTTGGTGCTGGTAAATCATTAGAACAAAATATTTTTTTTTCATATAAGTTTAACAATTTGATAGAACAAACAGTAATAGATATAAACATAATGATTGATCTTGATTTGGTTAATTGTGCAAGTTCGCAGATTTCTAAGATTTTAAAACTAGAAAATAAAGGTACAATAAAAAACTTAAAACAATTAAAAGATATTTATAATATAAATTATAAAGCTCCATTTAAATTAAAAAACTTAAAAGAAAATGTGCATAAATTTGATATCTGTGTTTCTACTACTGCGCTTGAGCACTTTACGACCACTGAAATAAAAGACTATTTGGTAGATTTAAAAAAAATTCTCACAAATGATGGCTTGGTTTCTTCGGCTATTGATTATAGTGATCACTATAGTCACACGGATAAGAATATATCTAATTTGAATTATTTGAGCTTCTCTGAAACGGAGTGGCAAAAATATAATAACTTATATCTTTTTCAAAACAGAATGAGACATCAGGATTATAAAAAGATTTTTGAATCTAATGGTTATATAATTAAAGATGTTATTTTAGGGCGAACTTTACAACGACCAGAGAAAATCTCTGAGAATTTTGATGCCGGCAACGAAGAAACTTTTGTTGGGGGAGGCTATTTTTTAATTAAATCAAACAACAATTAGCTTGTTTTGTTCATGGAATCAAAGAAATCCGCATTGTTCTTTGTGTTTTTAAGTTTTGAAATTAAAAATTCTATTCCATCCATGGTTCCCATGGGACTTATAATTCTTCGTAAAACATTCATTTTAGATAGTTCATCTTTTTGGAAAAGAAGTTCTTCTCTTCTAGTTCCTGACCTTGTGATGTCAAGAGCAGGATAAATACGTTTATCAGCAAGTTTTCTATCCAAAATTAATTCAGAATTACCTGTTCCTTTAAACTCTTCAAAAATCACTTCATCCATTCTAGAGCCTGTGTCTACAAGTGCGGTAGAGATAATTGTCAAAGAACCTCCTTCCTCAACATTTCTAGCTGCTCCAAAAAATCTTTTTGGTCTTTGCAGGGCATTTGCATCGACACCTCCGGTTAATACTTTTCCAGAGCTTGGGATAACCGCATTGTAGGCTCTGCCTAATCTTGTAATTGAGTCTAATAAAATTACGACGTCTTTTTTGTGTTCTACTAATCTTTTTGCTTTTTCAATAACCATTTCAGCCACAGCAACGTGACGAGAGGCAGGCTCATCAAAAGTTGAGCTAACTACTTCCCCTTTTACAGATCTTTGCATGTCAGTTACTTCCTCTGGTCTTTCGTCTATTAGCAAAACCATTAAATAACATTCCGGGTGATTGGTTGTGATTGATTGAGCAATATTTTGGAGAATTATAGTTTTTCCTGCCCTTGGTGGCGATACGATTAGTGCTCTTTGGCCTTTTCCAATTGGACTTACTAAGTCTATTAATCTTGCGGTGCTATCAGGGTTTTTTTCTACTTTATCTGATTCAATTTCTAAAATTATTCTTTTATTTGGGTACAAGGGGGTTAAATTATCAAAGGCTATTTTATTTCTTCCTTTTTCAGGATCTTCGAAATTAATTTTATTTACTTGTAGTAATGCAAAATATCTTTCTGCGTCTTTTGGTGATCTTATTACTCCTTCGACTGAATCTCCTGTTCTTAAACCAAATTTCCTGATTTGACTTGGACTTACATAAATGTCGTCTGGACCTGGTAAATAATTAGATTCCATGGCTCTTAAAAAACCAAAACCGTCTTGTAAAACTTCTAATACTCCCGCTCCAGTAATTTGCTCATTTTTTTCTGAAAGTTTTTTTAATATACCAAAAAGAATTTCTTGTTTTCTTAAAGTGCTGGGATTTTCAATGCCAAGCTTTTCAGCCCGCGAAATAAGCTCTGTAGGGTTTAGTTTTTTAAGTTCTTGTAGGTTCATAAAGTATTGTGGGATTGTCGTGGTAAGTTTTATAAATATATGTGTTTTTTATAAAAATTCAAGCCCTATAATGGTTTGAAAATCACAATAAATATAATACCTATTAAAAGTATAGTAGGCACTTCATTTATTAATCTATAAAATTTAGGGGAATATATGCTGTTATTTTGACTAAGTTTTCTAAGACAATGAAAAAGAAAGAAATGATAAAAAGTAATCAATAAAACCATGAGTAATTTTAATTGGAGCCAAAGATAGCTGAAATTTTCTATTCCTATAGAATGAATTAATAAAATACCAAAAAACCAAGATAAAATCATAGCTGGATTCATTATGTAAAAAAAAAGTCTTTTTTCCATAATTTTAAAAG
>Ga0209403_10002814_pt1 | contig 20293 bp, 16 predicted proteins | sample ArcticOcean_MG_C_8_FD_187440 | JGI IMG/M metagenome (GOLD analysis project Ga0209403, IMG submission 187440) | Marine microbial communities from western Arctic Ocean - ArcticOcean_MG_CB11_86 (SPAdes) (version 2) | ecosystem: Environmental > Aquatic > Marine > Oceanic | place: Arctic Ocean... | reverse complement strand
AGCGTATCTCCGGTCGCGATACTAAGAGCGCGGAAGTCTCCGTCCTGGGTGCCAATGAACAGGGTGTCGTCCACGACAGCGCCCGAGGGCCAGCCCTGTGCGGAGCCGACTTGCGAGCAGCCAGCCAGAACCAATAGCGACAGCACCAGCAGTGCCATTGCCGGGAAAAGCCTGTTTCGAGTTGAAGAGCCTATTGTTCGCCTCTCAGTGGCCTCATAGAGGGAATTGTGGCGGTCTGTAGTTTGGGGAAGAGATGGTGAGTCCATGAACAGTGGTGGCTAAGGGACGGGATCGTGTCCCCGTGTTCCCAGCGGACGGCATCGGCTCAGCCTTCGCAAGCCAAGCCCCGTCCCTCTGGTCACGCCGTGCCTGGTAATCGCCTCGTAGGTGTAATTTGAACATGTTGGTGTGTGCCGACAATAACCTCGCAGATATGGCGACACACTCATCTGGTAAATTCGAATGGCCCCCAGGGCCAATTTCCGTATCATCCCGCGGGTCCATCCGACGAACGCCCTTGCGTAATCTCCGTAATCCTAGCCCGCTCAGACAGCTTTTCCACCGACCGGCACAGGCCATCGAAATCCGCTGACGCCGCACCACGGCGGGCTACAAGCACTATGTCAAAGCCCTCGCGAAGTGGGATCCTGTGCACGGCTTCCCTCAATCTTCGCTTCAACCTGTTCCGAACGACGGCGTTCCCGTTCCGCTTCCCTACCGAGAAGCCGACCCGGCTGACGTCGAGCGAGTTGCGGCGCGCGCCAAGTACCAATAGCCCATCAGCCCAACTCCGACCCCGCGACCTTACAGCCGCGAAGTCCTTGGTGTTGGTAAGACGGTGCTCCTTACCCATTTGATGGCTCGCCGCGTGGATCCCGCCCAGAGGGTTCGAGGTGCAACAGGGGGTCAGACAGTCAGCCGCGACCGCCCTTTGAACATGCGTCGCTTCAAGACCTTGCGTCCGCCGCGGCTAAACATCCGAGACCTGAATCCGTGGACCCTGGCCCGGTGTCGTTTTTTTGGTTGGAATGTTCGTTTTGGCATAATGTTCCTTACAGATATAAGATTATACTCGCCAGCAGAAACGAGTGTCAATTTGCTGAGGGGGTCTCATGGCGGCCAAAATGCCCCGTATCCATCGCCTTGACACCGCATGCATATCCCAGCGCGCAGTCCGAACCGCCTAGGCTGGGCAGCCAACGTGCAGTCGACGAGGTCCGAGGGGAGTCCTCACGACCACTGCCATATTGATCTTCCGGTTGATCGCTGCGGAGACTGACTAAGGCGGGGAGCACCTGGCAGATTATGGCGAAAGCCTCACACGACTTCGTCCTTGACACCCCCGTCAGGCCTGGCATAACCTCGTCGAGCATCTACCTGGAGAGGTGAGACATGGGAGCTTCGCAGCACGAGGACATCGTAAAAAGGATTGCCGAGTCTCAGAGGCTCAAGGCGGTCGAGAAGTGGGGCATAAAGCGCGCCTCCGCCCTTGCCGGGATTATCGAGCAGACCGCCAATGACATCTGGCGGGTCGAAAGGCGTCCGCCGTCCTTTGATGAGGAGCCCGAGACCTACCCGTAGTACGGCTAGCTTTCACCCGATGCTCGTTTTGCCTAGCTAAGACCTTGGACCGTATTGACCCTGCCATCCTCGTTTGGCCCAGCATCAGATCTCACATGAAGGCGCAAAACGGAGAGTCGAGACGCAGAGGGAGTGAGCCTCCCGTAGCAGGCGAAGACGAATGCCTCAGTAGCCAAATGCACGAGCCCCGGCGCGAACACTTTATTCAACTTCTCCTGGAATTCCGTTGTGGTCTCCTCAGTAGATCGAACGACACCCCTGTCCTCGGCTGCGTACAAAAGGTCGTAGTAGATTTGCAGGACCTCCAGCACGCCAGGGTCGTCGTTGGGCAACCGGAAGGCTCTCTTTTCAGACTTTAGCCAACCGTCAGGCAACATGCCAAGGAGCAACCGAGCAATGTCTCCAAGTGGGTCCACACCATCAGCCACGGATTCGTGTTCGCCTTCGGAGGAGAGCCCCGTAGCGGGCCTTGACCGGCGTATGGTTTTTGCCAATAGGAAAAATGCGAACCCAATAATCGCGACTGCCACGAGCCATAGGAAGACTTCTGCATAGGGAGGCAAGCTCTTGAGTTCCGCCGCCTCTCGGATCTCCTCCACATACTGTGGGGGAGTCTCCGATATTGGGCTCGAGGAAGTGCTGAAAATGCTGTAAATCAACTCCCAAAACAGCGTGGCCACAAAAGCAAGACCCATCAATATGGGCGCCAGGAGCCTATCAAATAGGAAAAGCATCAACGAACCCAGGGGACGCAGCAGAAATTTCGCGACGAGGAACAGAGCATCAATGATGTAGCCGAAGCCGATGCTAATGGCGAGGACGAATGCCACCACCGGCCCGATTATCTTCGACCAGTCCCCGAGCCGTCGTATTCTTTCCGGAGCCCGGCAACAAATAGTAGATCCTGAAGCCGGCAAGACTCGACGCGGTAAAAATGGCCATCATTGGCAATGCGTCTACGTCGGCAGACTTCACGACACCCACTACGATCATAAGGCTGATCGTCACGAGCCCCACCTTGAATGTGGTGAGCAAGGTATTTGAGGGGGCGGACGTCCCCTCCAGTCGGATTCCGCGGCACCACAGTATCAACCCAAGCAAGACCTCCCCCAGGGCTCCATTGAAGTAGGCCTGCGCGTCGGATTGGTAGGCGGCCCTCGCCGCATGCGTCGGCCACGTGGCATCGAACATCGAGGGTCGCTGATCTGGAACGCGAGGATGAGGTAAGTTGCGAGGATGCCCAATGTGATGGCGAGGGGGATATCGATGCTCGGCGGGGCGCCGACACGTAGGAGCATTCGCCAGGCCAGCGCTGAGCAGGAGATCGCCAGTATTGTGGAGATCCAGCTCGGTGCTGTGTGAATCCAGTCCCTCTCAGCCAGTAGCGTGAAAACGAGGACCCATTTCACTTGGCCTAGTATTGGCAGAGCGGACAACATTTGCTGCGACTATACCTAAATCAGGCCAGAATGTGAACGCAAGCAGAAAACAGCCTAGTGCTAAATAGGCATTTCGTTTCCGACAAGGGAAACATAGCCGGATTGAATCTATGGAGTCCAATCTGGTGCTGCTCGAGCAGAACTACGATAGGGCCGCATCTTGGTTAGGAACACCTTATCTGCCTTATCTGCCGACCTATAGACTCTCGATCACCTCGTTCTGAATAGAGAACAGCTTCGTGATGCCCGCCTCGGCGGCGTCGATCACTTTGTTCAGGCTTGCTCTGGAAAAGGCTCCGCCCTCGGCAGTCCCCTGGACCTCCACGAACTCGCCCTGATCGGTCATGACAAGATTGAAGTCCACCTGTGCTCGATAGTCCTCTTCATAGTTCAGGTCAAGGAGCACGTCATCACCAAATACGCCCACACTCGTTGCCGCGACGGCGCACTTGAGAGGCATGGCCTTCAGTTTCCGCGCCTTCACCAGGCCGCGCATCGCCTGGTATACGGCCACATATGCCCCGGTGATTGATGCCGTGCGAGTGCCGCCGTCGGCCTGCAACACGTCGCAGTCTACCGTCAGAGTGCGTTCGCCCAATGCATCTAGGTCTGTCGAGGCGCGCAACGACCGCCCGATGAGGCGCTGTATCTCCTGGGTGCGGCCCTTCAGCCCAGAGGAGCCGCGCTCTCTGGATGTCCTGGTCAAGGTAGCCCTGGGCAGCATGGCATACTCTGCTGTGATCCACCCCTGTCCGGTACCCTTGAGGAACCTCGGCACGCCGTCCTCAATGGTGGCGGCGCACAGTACTTTTGTCTGGCCCGTCTCCACTATTACCGAGCCTTCCGCATAGGCTTGGGCCCCAGGGATAATTCGCGTCTCCCGTAGCTCGTCTACCTTGCGTCCATCAGTTCTAATCAATGTCGTCCTCCTGTATCCCGATTGCGCCCGCGAGTATAGCATAGGGGAGCGGCTGCTTCGGTGTCGTTGGCATGCTCAGTCCCCCACTATCAGCTCAATTTGGGACCCTGGCGCTCCCCCACCCGTTGTCATGCTTAGGATGCCCCGACGAAGCATCTGGGGTGGAGGGCACGCATCCTGAGCCGTCGAGGGAAGAAGCAATCTCACCGGACCCCTTCGAATGCGCTCAGCGTGACATGACCCGGGCGTCCCCATTCTCCGTCATATCCAGCGCAAGCAGCGCGATCACCGGTCCGTCTTGACTTCCAGCCGGGAGCCATCGGTGACGAACTCGACGTCGCCTCGTTCGCTGGTCAGGAATCGGTTCTGCTCACCCTCCTGCTCAAGCAACGCACGCCGGATATCCTCGTGGGGGTGGCCGTGCCGATTGTCGTCACCGATCTTCTTGACCCCCCTTTGATGCCATACCTATAATGGTCCTGCGATCGATGCTGCGCACGTTGTGTTGGACGAGGTGCGCGACACTATCCCTGAGAAATGAATCCCACATTCCAAATATTCCAAGTTTCCCGGTCAAAATCTGGACCACGGGTACGTCAAAATCAATTCCCGCAATCACTTTTAGAGGCATTCGATGAGCGAAGCGCTCAGCGTCGATACTGTGGAGCAAGTCAAAATCGAGGCACTCCAGGAGTTGGAGTCTGCCTCCGATGATGCTGCTCTCGAACAATGGCGGGTAGCCTACCTGGGACGCAGCGGGAGGATCACTCAGCTGCTTCGCGGGCTAGGCGCGCTGGACCCGGACGAAAGGCGCGTCGTGGGCGCCGCCGCCAACCAAGCCAAGGGCGTCCTGTCGGACGGACTCGACCTCCGAACCAAAGCGCTGAAGGACTCCCTTCTCGCCGGCCGTCTGGATACCGAGTCGATCGACGTCACTCTACCTGGATTGCCAGCTGCCCAGGGCAGATTGCACCCCATCACCCAGACGCGGAGGGAGATCGAAGAAGCCTTCGTTGCAATGGGATTCGAGGTCCGAGAGGGACCCGAGGTCGAGTGGGATCGCTACAACTTCGACATGCTAAACATCCCGAAGGAGCACCCCGCACGGGATATGTGGGACACCATGTGGGTCGACAGCGAAAATGAAGAGGGCGAGCGGGAAATGCTCCTGCGCACCCACACCTCCCCTATGCAGGCCCGAATCATGGAGGCGACCGAGCCGCCGCTGCGGGTGATCGTCCCCGGTAAGGTCTACCGCTACGAGGCCACCGACGCCAGCCACGAATGGCACTTCCAGCAGGTCGAAGGGCTGGCCGTCGACGAGGGGATCACCCTCGCCAACCTCAAGGGCACACTTTTTGAGTTTGCCAGACGAATCTTTGGAGCGGAACGCAAGGTCAGGTTCCGTTGCGACTTCTTCCCCTTTGTCGAGCCCGGTGTCGACATGTCAATCGACTGCTTCAAGTGCGGCGGCGACGGGTGCCGTATCTGCGGCCACAAAGGCTGGATCGAAATTCTCGGTGCAGGCATGGTCCACCCGAACGTGCTGTCAGGGGTGGGCTACGACCCCCAGAAGTACACCGGATTCGCATTCGGCATGGGCGTCGAGCGCATCGCCATGCTCAAGCACAACATAGAGGATGTGCGCCACTTCTACGCCAACGACCTGCGCTTCCTGAGCCAGTTCTAGGGTGCTGCGCACAATGCGTCGGGCTGGGCTGGACATGGCAACTAGCAAAGCGCATTTTGGCGAATGTGCGTAGGGGGCGTAGAACTGTACGCCCGCTTTGGTGATACAGCGAGCCAAAATGCCCAGATATAGACGTAACCCGATATTTACAAAAGGCGCGGACTCCACATGCTAATACCGCTCTCATGGCTCAAGAAATACGTCCCTATCGCCGACTTGCCGCAAAAGTTGGCGGAGCGGCTCACCATGGCCGGCACCGAGATTGAAGGTGTCGCTGAGACGGGCGCCGAATGGGGCAAGGACAAAGTGCTGGTAGCCCACGTCCTGTCTGTAGAGCAGCACCCCAACGCCGACCGGTTGAAGCTGCCTACCCTCGATCTTGGGGACGGCGAGACCGCGACCGTCGTATGTGGCGGGCCTAACCTGGCGGTCGGACAGAAAATCGCCTTCGCCAGAGAGGGAGCCGTACTCCTGAGCAACCGCTCTGGGAAGGTAGAGCCGCTAAAGGCGTCCAAGATTCGCGGGGTGGTCTCATCAGGTATGGTCTGCTCCAGAATGGAGCTTGGCCTCGGCGAAGACCACGACGGAATCCTTGTGCTCGACGATGACGCCGTCGTTGGGACGCCCCTGGTCGACTACCTGGGCGAAGCGGTCCTGGACGCCGACGTGACACCGAACCGGCCCGACTGTCTCTCCATGCTGGGCATCGCACGCGAGGTGGCGGCCATCACTGGGGAGAGCGTCACAGAGCCCGACCTGTCCTTCCTAGAGGACGGCCCGCCCATTGCTGAGCGCGTCACAGTCGAACTGGCTGACCCCGAGCTTTGCCAGCGCTACACTGCTGGTCTGGTCACGGGCATCACGGTTGGCCCGTCTCCGGAGTGGCTCCAGAAGGCGCTGAGCGCGGCAGGACTTCGCCCAATCAACAACATCGTCGACGTGACCAACTACGTGATGATCGAGTACGGTCAGCCGCTGCACGCCTTCGACTTCGACACGATCAAGGACGGGAAGGTGGTCGTGAGGCAGGCGGGGAACGGCGAGACCCTGGCAGCGCTGGACGATCAGACACACAAACTACGCCCCCCGATGCTGGTAATAGCGGATTCAGCCGATGCGATTGCACTGGCTGGCGTGATTGGCGGCATACCCACAAGCGTCACCGATGGCACAAAAAATATCCTGCTAGAGTCCGCGAGCTTCGACCGTATCAACACCTACCGGACTCGCAAGGCCATTGGCGATGGCACCGACGCCTCGTACCGATTCGAGCGAGGCGTCCGTCCGGCTCTGGCGCCAATGGCACTGCGCCGTGCGATCGGCCTCATCCTAGAGGTCGCCGGAGGAACTGCCGCAACCGGCATGGTGGACGTGTACCCGGAACCCGAACCTGAGCAGACCATGAGCCTTTCCGGTACTCGGATGAGGAAGATCCTCGGCGTCGAACTCTCCATGGACGACGCAGAACGGACGCTCGGCTCCCTGGGCTTTGATCGAATCCAAGTAGCCGACTCCAATCCAGATGAAGCGCTTGTGAAAATCCCCTATTGGCGCTCCGATATCACGATCGAGGACGACCTGATCGAGGAAGTCGCCAGGATCATCGGCTACGACTCCATTCCAACGACAATGCTTGCGTCGCCGATACCCCACCACGATCCTCAACCCCAGAGGGTGTTGAGAGAGCGAGTGAGGGACGCTCTAGCCGCCTCAGGCATGACCGAGGTGATCACGTATCCGCTCACCGATCGCGAGACCCTGGAACTGGTCGGAGGGCTGCCTGGCGCGGAGCCGCCTTTGGAAATAAAAAACCCGATGAACAGCGAGGAGCGTCTCCTCAGGACGTCGCTGCGGGGCGCGGTTCTACGAGCACTCGGAGACAACCGGCGAGTCTCCCAGACCGCCGGTCTGCGACTCTTCGAGATCGGAAGCGTGTTCCTGCCGAAAGAAGAGGCGCGAGGGAGAGACCTGCCGGACGAAAAGGAACGCATCGTAGGGGTAGTGTCCGGCCCTCGCAACTCGGCGTCATGGCTGGCAGCCGATGACAAAATGGACTTTTTCGACGCCAAGGGTGTGTTGCAGTCGGTCTTTGCCCAGGTTGGTGCAAATGAGACTTACGAGCCATCCACTGATCCCGCAATGCACCCCGGCAAGACGGCAAGCCTCATGTGCTCGGGTGTGGAGATCGGAATCGTCGGAGAGGTGCATCCGCAGGTTCTGGAGAAATTCGACCTAGAAGGCCATCCAGTTGCGATGTTCGAAATCGACCTGGAATCGCTCTTCACTGCGGTCGGGAGGACAAGAGGCGGATACGCGGCTGCGAGCAAGTTCCCCGAATCGGAAAGGGACCTGGCACTGCTTGTTGACGCCGATGTCCAGTCGTCGCGCATCCAACAGATCATCCGCCGTCACAAGCTTGTCACCGCCAGCACCCCATTCGATGTCTACTCTGGTGAGGGCGTGCCGGATGGCAAGAGATCCATCGCCTATCGGATCACATTCCAGTCCGACAGGTCCACCCTGACCACAGAATTGGTCGACAAGGCCCAGGGCGACATCCTGAGGCAACTCGAGCGACAGCTAGGTGCCGAACTGCGAACATGAAGACGGGGCGCTGCGCGCGCTGAGTCGGGCTGGGTAGGGCATGCCGATGGGCCAGGACAAACTTTGACGGGTGTGCGGGACAATTCCTGAGCGTCTCCGACGGGTGGATCTCACATAGATTTCCCTATTATGTCGTGAACACAGGGTGTGCATAGGGGCAGCGCCCCTATGCCGGGATCCTGAGGCTGTCCCTCAGAATACCCTTATATTTTCCTTTTTGCTTTCCATTGGAAACCAAAGCAACGATCCGTCGGGAGTAAGACCTGAAAGAGCACGAACACATACACCGGCACGCCCACGAGTCGATGCTGAGCGTCGAGGAGGCCCAGGCCCGAACCCTCGCCCTCTTCCACGTCCTCGATCCCGAGCGCAAGCCTATTCTTGATGCCCTGGGCCAGGTACTGGCAGAGGATATAGAAGGCCGCTTCGATATCCCGCCCCTGGCAAACTCCGCCATGGACGGCTACGCAGTTCAGGCATCAAGCGTCGCCGCAGCATCCGATGAGGCCCCGACGACCCTTCGCGTGACCGGCACCATTGCCGCCGGTCACCTACCCACAGTCGCAGTTGAGGCCGGGACCGCCGTGCGCATCATGACCGGCGCGGCCATACCCGATGGTGCCGATGCCGTAGTGCCCTTCGAGGACACCGATGAGGTGGAGCGTCGAGCCTCGTCCAAATCCATGGACACGATTGGGGTAAACGTGGCTGCGCCCATCGGCGCAAACGTTCGCCCGGCGGGCCAGGATGTCAGGGCTGGACAGCAGGTCTTGCAGAAGGGCGCGGTGCTTCGAGCTCAAGAGATCGGCGTACTTGCCTCCCTGGGCTACAGCGAAGTAAGTGTGATCCGCAGGCCTGTCGTCTCCATCCTGGCCACCGGCGACGAGCTGGCTGACCCGGCCGGGGAGCCACGTCCCGGGGGGATATACGACAGTAACAGCTACAGCATCGCGTCGGCCGTAAGGCAAGCCGGTGGCGTGCCACACCTTCTCGGCATAGCCGGTGACAACATCGAGGCCATTGGCGAGATGCTCAAGCAGGGCCTGGCTTCTGATATACTCATCACCTCCGCTGGCGTCTCCAAGGGCGACTACGATGTCGTGAAGGATGTGTTGGCCCGCCAGGGCGATATTTCATTCTGGTCTGTACGCATGAGACCGGCCAAACCAATCGCCTTCGGAACGCTCGCCGGTCCGGATGGCAGGCGCGTGCCGCACCTGGGTCTTCCCGGCAATCCGGTCAGCACCCTGGTAGGCTTCGAGCAGTTCGGTCGTCCGGCAATCGCCAAAATGCTCGGAAAGGGCGATTCACCGCGACCGACGGTTCAGGCCATCCTGGAAGAGGATATCGACAATTTCGATGGACGCCGGGTCTACGCCAGGGTCCAGGTAGATAAAAGAGAGGGCGTCTACTACGCCAAGCTGACCGGTCACCAGAGTTCGAATCTGCTGACCTCGATGACCAGGGCAAATGGCCTGGCGATCTGCCCGGAAGACACCCCTGTCAAGAAGGCAGGTGAACAGGTCACCGTTCAGATGATAGACTGGCCGGAGAACGTCTTTTGACCGGTCCATCTGAAGGAATCGTATTGGATCACGAAAACGGGTCGGAAGATACAAGGGAGAGTAGGTAAATGGAAGAAGAGATCGCTGCTACGGGTCCCAGTTACTACATTGATCTCGATGGTGCCGAGCACGGTCGATCGATGGTGGCCATCGTAGCCGCAAGGAAGTGCTACGAGCACCGGTCTGTCGCTGACAGCACCGGAGACTCGAAGCCGAGTGAGCACGTCAAAGAGATTGCAGGGCACTGCGCAGATACCGCCGACTACCTGCTCCCCGATACCCCGCTCAAAGAGGCCGTCTTCAGGCTGCTTCTGGCCGGTGGGAACAAAGAGACGACTGCCGAGGAGGTTAGCCAGAGCCTCGAGGCTCGTTGGGCGATGAGCTCATACCCCAGGAACATCTCGCCGGATGTCATCGGCAAATTGCTCGCAGACAGCAGCAGTTACGGAATAGTCGCGGTCCACGATCCGGATTTGGAGCCCCCCGCCGAGATTGCACTTCCAGCCGACGAGGCTACCGATTCAGAAGCAGATGAGGACGAAGAAGAAGTCGCCGAGGCGTAGAATGACGAGGATAGCGGAGTAGGAATTGTAGGACAGTGGTTCTCCGGCCCCTGACCATTATGGCCAGGGGCGGCGAAGACTTAGAGGCTAGGGCCTAGTCCTTACTCACTCCGTGGCTTGCGCTTCTTCTTTACCACATCGACCTCGGTCGGGGTATGAATCGCGCCAGTTATGCCAATCGACTTCTCTGGCTTCTTCTTCGGGGTTTTCTTCTCTCGACCGCCGGCGTGTCCTTTGGGCATAGCTCCACCTTCCCTTCGGTGTCCGCTGTTCTGTGTCTAACTCCCCAAATCTTAGAGCAACGGGCCTCCACCTGTAAAGTTTTCCCTGGTCCCTGCGCAACTCCTTCCCTAGTCCAAATGGCGCGCCGACTGGCGTCTCCTCACCCGTACGAAGTTGTGTTGGCAAACGGGTGTGATTATAATCTGCGGCAGCTTCCATACTAAAGGAGTCTCCAGATGGCAGAGGCCCTGGCATACTTCCGCGGCGGGTACGTCCCACTCGCGGATGCGAACGTCAACATAACCACCCACGCACTCCACTACGGGACTGCGGTATTCGAAGGCATCCGTGGCAATTGGAATGAAGCCAAGGGCGAGATGCACATCTTCCGGGCCAGAGAGCACTACGAGCGCCTTCTCCAGGGCTGCAAAATAATGCTCATGGACATTCCCTACTCTGCGGACGAGCTGATGGACATCACCGTCGAGCTCCTCAAGCGCACCGGGTATCGTGAGGATGTCTACATACGGCCCATCGCCTACAAGAGCGAGGAGCTGGTGGCGAACCTCATGCTCCACAAGCTCTCCAGCGATTTCGCCCTGATAATCGTGCCCTTCGGCGCATACATCAAGGCAGACGGGGCGATCCGCTGCTGCACCTCTTCATGGAGGCGCATCGACGACACCGTAATCCCATCTCGAGTGAAGATCGCAGGGCACTACGTCAACAGCATCCTGGCTAAGACCGAGGCAGTGCTTGGCGGCTTCGACGAGGCCATCTTCATGAACCAGGACGGCAGCGTCTCAGAGGGCTCGGGAGAGAACCTCTTCGTTGTCAGCAAGGGCGTAATTCATACGCCGCTGGTTTCCGAAAACAACCTCACCGGCATCACCCGCGATTGCGCGTGGACCCTCGCCGAACAGGAATTGGGCATCAAAATCGTGGAGCGGCGCATCAGGCGCTCTGAGCTATACCTGGCTGACGAGGTCTTCCTCACCGGCACGGCGGCTCACATCACCCCGGTTGGTGAGCTCGATAATCGGCCAATCGGCAACGGTGGCGTCGGTCCCATCACACAGAAGCTCCGCGATCTGTACCTCAATCTCATTCGCGGCGGCAATCCAAAATACGAGCACTGGACCACAGCCGTTACACCGGGAACGGGCTAGCTCTCTGCTAGCAGGCGGTCGCCCCCGTGGCAAACGGCCAATCAGTTGGGTGCATACACGGCCCCATGAACACAAACGCGATTGACTACTACATTGCGGTCACGGTGTCGGCGGTCGGGGTGTTGCAGTTGGCAGCCAGCTTTGGCGGACTGCGCGGCCTCCTCTTCCTCACCTCTCCGCTGGCCACACGCCTCATCGGGTTGATTCTACCCTTGGCCAGCGTCGTTTGGTTCTTCGCCACAGGAACCCGCAACATCAGCGATCATCTCGGCGGATTGAATTCCAACCAGGTCGCACTCCTATTCTTCCTGGGCAACCTCACCGCCTGGGTACTGACCGTCACCGTTACCTCAATAGTGAACTCGGGGCGACTGACAGACCCCCAGCAAGCTGTTGGGCTCAGCAGACTGCGCAGCGACACATTCTATAGGGCGCTACGTCACAGCATCCGCCGATGGACACGTGAATGGCGAACCTTGACGAAGCCATATTTCTCCGAATAAACGGCTGGGTCGGGACGATACCGGCCCTGGACCATCTGGCCGGCTGGTTGGTCAGCGACTACCTGGCATCCGCGGTCCTGGGGTTCTCACTGGTCGTCCTCTGGTTGGCTGGAGGGGATGACAAAACCCGTATGAGGCGTCAGGTTGGCGTCCTGATGGCCCTTGTGGGTATGGCCCTGGCGAGTTGGCTGGTTTTTGTCAGCAACGGACTATTCTTCCGTGACCGGCCCTTCATAGACCTCGACGTCAACCTGCTCTTTTACAGGCCTACGGATTCGTCGATGCCTGCGAACTCGGCGGCTGCCTTCTTTGGGCTGGCCTCAGCGATCTGGTGGGTCCACCGAAGGGCCGGAATGGCGCTTCTGGCCGTCGCTGGTCTCCACGCCTTCCTCCGGGTCTACACTGGCGTACATTATCCGTCGGATCTCGTCGTCGGTGCCCTAATCGGCGTCGTGGGTGTCGCGTCAGCCTACCGCCTCAAGGGCCTGATAGACCCGCTGCCGGCCATGGCGGTCAAGGCCGCACGAATCCTATGCCTCGCCTAGGCGCTGGTGCTAGTGCTGCGCACGCTGAGTTGGGCTGGCAGGATATGCCAATAACTCTATCGTCACTGACAGCAATATGAGGGAGACTCGCTAGCAGATGTACTTCAACATGCGACTGTTCGCTCTGTCGAAAGGTCTTCGACCCAGGATCGCCCTCGCCGCCATCGTTGGCATGGTGGCCCTGGCGGCTGGCGTAGCCCGCCTGGCCCTGACGGGGTGGCTGATAGGCCGCGTCTTCCAGGGCGACGGCCTGTCGTCGCTCGCCCTCCCACTCGTCGTTCTCGGCGTCCTCATCGCCGTTCGTGGGCAGCTCCAGTATCTTCGCGATTCTGTCAGCCACAGCACGGCCACCCGAACCAAGATCGAGGTCCGCCGCAAGCTCTACTCTCATATCCTAGACCTCGGACCTGCTTTCATCGAACGTCGCAGGACTGGTGATCTCCTGATGTCTCTCGTCGACGCCGTGGAGAGCCTGGAAACCTTCTTCGGGCAATACCTACCGCAGTTCATCGTGGCCCTGACCGCTCCCGTCCTGATCTTCATCTATATGGCGTGGCTCGACCTCCAGATCGGGCTCATATTCCTTGGCTTCGCCCTGTTCACCCTATTCATCCCCGCGATGCTGCGGGGCTGGACTGACCAGAATAGCCGGAGACGACGCCAGGCCTTCGGCGCAATGGGTGCGGAGTTCCTGGACAGCGTACAAGGCCTAGCCACCTTGAAGGCGTTTGGACAGAGCAGCCGCCGTGCGGCACTCTTGGCCGAAAAGGCCAGAGCGCTCTACCGCAGTACCATGGGCATCGTTGCCATCGACGGCGTCTCATCCGGCGCAACCATCCTCGGCACATCGGCGGGGGCTACCGCGGCCCTCGTTTGGGGTGGGATCAGGGTCAGCAATGGCGACCTGGATATCAGCACGCTACTCATCGTGCTAATGCTCGGTGGCGAGGTCTTTCGACCAGTGCGCGAGCTTGCCTCGCTGTATCACCAGGGAATGGTCGCAATGGCCTCCGCCGAGGGCATATTTTCACTTCTGGACACGCCTGTTGACATCAGCGGTCCCAAAGACGGCCCGGACCAGATGGACACGATCGCCCCAGAGATACGTTTCGAGGGCGTAACCTTCGGCTACGAACAGGGGCGGCGCAGCGCCCTCGAGGAGATGAGCTTCACGCTGAGCCCCGGCGAAACTCTGGGCCTAGTGGGCCCCTCCGGTGCGGGCAAGTCAACCATAGTCTGGCTGCTTCTCCGGTTCTACGACCCACTGGAGGGCCGCGTCCTGATCGGTGGGCAAGATATACGCGATCTCCCGCTGGAGTATCTTCGCAAGCAGATCTCGGTCGTGACTCAGGACACATACCTGTTTAACGGCACGGTCTCGGACAACCTGCGCGTTGGCAGGCGCGATGCAACGAAAAATGAGTTGGAGGAGGCTGCGCGTTCCGCCAACGCCCACGACTTCATATCGTCTCTCCCCGACGGCTACGACACCGTAGTAGGGGAGCGCGGGGTGAAGCTGTCCGGCGGCGAACGCCAACGAATTGCCATTGCGCGAGCCCTGCTCAAGGCGTCTCCCATTCTGATCCTCGACGAAGCCCTATCGAGCGTGGATGCCGAGAACGAGGCGATCATTCAGGAGGCCTTGGACCGTCTCATGGCCGGCAGGACCACACTGGTGATCGCCCACCGCCTGTCCAGCGTGGTAGGCGCGGACAGAATAATGGTGCTGGACGAGGGTCGGCTAGTCGAGACTGGCACCCACACCGACCTGGCCGCAGCCGGTGGTGTGTACTCGCGGCTAATGGCGAACCAACAATCGGAGCCCGGCCAGGACATCATCCCGGACGTCGCAAACGATGGCGAGGCCCTCGCCCCGATTGTGTCTGAGTCTGAGCCCGCTCCACGTGCCATATCCGCACGCTCGACCCTGGGTTCTACAGAGGCCTGGTCGAGGCTCCTGGGTGTGGCCGCGCGATGGAGGGGACAACTCACGTTGACCCTCTTCCTGGGTGTCGCCTACCACGTCGCGATCATCGGGCTCGGTGCAGCGAGTGCGACGCTCGTCGCTGCGGTCTTTCGTGGGGACGATCTCACACCCTACCTCGTATTACTAGGAGTCGCGGCTCCTTTGACGGCGGTGTTCAGGTGGGCGGAGAACTGGTCTTCCCACGACTTCGCATACAAGATTCTCGCGGAGATGCGAATCGAGCTCTATCAAAAATTGGAACCCCTGGCGCCCGCCTATCTGGTGCGCCGAAAGTCAGGCGACCTCACCAGCCTCGTTGGGAGTGATATCGAGTCGGTGGAGAACTTTTTTGCCCACGTAATCACCCCGGCTTTCGTCGCGATCCTTATCCCCGCCGCCGTGATAACGGTGTTGGCCTTCGTCTCCTGGCCACTGGCTCTGGTGCTCGCCCCATTCCTGGTAATTGCAGCCGCGATCCCGTTCGTGGCTCAACGGCAGACCGAGGGGCTTGGCTGGGACATGCGGACCCAGTTGGGAGACCTGAACGCCTACGTTGTCGACGGTATCCAGGGGATCCGAGAGGTAGTCGCATTCGACGACGGCCCGGAGAGGACTGCGGAGACAGAAAGGCGCGGGTGGAGCTACGCCGCTCTGAGGGTTCGTTTCCTGAAGACCCAGGCGCTACACGCCGCCCTGATCGAGTCGATCACCGCCATTGGAGGCCTGTCGGTTCTAACCGCAGGCGTCTGGCTCATTTCAAATGGCGATATGGACAGAGCGCAGCTTCCCCTAGCCACGCTGCTCGCGCTCTCCTCCTTCGGACCGGTAACTGAGCTTGCGGCGACGCTCAATCAGTTGATGGATACCCTCGCAGCTGTGAGGCGGATCTTTGAGGTCCACGACGAGCCTGTGCTTGTTCAAGACGGGCAAGGTGTCAAAGACGGAGTGGACGAGCGCGGGCTGGTCCTAGACCCCAAAATCGAGTTCAGTGGCGTCGGATTCTCCTACGAATCGGCGGATCGCAAGGCGATTGACGGGGTGTCTTTCTTGGTGGGCGCAGGCGAGACCGTGGCCCTGGTTGGGCGCTCGGGGGCTGGCAAGACCACCTCGGCCCAGATGCTACTACGGTTCTGGGACCCGGACGAGGGTTCGGTATCAGTCGGTGGGAACAATCTGCGGGATTTCGATCTGGAAGCGCTTCGTCAGCAGATCGCACTGGTGGCCCAGGAAACCTACCTGTTCAACACCACCATCCGGGAGAATCTCAGGATGGCCAGGCCCGAGGCAACGGACATCGAGGTCGAGCGGGCCGCAGAGACCGCCAACGCCCACGAGTTTGTCGAATCGTTCCCCGACAGGTACGAGACCATGGTCGGAGAACGGGGCATCCAGCTATCCGGTGGCCAGCGACAGCGCATCTCCATCGCCCGAGCCCTCTTGAAGGACTCGCCCATACTGATCCTCGACGAGGCCACGTCGCACCTGGACGCCGTCAACGAGCAACAGGTGCGTGAGGCTATGGCACGGCTCATGGAGGGCCGCACCACAGTAGTGATCGCTCACAGACTATCGACAGTACGCGACGCCGACCGCATAGTCGTATTGGACGGGGGCAAGATACACGAAGAGGGCACACATCCCCAGCTAGTCGCAGCGGGTGGACTATACGCCCAGCTAGTCCATGCCCAGCTAGTAAGCGCCTCACCCCGCCCCCCAAGTGACCCGCCAGGGGAAACGAACCATGGCTGATAAACATTGTTCAGAATGCGGTGAACCATACTCGATGGAGGGCGTTTTCTGCTCCAATTGCGGGGCCAGGGTGTCCAGAGTGAGGCCCCTATTACGAAATCTGTGGCTACTCCTCCACGTGGTGGTTGGAGGCTGGCTCTCAGCGACGGCAGTTGGCATCTTCACCATAGGTATTGTCGAAGAGTGGAGAGTAGTCAGGGGCCTCTTGTACCTTGCTGCGCTCGCCATTGGGGGTGCATTGGCGCACAAGTTAGCTTCGGAGGGGAAGCTTGACTCGATTGTGGCGACGGCGATCTCGACCGGAGTACTGATACTACTCGTGTTCATTACGGTAGAGTCACTGGCAGCAACCAGTGACTCGGAAATATCGGGGGACAATTTAGCGGCTGCGAGAGTAATCAGAGTCCAAAGCTCGGTTGATGAGAGCGGGCTTCCTGTCGTCAAGGCAATGCTGACTCTGCAAACTTGCGAAATTTCGTCTAATTGCGAGTCTGCGATTAGGAATTTCCGGGCGACACTTCTACCTTATTCGGCGAGCCTTGGGGCGGGGATCGATGTACTGAGCGAAATCAATTTCGAGGAAATTGCTTTAAACGGCTTTGTCCGCATCTACGTAGATGTCCTCCAAGTCAGGCTGGAGGCAGTTCACCTATACATGCGCGCTGTCGTCGTACTTCCTACCGACTACGCTATAGACGAAGTTTTGTTGGCCACTGCGAGCGATAGGTGGAATGAATCAGTCCTTAGAATGGCCGATGTTTCGGACTTTTTTGAGACTGACCCAGATCCAGACTAAGAGGCTAACTCCCTGGCGTCCATCTCTCCACGCCCCCGATCTGAATCGCCACGCAAGGTTCGGCGCCGCTACGGCCTCCCGTGGGCAGGGATTCGCGCACCGTTGATCATCCGCGCATCGTCGGAGCACAGGTACGCGATGGTCGACGCTATCTCCTCAGGAGTCGTCTTCGAGCCGCGTCCCTCTACGCGCTCGCCTATCGCCCGGACGAGCACGATATTTGCCGTCACCCCCGTGTCACGCAACTCCTGGGCAAGGGACAACAACAGGACCTCCTGTCCCGCCTTGCCAATGGCGTAGGGCGACGCATTCCCTGCGGGCTGCAGCGCCGCAGGCTGCGAAACCGCCACTACGCGGCCCCAGTCCTGCTCCACCATGTGAGGCACAAACGCCTGCACAGCATTCAACGTGGTCCAGACATGCTGCTGCAATATACCTGACACCTCTTCCGGCGGCACGTCCAATACAGGTGTACCCCCGGCCCATCCGCCCACAAGATGTACGAGCATGTCCACGTGCCCAAAGCGCTCCATCACCGCCGCCGCCGCCTCCTGGGCCGAGGCAGGCTCCGAAAGATCGACGGACGAAACCATATAGCGGTCCTCAGCAACACCCAATTCACCGGCCAGCTCCTCCAGGCCCTCAGCACTACGCCTTAGCAGCGCTAGCCGCGCGCCACCGTCCGCCAGTCGTCGTGCCACCGCACCCCCGAGGGAGCCGCCTGCTCCCGTAATCACAGCTACACGATCTTCGAAATTCATCTTGATCTCCTGCTATCTCGCGCATGGCGCGGCATATCACCTACATCCCGATGTCGTACGCCTCCCCGTACGGGGAACCCACGTTAGGCCCCGTGCAACGACTCAATCTGCTCCACCGTCGCGCCCTCTACAATGGGCCGGTCTCCCTGTTCTAGCAGCCTCTCCTTGCCGTTGACATCGATCAGGTGCCCCGACTTCGTCGCCTTCGTCTCAAGGTAAAATTGATTGCTGGGGTTCGGCGGGATTATCAGCGGCACGCGCTCTGTGATTTTGATGCCGTACTGCGATAGCTCGTTGATCTTACGCGGATTATTGGTCAGGAGCTGGATCGACTTAATCCTGAGCGACTGGATCATGTGGGCAGCCACGCCGTACTCACGCTCGTCGTCCCTGAAACCCAGGGCGACGTTGGCCTCGACCGTGTCGTACCCGTGATCCTGAAGGCCATAGGCCCGAATCTTGTTTATGAAACCGATGCCCCGTCCCTCCTGCCGCAGGTAGAGCACAACCCCCTTTTCGGCCTGTCCGACCACCTTCAGCGACTCCTCCAACTGGTCGCGGCAATCGCACCGCAGAGACCCGATGGCGTCGCCAGTGAGGCACTCCGAGTGCACCCGCAGCGGCACATCCTCCGCGTCGCATACGTCCCCGTGTATGAAGGCGGCATGCTCCTCCTTGTCACGGTTGTTGTAGAACGCAACCACCTGGAAGTCCCCGAATCGCGACGGCAGCTCCCCGATGGCGGCGATCCTCACGCACACCTGGTCACTCCGAATCCCTTCACACGAGTGGTGAAGGTTGGAGTCCAAAAGTTCCTTGATTTGCATCGGTGACAAAGACATGAATTCATTACCTCCAGGCGTTCGTAGCACTACGATGGGTAGGGATATTCTACAAAGAATGAGGTAGAGACAACCTCACGAACAGTTGGATGCACAAGCACAAGGATCAGGTCTCAGGAGTCCCATAAACACAAAGCAGCGCCAACGTTGGCGCTGCTTCGCAATAACTACCCGCTATCTAAATTCTAGCTGTCGACCCTCTCGAGGCGAGGTAGGTTCAGTTCACTCGTGATGTGGTCAAACCACTCCACCACCTCCGAGTGCAGCGGTATCCCGTTCGCACGCCTATCGGTCTCTTCCTCATACTCAGACAGCCCCGGGTACATCACCCGCTCGTGGCCTGGCGCTGGCTTCGTCGTGCGCAGCATGCGCAGGGTCAAATCCATCTTGTCTTTGAACTCGTCCACGTCTGTGAACGACTCGATGTTGTATGCAGAGAAGTAATGCTGCGACCATGCCGTGCTCTCGAGCATGTGCGGCGTGCCGCCGGATAGGAGCGCGCCCATTATTTCGACCATCATGCCTAAGCCGTATCCCTTGTGAGACCCCTGCTCTCTGGTCCCCCCCAGTGGGAGAAGAAAGTAGTCGTCGAATGCCTCTGGCACCGGAACGCTCTCAGCGTTGGGTACGCCGTTCAAATCCGCGATCCAGCCGGGTAGCAGATCTGCGCCGATCCGCGCGGCCAAATTGACCTTGTTGGCGGCGATCGTGCTCGTCGCAGCGTCGAAAAGGAATGGCGCTTCGTTCCTACCGGGGGCAGCCATAGCTATTGGGTTCGTCCCGTAGCGAGCCTCGGCGGCAAATGTTGGCGCGATTTTGACACCTCCGGCCGTCATGGTGATGCCTATCATGTCCTCTTCGACCGCTAGCATCGAATGGTGGCCGATGGGGCCGGAATGGCCGGTGTTATACAGAGTCACGGCACCTATGCCGACATCTTTCGCCTTGCCCATCGCAACACGCATTGCCTTCGGGCCGAGTATTATCGCCAGCCCATGATCACCGTTGATCGTTGCCGTGCCAGGTGCCTCCCGCTCGATCGTCCACACAGGCCTCGGGTTGAGATCCCCCTCGGTGTACTGCTGAACGTAGATCCGCAGCATGTTCGAGACCCCGTGGGTCTCGACGCCCCTGAGGTCAGACATGACCAGTGTGTCCGCGCCGATCTTTGATTCTTCCTCCGAAACGCCCATCTTCTCGAAGACCGCCTCCACGGTTCGCCGCAGCGACGGCTCCGGAATGCGCACCTGATCGGCCTCCGGGACCTTGAACCTGTCTAGCATTTATGTTCTCTCAATCAGCTGATTTACAAGCCCCAAATCGCACGACGCCGATTGTAACACGGGTGCTGCGCACGCTGTGTCGGGCGGGGCTGGGCA
>Ga0209403_10002810_pt1 | contig 20311 bp, 27 predicted proteins | sample ArcticOcean_MG_C_8_FD_187440 | JGI IMG/M metagenome (GOLD analysis project Ga0209403, IMG submission 187440) | Marine microbial communities from western Arctic Ocean - ArcticOcean_MG_CB11_86 (SPAdes) (version 2) | ecosystem: Environmental > Aquatic > Marine > Oceanic | place: Arctic Ocean... | reverse complement strand
TTTCAACAGATGTTGGAGAAGTACGACACAACTATTGTAAAGATTACCGATGTAATGAATAAGTTTGATAAAATCATAGCAGTACAGGAATCTAAAATAGAAACTCAAGAAAAATCTATTGAAATAGTTCATAAACGTATCGATGATATGAAAGATGAACTACATGAGGAATTCAATAGCCACTATCATACTATATTAGAAGAAATTAAAGACTTACACAAAACTCAAAGAGTTCATGCTTCTGAAATGTCGAGGCGTGTAGATGCATTAGAAAAGTGGAGATATCTAGTTATGGGTGGGGCGGTAGCATTGGGCTTCCTTCTCTCTAAAGTACCCTTTGAAGACTTATTCTAATCATACTTAGTATACTCTATACTCTGACTACATAGTAATAATACCACGTGTCAACCCCTATGTCAAGTAAAAAATGACAGAAATGTTGAAAAATATTTCTTGACATATCCTACTTTTTGCTATATAATTTAAGCTTAAATAGGAGAACAGAATGCTTTGGGTTGATACGAAATACGCTAATTTGCTTTCATCAAAACTTGAACGGTACAAGGTCAAGAGTCATAATCCATTCTTGGCCAACTTCCGTTGTCCTATGTGTGGAGATAGTTCTAAAAACAAAAACAAAGCAAGAGGGTATTTCTATACATCTAAAGCCGGTCTAGTTATGAAATGTCATAACTGTAGTGTGTCCATTGGATTTGGTAGACTAATAGAAAAACTTGATACTACGCTATATCGGCAATACTCACTAGAAAAGTTTGGCAACAAAAATATAGAAAAGAAGTTGAAGAATAATTTTGACTTTGTTCCCAAATTCGAATCCAAATCTATTACAGAATTACCAGATTTTATTAAATGTGTTGCTGATCTAGATGTAACTCATCCGAGTGTGATATACTGTATAGGTCGTAAAATACCAAAAGATATGTTGAAGTATATATATTATATCGAAGACATTTCTCGTATAACAGAAGTATTAGAACAGTATGAAGGTAGAATTAAAACGAATGAACAAAGAATAGTATTACCGTTTTTCAATAGAGAGGGCAAATCTATTGGTTTTACTATGAGAGCAATGGACAATAATAAATTACGTTATATGACTATTCGTTTAGATGAAGATGAGCCTATGTTATTTGGTCATGAACGTGTAAATTTTAAAAAACAAATTATATGTGTAGAAGGTCCTATTGATAGTTTATTCTTGCCTAATTGTGTAGCCGTTAGTGGTAGTGATATGAAAAAAGCTACTAAAATTCTACCTGATAATACCATATATGTCTTTGATAATCAACCGAGAAATAAACAACTATGTAAATTGATGGAGCGTATGATTAAGAATGGTAGAACTATATGTATCTGGAAAAGCAGTATATACGGTAAAGATGTAAATGATATGATTAAGATAGGATACGATGTTGAGAAGATTATATATAGTAACTCATACTCAGGATTAAAAGCACATAATGCATTTAGCGAATGGAGGAAATGTTAATGGCATGGCCAGCAAAGAATAGACCCAGAAAGGGTAGACGTAAAATCGGTTCTAATAAAAGAAAAAATCGAAGGAAAAATAGTAACAAAAGGTGAAATAAAATATGAATGAGACAAATGAATTTAGTACTAAATTAAAATCTATTACAAGACCCTATGAAGACAATGCGGGATATGGAGTCACTTTAGAAACACCGGAAGATCTTATTGCTTATTGTGCTAGGGTATCTAATCCAGTCAATCAAAACAACAGGGAGACAGGCGCTAAACTATTAAAATATTGTATTCGTAATTCGCATTGGTCTATCTTTGAAATGGTAGATGCTACTATTGAAATTGTATGTACTAGAGATATTGGTCGTCAAATTCTGAGACATCGCTCATTTAGTTTTCAAGAATTTAGTCAACGTTATGCAGAAGCAATCGATTTTACTAGGGGAGAAGCAAGATTACAAGATACTAAAAACAGACAGAATAGTATTGAGACAGTAGACAAAGAAACAAGAGATGTCTGGGAAGATATGCAGACAGACGTATTGATCCTAGCTAAGAAGCATTACAAACATGCTCTTAATATGGGTATTGCTAAAGAAGTAGCTAGAAAGATTCTACCAGAAGGTCTTACTAAATCTTGTATGTATATGAAAGGATCGTTGAGGTCTTGGATACATTATTGTAGTTTAAGACGAGGTAATGGCACACAAAAAGAACATCGTGTAATCGCAGATAGTTGTTGGGAAATTTTAAGTAAAGAGTTTCCTTCGGTATTTTCAGTTGTAGAGGGTCAGGAACAAAATAAATGAGTAATAGTAATCATCTTCCAACAGAGTATCAACAGTTTATACATTTAAGTAGATATTCCCGTTATATCTGGGATGAAAATCGAAGAGAGACTTATCCTGAAACCGTTGCTCGTTACTTTGATTTTTTCGTAGAAGATCTCAAGGAAAAACATGATTACACAATTACTAAAGAAGAACGAGAAGAACTAGAAAATGCTGTTCTAAATCAAGAAATAATGCCTTCCATGAGGTGTTTAATGTCTGCTGGGCCAGCACTAAAGAAAGAAAATGTTGCTGGTTACAATTGTTCGTATCTAGCAATTGATCGAGTACAAGCATTCGATGAACTTCTATACATTCTTATGAATGGTACTGGTGTAGGTTTCTCAGTAGAAAGACAACATGTTTCTAAGTTGCCTATTATTGCAGAAGATTTCTATGATACAGATATTGTAATTAATGTATCAGATTCAAAGATTGGTTGGGCAAAATCATTAAAAGAACTTATGGCTCTATTGTATCAAGGTCAAGTCCCAAGTTGGGATGTATCTAAAGTTCGGCCTGCTGGTTCAGTATTGAAGACCTTTGGTGGTAGAGCCTCTGGTCCAGAACCCTTAGAAGACCTATTTCATTTTGTAGTAAACATTTTTAAGAATGCACATGGTCGTAGATTGACTTCATTAGAATGCCATGATATTGTATGTAAAATTGCAGAAATTGTAGTAGTTGGTGGTGTCCGTAGATCAGCACTTATTTCATTATCAAATTTAAATGATGACCGTATGAGAGATGCTAAGGCGGGTCAATGGTGGGAACACAATCCACAAAGAGCCCTATCAAACAATTCAGCTTGTTATACAGAACGTCCAGACATCGGTATCTTTATGGATGAATGGAAGGCTCTATATGATTCGAAGTCTGGAGAGCGTGGTTTATTCAATCGTTCTTCTGCTAAGAAACAAGTAGAAAAAACAGGTCGCCGGAATGTAGATCATGAGTTTGGAACTAATCCTTGTTCTGAGATTATCCTACGTGATCGCGAATTTTGTAATCTAAGCGAAGTTGTTATTCGTGATAGTGATAATCTAGAAGCATTAAAGCGAAAGGTGCGACTTGCTACTATTCTAGGTACATATCAATCTACCCTTACTAATTTTCGTTATCTATCAAAGAAGTGGAGAGAGAATTGTGCTGAAGAACGTTTGCTTGGTGTATCATTAACTGGTATCATGGATAATGTATTAACGAATGGTAAAAATGGCGGCAGCTTGAAAGGCCTTTCTAGCCAGACCGATAGTTCACGGGGATATGTCAAGACTAGAGAGGTTTTGGAGACACTGAAAAATGTTGCAATTGAAACAAATAAAGAGTGGGCTGAAAAGATTGGGATCCCTCAGTCGGTTTCAGTTACTTGTGTCAAGCCTTCTGGCACTGTTAGTCAACTTGTTGATGCTGCCAGTGGCATACATGCACGACATAATCCTTACTACATACGGACGGTTCGTGGAGATAAAAAAGACCCTCTTACGATGATGATGCGTGATATGGGGTTCCCTTGTGAAGATGATGTAACGAAACCAGATCACACTGCCATCTTTTCTTTTCCTATGAAGTCACCAAAGAATGCTATTTTTCGTAGTGATATGACAGCTATTGAACAATTAGAATTGTGGAAAGTTTATCAAGATCATTGGTGTGAACATAAACCTTCTGTTACTATTTCAGTAAAGGAAGAAGAATGGTTACGTGTGGGTTCTTGGTGTTATGATAATTTCGATTATATGTCGGGTGTTTCTTTCTTACCTTTCAGCGATCATATATATAGACAAGCGCCATATCAAGATTGTAGTAAAGAAGAATATGAAATCATGTCGGATCAGATGCCTTCAGAAGTTTCGTGGGATTTGCTTAAAAACTATGAATTTTCTGATACTACGACGGCAAGTCAAGAATTGAATTGCACTGCTGGTGGATGTGAGATTCTATAAGGAGTAAGTTATATGACAGTTGAAACTATTGAATGTAAATTGTGTGATGTAGAATTTGATATTATGCACACAGAAGAAGCTATAGTAGAATTTTGCCCCTTCTGTGGGGAAGATGTGACTCATATTAAAGAAATTGAGGAGTGGCCAGACGAAGACATTGAATGGGAATAAATGTATACTAACCCTTGGATATATCAAGATGAAATATTTAATGAGAATTTGGTTGACAAACACTACGGAATGGTGTATTGTATAACTTGTCTTGATGATAGTGGTAGAAAATACATAGGTCGTAAAACATTTTGGTTCATGCGAAAGAAACCTGGCGCTAAACGACGATCTAAAATAGAGAGTGATTGGCGAAAATATTATGGATCAAGTGAAGTCTTGAAAGCATTAGTTAAAGAGTTGGGCGAAGAGCATTTCAGAAGAGAAATACTATCTTTACATAAGACTAAAGGTGAGATGAATTATACTGAAGTTAAAATACAGTTCCAAAGAAATGTTTTAGAGTCTTCTGATTATATAAATGATAATATAAATGGTAAGTATTTTAAATCGAGGGTGGAGAAGTGGAATGAATCCGATGGACAAGATCTATAAAAGTTCTTATAAAAACTTAGATAGAGCACCTTTAAATGATGTTATTAAGGCAAAGAAGGGGCTTCACTTATATCGTAAGTTACAAGCAGAAATTAAACATTTTGAACGATTGAGTGAATGTAAATATTATGATAAAAAGGCTGCTCGTTCAGAAGTACAAGAAGAATACTTTAAGAATGGTATTGTGATCTATAAGAATTTCGTCGGTTCCCAAGTTGATAGTAGACGTATCGGTAAAGAGTTTGAAGAATATCCTTTAAGTGTATCTAAAAACGATGATAATATTATAGCGAAGAATAGAAGTAAGGGCCGACTACTACATAAACTATCAGAATTAATCTTTCCTGTCGTCTGGGATCTAATTGGTGGTACTGAAAGAGAAGTAGAAAAAAAGTACCGAGATAACACTTTTGCTCAAAGAGTAAACAACAAACCCTTAGAAAAAGACCACCAAAAACTAATTCATCTAGATACCTATTTCCCTGCTATCAAGTATTGGTGGTTTCCTGCAAAGGTTACTATAGATGATGGACCACTATGTTATGTTAAAAATAGTTGTTATGCAAACGAAGCACTACAGATGTGGTACTATAAACAAAGCGTAGATTGTTGTGAAAAGAGTTATGAAGAGTGGAGAGGCAAAGACCATATGGAAGGTTCGTTTAGAGTAAGTGAAGAAGAACTAGCTGACATGGGTCATGTGTTAGAACCCGTAGAAGTAGATGAAGATACCTTAGTAATCGCTAATGTAGCAGGATTTCATAGTCGAGGAGATGCCAGCGAAGAAAATATTAGAAATGCTATTCATGGAAGTATTAGATTAGATTTACCATTGGAGTGAAAGATGTTAAGAGTGTATTCGAATATTGTTGAAAATAAGTTATTACATATGATTTACTATAAGGATGATCTAGCAGCTACACGCGAAGATGTAGCACCAGAGGAACAATTCATTCAAGTATCAGCCCTAAAGCTTGAAGCAGGTAAAACGTTTCGGCCTCATAAGCATATCTGGAAAGAAGCACCCGAGCCTGAAGTTATCGCACAAGAGTCTTGGTGTGTATTAGAAGGTCGTGTCAAAGCACATTTCTATGATCTTGATGATACTTTGCTTGGAGAATATGAGTTAGAAGTCGGTGATATTTCTTTGACATTTGAGGGTGGTCATACGTATACTATCTTAGAAGATGCTAAAGTGTATGAATATAAGACTGGACCATATCAAGGTGTAGAGAAAGATAAGGTCTTCTTAGAGTAATGTATCATTATAATATAAGGGGTGGTCTTGGTACTCAAGTTTTGCAATTTGTTAATGTCTATGCAGACGCATTGAATAAAGGTTTAACAAATGAGAAACTTGAGATTACCCTTAACTTCGGCAATTATGACAAGTGGTTTTATACTAACCCTGGCAATCATATAGTAGATTTAGATTTCTTATCTGCACTATTTGATTTCAGTCCTTTCCCTATTATCAAGAATAAAATAGGAACACACAAATCTAATTGTTTTAATATGAAGTCTGCTATGAATATGGTTAAGTACAGAGAAACGATTATAGATCTTATGAAATTCAAATCTTATCCCTTTGTACCATTTAATAAAGAATATGTATTACATACAAGGACTAAAGATAGGCAACTCATTTCTAGAAAAGAATATATAGAATATATGGATAATTTTGATTCATCACAGTGTGGTTATATTATAGGTGATGATAGTACATTCTGTGAATCATTGGTTAGTTCAAATACTAATTGGAAATTGAGTGATAATGAAACGTCGGTAAACGATTGGCTGGCCCTTGCTACTGGAGAAAATAAAGTAGTATCATCGTTTACGACATATACCTTATCGGCCGCTTATTTCAATCCTAACTCAAAATTTTATATTCTAAAAAACGATCCCAATAATATGGTAAGTAGTACTGATTGGGATACCGTAGAATATTTTATACAAGAGTTTAATAATCTGGAGTATGCATATCTTGAAAATAAAACTATATACTAGTAATCAAAAGACAAGAAACATTCTTAAAACTTACGGACACGAATTAGTAAATAATGATTATACCTATCCTGATTATATCATTTGTTATAGAACATATAATATTTTATCTAAAGAAGAAATTGATAGTGTTAAAATAGGAGCAATAAATTTTCATACTGGTCCACCAGAATATCCTGGGCGGGGAAGTGTAAATCTTGCGCTCCATCATAATAAAACAGAATTTGGTGTTACGGCTCATCTAATAACGCCTATTATAGATAACGGCCGAATATTAGACGTTAGATATTTTGACATAGATAGTAGTGATAATGTTGATAGTTTATGGGAAAAAACAGAAGAAAATCTACTAAAGTTGTTTTCCGATTTCTGTATGGGATTAGATGAAGCAGAATATATTACCATGAAACTAGAACAAAATGAAAATTATATGTGGACTGGGAAAGCTAATAAAATGAAACAAATCGACGATCTACAAGTAATACCATTAGATTGTTCTGAAGAACATTTGAAAAGTATTATTCGTTCTACTTATACACCAGAATTCAGACCTAAGATTATCTTACATGGTTATGAATTCGTAATGGAAGAAATCAATGACAGAATATAATTCATGGCCTATTGGTCAATTGCCTAAAGAATTTCAAAGACCAGAATTGGATCAAGTCAGGGAGTTAGGATATGATTGGAAAGACCCTAGAGATGTTGTTGATATGTTTGAAAAAAAGGTGGCAAAGTTTGCTGGTAGCCGATATGCCGTTGCTATTGACTGTTGTTCTCATGGTATCTTTTTGGCTCTACAGTGCTTAAAAAGAAACAGACATCATAAATCTCTAGCAGATATTACTATCCCTAATCACACATATGTTTCAATTCCTATGCAAATCTTACAGGCTGGGTTTAATCTACAATTTGAAGAACGTGAATGGTCTGGAATATATCAGTTGAAACCATATAACGTATGGGATGGTGCTACACGCTGGAATAAAGGGATGTATAAGGGTGGTTATCATATCGTATCGTTTCAGTTGAAAAAAAGAGTACCAATTGGCAAAGGAGGTATGATTTTACTTGACACAGAGAGCGATTACGAGTATATTAAGAAGGTAAGGTATGATGGAAGGAATTTAGATGGAAAGTATGATGAAGATTCCTTCGAATATATGGGGTGGCATTATTATATGACACCAGAAGATGCAGCCCGTGGTATTATTTTAATGGATCAGATACCAGAAGAGAACGAAGATAGTGGTGATTGGCGTAATTATCCTGATGTATCGAAAGCGAGGTTTCTAAATGGTAAAGGCGAAAGTGGCTCTAATAACAGGTATCAGTGGTCAAGATGGTTCTTATCTAACTGAATATCTATTAGAATTGGGCTATGAAGTTCATGGTGTGGTTAGACGCCATAGTGTAGCAGAAAATCAAAGTGCAAGACTAAAAGACACTAATGATAAAATTAATACTTATTATGGAGATCTCTTAGATGAGCATTCCTTGTATAAGATTATGAATAAAGTTAAACCAGATGAAATCTATAATCTGGCCGCAATGAGTCAAGTACGAATTAGTAGTGATATCCCATCATTTACTCTTAAAACAAACGCCTTGGGTGTTCTTAATATGCTAGAAGTATATAAGAATGTAGTACCTGAAGCTAAGTTCTATCAAGCATCATCTAGTGAAATGTTTGGTAATACAGTAGACGATGATGGATTTCAACGACTAACTACACCTATGAACCCAGTTAGCCCGTATGGTTGTGCTAAAGTTTTGGGATACAATTTAACTCGACACTATCGTCACGCATACAAATTACAGACTTCAAATGGCGTCCTATTCAATCACGAATCGCCTCGTAGGGGTACAAACTTTGTAACTAACAAGGTTGTGAAGAATGCTGTAATGATTGCTAAAGGCTTTATGGATAAACTTGAAATGGGCAATATGGATAGTAGTCGTGATTGGGGACATAGTTATGATTATGTCCGTGCTATGCATAAAATTGTTAATCACGATGTAGCTGATGATTGGATTGTTTCTACAGGCAAATCATATTCAGTTAGAGAGATGTGTGACTATGTGTTTTCTAGTTTAGATATGAATTATAAAGATTACGTAGTTCAAAATCCAAAGTATATGCGGCCAGAAGAACTGAAGTATCTTTGTGGTGATTCAAGCAATACTCGTAAAGTTCTGAATTGGGAACCCACATATACTTTTGAGACTATGCTTGATGAGATGATCAAGTACTGGTCTGACATTCTATGAAATATCTGTTTGCTAGTTGTGATGAAAAGTATTTTGTTGAGCATGGTGTTCAGTTTATCAATAGTGCTATCAATCAAGGGGTATTTCCATGGGTAGATATCATTAACCCAGATAGCGATTTACTATTGTTATCTGGAAAAGCAATCAAACCTTTAAATCTACTTCGTATGTTACATGATGATGATAGTTATAAGATTACATATACTAAATCTAATATAACAGATAGAACATTCTATTCTTGTAATCGATTTATCAAAGCCTCTGAATTGTTACTAAAGGCTGAAGCAATATTAATTACAGATATTGATTGTTTCTTACGTAAGCCTATTGTTTGGGAAGATTTTGCTGGTGCGGATTACTCTCTATACTTGAGAGACCCTTTGCCTGGTACTGTTGGTTGGGAGAACACCGGTACTCACGTCGGTGCTGGTGCAGTATACTTAACACAAAAAGCAAGAATATTCATGGAGTTTGTAAAGAGACAGATAGAACATTACGGGTTAGTTTGGTTTGTTGATCAAGTAGCTTTGTGGGAAGTACATGAACACTTTCGATCAAATAATCTTGGCTTACGTTTTAAGGAGATGCCGCAGAAGTATATTGATTGGGAATTCACAGAAGAAGGTGTTATCTGGACCGGCAAAGGTTCGCGGAAAACACAAACAAATTATCTAGAGGAGCGTGATCGTGCAAGTTGATATCTATATGCCTAGAATGGATGTAATGTTTAAAGAAGGGCCAGTGCCTGTAGAACGAGGACCCATTGCACCTATCAGGAAACATTGGTTGAATTTTATCGAAATGCTGAATGTGACACATATTGGTAAGGGCCATCAAACTAAAATTTTCGAACTACCTCTTTGGCAGATTACACCAGAACGTGTTAAAGAGAATAGCCCAGACGCTGATATGATTTATATTCCACATAAGATGCGAGAAAACTGGCTTCTAGATGATCGTATTCGCTATTATATGCAGATGGTAATCCCTACCATTTTTTCTATTGATCCTTACGGTTGGGGTGCTACTGCTAAATCTTATCCTCTAAATAATTTTACTACACTTGATCAAGGCAAATCTGATGTCTATGATTCTATGGCTAAAAGAATTCTTAGTAACACTTCTAAGTTCGAACAACCAGAAAGGAAACCTCTCCTATTGAATTATGTACAGAATGATGGTCATAAACGCCGTCTGTACGATTATATTTTCTTTCCTTGTCAAATCCCACATGATGAGACTATCAAATATCATAGCTCTATCTCAGTAGAGGAAACTTTGGAGTGTGTTTTGAAATGGGCATCAGGCACGGGTAAACATGTTGTCATTAAGGGTCATCCTGTCAACCCCGGTTCTATGGCTTCTATTAAAGAGGTTGCTAATCGACATTCTCATATTTGGGTGGATGATTATAGCATTCATGATTTGATTGAGAACGCTAAGATGGTAGTGACGGTGAACAGTGGTGTAGGATTAGAAGCCATTCTACATGGCAAACAGGTGGTGACGTTTGGCCGCGCTGATTACGATCAAGTCACATATAATGCTAATAATAAGAATTATTATGATGTCTTATCTGGTGCTTATAACACAGCCGATCTAGTTAATATCAATCGATATAAGAGATTTTTAGATCATTGGTATCATACTTATTATGATACAGAAAACTCTGAGACGTTTAAAAAAGTTGAAGATTATTGAAATTAACGGTTGACTCTTCCTTCATTCTTTGCTATAATAACTATACTGAAACAGAGAAAGAGATCAGCACAATGTCAGTCCCAGCCAGCTACACGTTAGATGCCCCTACTTTCAACAACAATGTGATCTTGTTCACCAAGACGTTCAACTTCACCATTCGTAAGATCAAGAATCTCACTTTGAATCGAGTTCTAGTTTCCGTGCGATTCGTTGATGAGACCGCGAAGACGAAGTTTGAAGATTTTTTGTTTCGAAACGAAGATTATTGAAAATAACACTTGACAAACCCTTCGTTCTTTGCTATAATAACTATACTGAAACAGTGAAAAGAGACATGAATATGTTCACTCCTAGCAAATTTGAAGACTGCGGCGAGTATGTTTTCTACCACTATCGTGGTGAGAGATTCTTCGTCGCCCGTTTCAAGCGGGGCGGCAAAGCTGCTTTCATTAAGTTTTTGAAAGCTAACATCACTCCAGACGAGTATTTTGCTCGTATCTTCAAGGGTGAGACACCTTTGGGAATTCTAAACGCCAAGGGGTATGTTAGCCCGATGGCGGCGAAAACGGCCGGGCGGATGGAAGCGGGATGACAAAGATTCTAATCCTTATTCTATTCACCGGAGTCGAGATGACTCTGGATGCCGAAGAGCTATATGGAATAACAACAATCGAACAATGCCGCGAAGTTGTCCCTAACATTCAACGAGAGTATCCATATGCTCGGGTCTCTTGTGTCTTGGGAGATATCACGCAGCCGATGCCTAAAGCATAAATAACATAAAGAAAGAATTAAAGGACTCACTATGAAGAAACTTTTAATTGGAATTGCGGTCGGCGGGATGATGCTTACATCTGCTAGTGCCGCCGAGGCCCGTAATCAGCGAAACGATTGGGTAGGACCTTTGGTGATTGGTACAGTGCTTGGAACTATTTTGGGTACCACTCAAGATTATAGTCTCCCTCAGTACCGGGACCAACGCCGCTGGTCCGACCGACCACGGCGTCTGCCACGGCGTTATCTCCCTATCGATCGCCCACGTATTGAGGGGCCCCGGCGCCCATATCGTCCACGTTATGTTAAAAAATGTATGACTTACGGAGCCGATTGGACGCCGAATGGATATCGCCCACGTATTGCATGTCACTATGTCCCCATAGATTCCTGGCCTGGACGTGGATATTATGCGCCGAGACCCTATCGCTGAAATTAAAAAAATAGTTATTATTGAAATTAGCCCTTGACAAACCCTCTGTCTTTTGCTATAATGTATATACTGAATGATGATGAAAGAGAGAAGCAATGTTTGAATTTTATGTGTTTGGTGTCTTGATGAGTATGGCGTTGATTGCTGGTTTTGGTGTAAGAGGAGTGAAATGAAAAAAGTAATTGTAGTTGATTGTGATGGCGTACTTCTAAATTGGGAGTACGCCTTTGATTGTTGGATTAATGAAAAGGGTTTCTATAAATTACCGGGCACTGAAGGTGAGTATCATATTGGTGCTCGATATGGTATTACGACTGATAAGGGTCGGGCTTTAGTAAAAGAATTTAATCAATCGGCTGCTATTGGCTTTCTACCTGCACTCCGTGACGCTGCTTATTATGTTAAGTTACTGCATGAAAAGCATGGGTACGTATTTGATGTGGTGACAAGCCTTAGCAAGAGTAAGTATGCTGCTAAGTTACGTGAACGTAATCTAGCGAAGATTTTTGGCGAGAATGTTTTCCGTAATATCAAATGTCTTCCTACTGGTGCTAATAAAGATGGTTATCTGAAGAAATATTATGAAGACTCTAATTATTTCTGGGTAGAAGATAAATTACAGAATGCTAATGATGGTCTAGCAGTTGGTATGAGGCCTTTACTGATGGAACACGCATTTAATATGAATGAGAAGGTAGATTTTCCAATCTTAAAGAACTGGGAAGAGATCTATAATTATATCTTGCTGGATGGTGTGTAATGAATATTTTTGCGTTATCATCTGACCCATTTGAATCAGCACAAATGATGTGTGATAAACACGTTGTTAAAATGATTGTAGAAACGGCTCAATTGCTATCTACTGCACATAGAGTATTAGATGGAGAATCGTATACAGATAAGACTTCTAACGGTAGGAATATTCAGCGATGGCGTCTAACCAATGCTATGGAGTCTCAGTTATATAAAGCTACTCACGTCAATCATCCATCTGCGGCCTGGGCCCGAGAATCTACTAGTAATTATATTTGGTTGTTTTCTCATTTTGAAGGTCTATGTAATGAATATACTGAACGATACAATAAAATTCACTTGACAGATGATAGGTTAAGGAGTATACTATCTTATATACCAGTTAATATACGTCGAGGTAATTTAACATCAATACCACAAACTATGCCCGATAAATATAAAAGTTCACATTATGTAGATGCTTACCGGAGATACTATATTGGTGAAAAAAGTGGATTTGCAAAATGGACAAAACGCCAAGCACCAAACTGGATCGATGATCCCACTTATAGATCCCTATAACGACCATTCGATCTATTGGGCTAAACAAGATGAGTTTGAAAAATTACTAGAATCTGGGTGGGTATATGCAGATATATATTACAGAAAGAATATAGCTATTTGGGAAGAGAAACTAAGATCCTTGAATCAAGAACGTATTAAAAAACATATAGGAGTATAAAATGGCAAAGAGTAGTGGTAATGTTTCTAACGGCGAACGACCCAATGTTAAACGTTCTATTACGAAATCAGTAAGGGGTGATCGTACTCGGTTAGACCGTTTGCCTGATATTATGAAAGCCTGGCAATCATTAAAGAATCCATGGGTAACTATCACTAATCCCAATACGGCGGAAACTAACAAGAAGTTTATTCGAATTCGTGCTAATGATCTATACGGAGATCCAAAAGCCTCTTATCGAATGAGTCTTGCCGGTGGAGAGAAATGAAAAAAGTAGAAATGTTCACTCAAGATTTTTGTGGTTATTGTACTAAAGCTAAATCTTTAATTAACACCTACATTGAAACGGGTATGTTTGAAGAACTAGTAGAATATAATATCGAAATTCGTAGTGAATATAAGAAAGATTTGAGAGAAAGATTACCTGGGGTTAAGACTGTACCACAGATTTTCTTTGATGGAGTACATATTGGTGGTTATGATGATTTAGCAGATTATGTTGAAAACCATACTAGTTTTGGATAGATAGACGAAAATGTTTGATTTTCTTGTCGAATTACAAGCAAGATTTTTTGTTTACGGTGGCCACTACTATGTGCTAGGTACAATACTATTATTGACCATACTTTCAGTAATAGTTAATTAAAATCATACTAGTTTTGAATAGGAGAGATTTATGTCAGAAGAATTTAATCGTGATCTAATCGGCGCTGCCTTACGAGACGGCCCAGTCGAAATTGTGTTTACTAAAGTGAATGGGGAAACACGCACTATGAAGTGTACCCTAAAAGAATCTTTAATTCCTAGTATAAATATGCCTAAAGGAGCTAACTTAAAAAAGAGTGCAGAAGTTTTACCAGTATATGAATTAGATAGTGGATGGAGATCATTTCGATGGGATTCATTACAGTCTTGGGAAAATTTAACAACTTATAGGTAAAGTAATATGTCAGATAAAACAGATTTTATTGATGAAATATATGTTCCTCGAAAGAATATGATCGAAGTATTTAAAGATCTAGAGACGGTAGACCACGGCCACACAGAAGTTGTGCGAGAGATCTGTCCTACTCCTATTACAGATTTTATTGATGAAGTATATATTCCTCGAAAGAAGGATACAAGTGAAAAACTTAATAATTGAGCAGCTACGAAAAGTATATGATCCAGAAATCGCAGTGAATGTGTATGACCTTGGTTTAATATACGATATAGATATAGATCACTTTCCCAAAGTTACAGTAACTCATACGCTAACTAGTGCATGGTGCGGGTTCGCAGATGAGATTATTGTAATGATTGAGAAAGCTTGTATAGATGCCGGTGCTGAAACAGTAGATGTAATAACAACATTTGATCCTCCATTTACAATGGACTCAGTACCTGAAGAAACAAAATTAATGTTAGGGTGGATATAGATATGTCATTGAAAATTGTTATGAATGAAAATGATATCGAACGGAATGAAATGAATGTGAACGCCATGGGCGGCACAGAAATGATGCAGAAAGCATTGCATGAACAATTGCCTGAAGATATTCGAGACAAATTTCAAATCATTCCTTCAAGGGTTCGTTCTCTTGATCCCGACAAGATTCCCGTTCTCTGGCTACATGATCTAGCAGAAGATCCTGAATCAGAACATCTTCGCAATCCCTTAAATAGAAATAAATTCAAGAAACTTGTATTCGTTTCCCACTGGCAGTTTGCCACTTATCATAAGATGCTAAGTATTCCATATAGTGAGTCAATTGTTTTAAAGAATGCTATTGTACCAATTCCTAATCATACAAAACCAAAGGACGGTCCAATACGCCTCATCTATCATACCACTCCCCATCGTGGCCTCGATGTTCTCGTGGCTGTTTTTGAGAAAATGGTTGAGAAATGGGGCGATAGAATCCATCTAGACGTATACTCTTCTTTTAAGATCTATGGCTGGGAACAACGAGACGAAGAATATAAAACTATTTTTGATCGATGCCGTGATCATGATAATATTACTTACCACGGATCTGTATCAAATAAAGAAGTACGAAAAGCACTAGAGAATTCACATATCTTTGCATATCCATGCACATGGCAAGAAACTTCTTGTCTAGCTGCTATTGAAGCTATGAGTGCTGGTTGTGCTATTGTATGTCCTTCATTAGCTGCCTTGCCCGAAACTACTTCCAACTTTGCTTTAATGTATCCTTATGATGAAGATAAGATGCAACATGCTCATATGTTTTATCAAGTATTAGATGCTGCAATTGAAGGTTTTTGGGAAAATGATATGCAGACTAAGTTAGAATTCCAACGATTGTATACTAACACTTTCTATAGTTGGGATTTACGAATTCAAGAATGGGAAGGATTGCTTCGGTCTATTATCGAACATGAAAAAGAAGAAATCATTCTCCCAACAGTGGAATCACAATAGATTAATTACTTATTCATATTATTTAATGGATTGGTTAGTGCTTCTTCTAATTGTTCTTTAAGTTTCTTTTCTAATCTCGCCATAGAAGCTTCTATCCGATCTTCGGCTTCGCGCATACGATCACGGGTATCTTTTTCAGACTCGCGGTTTACAATTTCTACTTCACGCAAAGTAGAATCGGTTGCATGTTGAGTGTCTTTAACCCTACGTTCTGTAGATTCAGTTCTCAACTCTATTCTCTGTATATCTTTTTTAAGATCTATTTTAATGTCTCTAGTATATCCTTGGGCACTCACTACTTGCTCTTCCATTACTGCAATTTTCTCTCTCATCGATGAAAGATCAGGAGCGACATAACTTTCAATTTTGGCCTTCATGTCTTGGTAGTCTTTATATACTTCAAAGCCTCCATATAACCCTCCTACGATTGATGTGGCTAAAGTTGCATATAGGAAGATCTTTCCTGCTTTTCCCCCAGCTTTTACTTTTACACCACCAATATTTAATTCTTGATCAGTCATTACTTATCTCCGTATTGTTGTCTAACCATACGACGATGTAGTACATCGCTGGCTCCGTTGAAGAATCTTGCATGTGGATTATCATATGTTGTTTGATCGGGATATATGTCTTTGGTTTCATATAGTGATACTACTTGATCATATATCTGTGGTACAACATAAGATCTGAATAATGGATTATAACCAAGTAGAGCCGCTTGAGCATCTTCTGTTGTAACACCACCCAATGCATCCTTCACTAAGTTATCTTCTATATTCTGTTGTTGTTTAAGTTCTGATTCTGATACTTCATCCAATTTAGTATCTGAAATCATACCCGCGTCGGCAAATATACGTTTAATAATACTATCTATCATTTCTCTTATAGTAAAATCTAATTGTGGTATAACTACGGCACCAAACATTATTTCGTTAGACTCTTCATATGAAACAGAAGTATTACCAATAGCTAATTGATCTTCATTAACATTCGATGCACCACCTGTATCTTCTGTACTGAATACCCCTTGTGGGCCCGATTGATTTAATGATGCTATACTACTATCAGATGCTATTGAATTTATATTTATATTACCATCTGATAATGTACCAAAATTATTAGAACCGGTATTTCTAGAAGAGGGATCATTATTAGAATTACTATTACTATCTCCGTTGGTGAAACTACTACCTTGGCCACTACTCTGTGAACTTTGTTGTTGATTTCCGGCTTGATTGTCATTACTACTAGATGAACCATCATTGTTCTGAACTATATTAAAACCACCATCACTACCACTATTAGAACTTGTTCCAGATGCATCAGATGATGAACTGTAAGCTACCTGACTATCTCCACTGGTTATACTTGCCCGAGATTGTATAGATGTAATATTAATAGCTGCTGATGTAGTAGTAGAAGCTACTGATAATGCGTCACGTTGTATACTTGTTAAAGCCCGTGGAAGAGACGCAGTAGGAGAAATTGTTCCAGTAACAGATACCGCTGCTGGTCCTGGCTCAATAGATGGTCCTGCTATATTAAGTACTGGAGGAGCAGTAGATTCTAATTCTAACTCAATAAGATCAGGCACCGTAGATAATTTTCCCGTAAGAGATGTAGATACTTCACCTTGTTCAGATATCTCTGGTAGCATAGATGGACCACCTGCTGCCGGCAATATAATAGAGGAAAGTCCTAGTTCTTTTATATCTGGTAAGGCAGTAATCATTTCTTCTAACATAGGAATTTCTTCCATCATTGGCATTGGCATATCAAGAATTTCTAAATTAACACAATCAGGACATTCTATATTTAATTGATTCAAAGTCTCGCCAGGTGGTACAGTCAGGTCTATTATAGAATCATTCATATCTACTTCTTGTGTTATTAACAGCATACTGGTGATATCCGTTATCTCATTTATTGTTCCGATTTCTAGTGAATCTATATCTAGTATAATACTATCTGTTCCTTGTAAGTCCATTTCAGTGCCGTCCATCAAAGGAGCATCTTCAGGCATCACGCCAAGATCAACAACTTCTGTATTCAATGTACCATCGATGTTAGTACCAGATTGTAGTGCAGAATTACTTATCTCGGATGTTATACCCGAAGTAGCAATCTGGTCTTCTTCCGTATTTAATTCTGCGGTAGTAGTTTCACCAGTGTTTATACTAGGATCAGTATAGCCAGGACAACCAGGGTTAAATTGAGGATTAATTGAGCATTGATAATCAAAATCAGATTGCTCGGCCGCTTCTTGACCAGGGTATACATATGTTGTACTAAAATCATTCTCATGACCAACAACCGGTTCATATGTCCAAGTATACTTTAATCCTCTTAATTGGTTATTATCAGAGTCACTATTCAGTTTTGCTTCTACTGTCCATTCATCTTTTACTACGAATTTGAATGGTGGAGTACCAGCACCACCACTATTTCTAGAAGTCCAATCAGAAAATGCTGTACCAGTATAATTATGTGAACTTGAATATACTAAACCGGCGCCCGCTATTCCTTCATTAGTATTACTATAAATCTTCACACCAATTGTAAAGATAGAACTAGCAGTTGGTTTAATCATTTCCCATTCGTATTTAAACCCTCTAAACTGTATACCAATCCCGGCCGCTTGCAGTGCTGCATTGATAGCAAAAGTAGCTGTTTGTGCAACATTAGCACTATTACTATTGAAAGTAAAAGTATCAGTATCTACATTATACGCACCGATAGGGTTGCCATTAGAGTCATTAGGAATATCTATAGTAAGGATAGAAGAGCCAAGAAGATCCTCTATTGATGTTTCATTACAGATAACACCCGACGAATAGGTTACGCCAGAAGGCACCGTATACTGTTGCGTTGAACCAGAATATAGGTTCGGGCAAGCTGTACCAGTGTTTAAGTTTTGTGCGTATGAATTAGAGAAGCAAAAGCAATAAAGCAATGCCACTAAAGCCCATAACAGCACTTTTGATTGTATCATTCCTTGCATTCTCTTCTTCGATAATGATGGGTGTTAACTCAGGATGGGCAATCCATGCTGCTTTGGCTTCTTCACCAATCATACCATTAAAGGGACAAGGTGTTCCGGCCATTAGCATTGCTCTCCAAACCTGACCATCTTGACACATCATTGAAACGGCTGCTACCTTCATACCCATATTATAAAGAGTTTTAGCATTCTTTAGTCTCTCACAATTGAGATCTCTAATATGAGTACCACCGGCCATACCTAATATCTGAGTTTGTACAGCACCACTCATACTGGTCGTACAAGTATCTATACCGCCAGCATTAACTGTTGGCGCAATAGCTGTTGGGGGTGGCGAAATTATCTTTTGTGTGATATTGCTGTTGTTAGTATTAACATTCTTGTTGCTACTTTTACTATCAACCTTTGTATTATTATCATTAGTATTCTTATTAGTACTATCATTCTTATTAGTATTGGAATTAGTGTTTGTATTAGCATTTTTATTGTCACTAGTACTAGTAACTGTTTGATCTATATCACTATTAGAAGTCGAATTAACCGTTTGATCTATGGCGCTAGTGTTTGTGTTAACGTTGTTATTATTATTAGTACTTGTACTATCAATAGTACTTGTATTAGTATTGGTATTGGTGTTTGTGTTATTTAATCCACCAGACGTAACATTATTGTTAGTATTAGTGTTAGTGGTACCACCAGATACAACGTTATTATTTGTATTAGTATTAGTCGTTCCACCCGATACAACGTTATTGTTAGTATTGGTGTTGGTGTTAGTAGTTCCACCAGACAATACATTATTATTGGTATTTGTACTGGTGCTGGTACTAGTATTATTGTTAGTATTGGTGTTTGCGTTAGTATTCGTATTCGTGTTTGTGTTAGTGTTGGTGTTTGTTGATGTAATAGCTGTAGTGTTATTATTAGTATTGGTAGAAGTAACCGTACTTGTAGATGTCGTATTATTATTAGTGTCTACTACACTTGAACTATCATATAATCCATCAGCATCGTTAGGAACTGGATCTGCTAGAGCAGTATGGCTAGTCAACATAATCAAAGCTGCAACTGATATTGCAGATAACTTTTTGATTAGACTCATCTTATCCTCGACTCGTTGCCGTAGTATTTGACCCCAACTATCCATTATTATAGTATATAAAGCTATTTATTTATAAAAATATTATATTATCAGAACTAATGAATATTATTTATATTTATATGAAATTAACCCTTGACATAGTGGTTGACAAGTGCTATTATACTTATGTCAGTGATTAATGAGTATCAAAAAAAAGTTTTGATAAATATCATTTTTAGCTTGACATCCTATCAGAATGTGC
>Ga0209403_10002805_pt1 | contig 20348 bp, 20 predicted proteins | sample ArcticOcean_MG_C_8_FD_187440 | JGI IMG/M metagenome (GOLD analysis project Ga0209403, IMG submission 187440) | Marine microbial communities from western Arctic Ocean - ArcticOcean_MG_CB11_86 (SPAdes) (version 2) | ecosystem: Environmental > Aquatic > Marine > Oceanic | place: Arctic Ocean... | reverse complement strand
TAATTTTCTAAAAAGGGATTTAGCAACTTCCATCTCAGGAGAAATAATTACGTCTATAGGTAAATTAGATTTGTTATAAAGTTTGCTCCATTTTCCTTCTAAAAATTCTTTTGATCTTATTCTTGCAATTTTTTTATTAATATTAAACAAGCTATGAGCTAATTGACAAATGATCATATTTGTTTCGTCATTTTTTGTAACGGCAATAATCATGTCTGTATTTGCTGCACCGGCATTTTCAAGAACAGAAGGAAAAGTTGCTCGTCCTACAATCCCTTTTACATCCTGACTCTCATTTATTTTTTTTATATCTTCTGAAGATTGATCAATAACAGTGATAGAGTGCCCTTGAGCTGATAGTTGTTTACTAATTGAGAAACCTACTTTACCGCCTCCACATATAATTATATTCATGATTAGTTTAGACTTTTTATACCTAAGACTTTTAATTTTCTGTGAAGAGCAGATCTTTCCATGCCTATGAAATCAGCTGTTTTAGAAATGTTGCCATTATTTTTTTTTAGTTGGTTGACTAAATAGTTAATTTCAAACTGTTCACGAGCTTCTTTAAGAGGATAAGTTAAAGTATTATTAAGACTAATATTATTTAAAGATTCAGGATTCTCATTTAAAATATCAGCTAATAATTTATTTGTATCTTTTTTATCTTCATGGACAGAGAGGATTGTAACTCTTTCAATTAAATTTCTTAATTCTCTAATATTGCCTGGCCAATTATAACTATATAAAAGATCATTATTGTCATCTATTTCAGTTTCAGGCACGCCATTAATTTCTGCAACTTTCTTTTTAAAATATTTTATTAATAACGGAATATCCTCAGTACGTGATTGCAGCGGAGGCAGGTTTATAGGAACAACATTTAGTCTATGGTAAAGGTCTTCTCTAAATTTGTTTTCTACAATTAATTTTTTAAGATTTTTTGAAGTAGAAGAAATAATTCTAATGTTGACAAAAATGTCTTTAGATCCGTTTATTCTTTTAAATTTTTGATCCGTTAGTGTTCTTAAAATATTTGATTGAATCTCAAATGGAATTTCTGAAATCTCATCTAGAAGTAAAGTTCCATTGTTTGCTTTTTCTAAAACTCCATAGTCAATAGTTCCATTTTCGTACTCTTCACCGAAAAGTTGTTTTTCATATTTTTTTTCTTGTAATAATGCTGAATTGAAAACTACAAAAGGACTTTCAGCTCTTGAAGAACTTTTGTGAATTTTTCTTGCTACAAGTTCTTTACCTGTTCCTGTTTGCCCGGTAATTAAAATTCTACTTTCGGCTGAAGCTAATTTTTCTATAGTTTTTGTAATTTTAAGAATCTCAGGACTTTTTCCAATAAAATCAAATGAATAAAACAATTTATTTTCAACATTATTTTTTTCTTTTTTAATATTTGTAATTTCTATTGCACGTTTTACATAATTTAATAACTTCTCGGAAGAAAAAGGTTTTTCAACAAACTCATAAGCACCTATTCTGATAGCTTCTACTGCAACTTGGACGTTGGCGTGTCCAGATATCATAATTACGGGTACTGTTTTGTCTATGCTCATCAATAATTTTAAAAGATTAATACCATCTTTGTCTCCTTTATCTAATTTTATATCAATAATTGCTAAATTTGGTAATTTTGCATTTATTTCAATAACTGCTTGGTTATAATTTGCAGCAGATCTTAAGTTGTAACCTTTTTCTTTCAAAATATTGCAAATCAAATAACGTATATCTGCATTATCATCAATTACTAAAATTTCACTTTTCATTTATTTTTTTTTGGAAGCGTAATTAATACTTTGACACCTGGATCGTTGTTTACAATCGTAATTTCCCCTAAGTGCTCATTTATAATTTTACTAACGATGGGAAGTCCTAGACCTGTACCGTTTTTTTTTGTTGTAAAATATGGTGTCATTATTTTAGTGATATCTTTTATACCTGTGCCATTATCAATCAGCGTAATGCTTATATAGCCCCTATTGTCTTTAATTTCTATATAGATTTTACCTCTAAAAAGCTTGTTTTTTTCTCTTTTTTCCAAAATTGAGTCTTCAGAGTTTTTTATCAAATTTATAAAGACTCTATACAATTGTTCTTCGTCTCCGTTAATAAATATTTCTTTGTTAAAGGCATGAAAGAAAATTTCATTTACAGATGACATTTTGTAAAAATCAACAGCTCTTTTAACAACAATACTAATTTCAATTTTTTTAATAATCGGGTTAGGCATCCTTGCAAAGCTCGAAAACTCATTAACTAAATTTTCAATATCTTTAATTTGTCTATTTATTGTAGTCAGATAGTTTTTAAATTCTTCTTTGCCTTCTGAAATTTTTTGATAAAACTTTTCTTGAAGTCTGTCAATAGATAATTGAATAGGTGTTAACGGATTTTTAATTTCATGAGCTAGTTTTCTGGCTACACTTTCCCAAGCTGAATATCTTTCTGCTATTATCAGTTTGTCTTGTTGTGCTTTTAATCTCTCAATCATATTATTAAAATTTTTATTTAATATTAAAAATTCTTCATCAGTATCAATTTTAGGAACTTTACTGTCCAGAATACCCTTGCTGATATTCTCTGAGGCTTTAATCAAATTAATTATAGGTTTAGTAAGCCTATCTGCAAAAGTAATCGCAATTATTGTAGAAATAAATAATAACAAACCAACAACCAGAATATAAATTATTGCGAAAGTTATTTTTATATCTAGTTGTTTATTTTCAATAGAGTAATAGAAATTAACAGCCTGTTCTGTTTCATTTAAGTATTTAATAATTTCAGAATCTATATTTCTTGAAATAAATAAGTACGTATCTATTAAACTATTTAATTTAATCATAGCAGAAGTTTTACTTTCTATGTTGTTTGTAATTAACACAGGAGTTCCTTCAAGGGCACGATTAATCTCGTCTTCATTAGGTTTGATAAAATTATCAATATTATCAGTATCTGAGAATATAATATTAGAAGAGCTGTCAATTAAAAATATGTCATCTACTCTTCTTAATAATTTTTCTGAATGTGCAATATTTTTAAATCTATCTGGAAAAAGATAAAATAAATTTGAAGCTCTATTTAATCCAATGCTCATTAGAAAAACATCAGATTCAACAGTTTTTTTATTTTGTTCTAAATAACTTTTTGCAACACTATATGAATTATTAACAGCTTTAGCAATTTGTGAATTGAAAAAATTCTGTAAACCATAATTAAAAATAAAGAGAGAAAAAATTGCTATTAGAAATGATGGTATGAAAGTAAATAAAGTAAATAAGGAAATATATCTTAAACTTGTTTGAGAACCTAAGTTTTTTTTTTTATTTAAAAAATATAAGTTATAACTTTTTTTAAATATTATAAATAAAAATATAGAAAGCAAAACTACATCTAAAATTAATAAAACTTGTAAATTAAGGTTTGAAAAAAATAATAATTTAGGATTAATAAATGCTAAGAATGTAAGTATAGATAAAGAAACACAGGAAAGTGAAAGCGTTATAATAGAACTAAAATTTTTTAAGTTTTTTAACATACGAAATTAACATTAATTTATATAAATATAATATAGTTTAATACAATGGGATTTTCTTTTATTTTACTTGCTGGTGGAAATAGTAATAGATTTAAATCAAATATACCTAAAGCATACCATAAAATTGCAGGAAAAACTTTAATTGATATCTCAATAAAAAAAATCAAAGAGTTTAAAGAAATAAAAGAAATAGTTCTTGTATATAACGAAAAACATAAAAAATTTTTAAAAAAAATTAAACTTAAAAACGTTAAATTAATTAAAGGAGGAAATACGAGAAATCAATCTACATACAATGCTTTAATTTTTTTAAAAAAACAAAAAAACAGTAGTAAAGTTTTAATTCACGATGCAGCGAGACCAAATTTTTCTAAAAAATTAATAAAAAAAATTTTTACACATGCAAAAAAAAATAAAACTGTAATTCCTATATTAAAATTGCAAGATGCTTTAAAAGAAAAAGTAAAAAAAAATAAAATTTTAAACCTAAAACGAAATAATTTTTTTATAACGCAAACTCCTCAATGCTTTAATTTAAATGAAATTTTTTATCTACATAAAAAAAATAAAAATGAATATAAAGATGATGATTTTTCATTAATTACAGGCACAAATAAAATTAAATTAATAAATGGAGAAAAAAGAAATTTTAAAATTACCGATCAAGAAGATTTTACTTTGCTAAAGAACTTCTATAAATCAAACTTGAGAATTGGCATTGGTTTTGATGTACATAAATTAATTAAGGGGAAAAAGCTTTTTTTAGGTGGTCTTAAAATTCCCTCAACTCTTGGGACTCTAGGTCATTCCGATGGAGACCCCGTTCTTCATACTATAATAGATGCTATCCTTGGAGCTTGTAAAATGGGTGACATAGGAGAAAAATTTTCGAATAAAAATAAAAAATTTAAAAATATAAGTTCAACTATTCTTATAAGAGAAGTTATTAAAGAAGTTAAGAAAGCAAACTATCAAATTAATAATATTGATATAAATATAATTACAGAGACTCCTAAAATAAAAAAATTTAAACAAAAAATCATAAATAATATTTCTAACTTGTGTGATATATCAACGGACAGAGTAAATATAAAAGCTAAAACTACCGAGAAGCTTGGAATTATAGGTCAAGAGAAAGCAATAGCAGCCGAAGCAATTGTATCGGTAATAAAAAATGATTAAACAAATAAATATTTTAATACTTACTATGCTGGGATTAGGATACTCAAAATATGCACCTGGTACAGTGGCATCATTTATAACTTGTTTAATTTATATTTTTTTTTTTAATTTTCAAATAAATATAAATTTTTTAATTTTAGGTTTAATTTTTATTTTTATTTATTCCGTTTTTGCCGTAGATAGCTTAAAAAATTACTTTAATCAAATTGACAGTAAAGAAATAGTTATTGATGAGTTTATAGGTCAATCAATTCCCATTTTAACTATTTATAGTATCATCCAAAAAAATAACATGGGTGATTTTATTTTATATACTTTTATTTCTTTTATTTTATTTAGAATATTCGATATCACAAAGCCATATCCTATTGGTAAAATTGACAAAAACATGAAAAATGGATTTGGTGTTATTTTAGATGACATTGTTGCCGGGATTTACTCTATTACAACTTTATTAATTATTATTTCATTTATACAGTATGAATAAACAAATTAAGCAAATAATATTTAAACTTGAATCTAAAAAAATAAATTTATCAATTGCAGAATCGTGCACAGGTGGAATGCTTGCTGAAAGAATCACGTCTGTAAGTGGTGCTTCTAAAGTTTTTAATTTCGGGATTGTTACTTACTCCAACGATTCTAAAATTAATCATTTGAAAGTTCCAAGTAAAATAATAAAAAAATTCGGGTCTGTAAGTAAGGAGTGTTGTTTATCAATGGTAACAAACTTAGCAAAAATCTCAAAAACTAAATTAAATATAGCTATTACTGGAATAGCTGGACCTAAAGGAGGTACAAAAAAAAAGCCTGTAGGTTTAATTTACATAGGTATTAAAAAAAATAATAAAACTAGAATTAACAAATATTTTTTTAAAAATAAAAATAGAGAGTATATTAGAAAAAATTCTGTTAAAAAATCTTTAGAACTCATTCAAGAATTCATTTAAATAATTTATTAGCTCTATCTTCAAAGGCATCGGCAATTTTATTTAATCCAAAATTAAAAGATTTTTTCATTACAATATTTAAAAAGCTATTTTTTAATTCAAAGTCTATGTTAAATTCTAACTGTGTGTTGTTGTGAATCTCTTTAAATTTCCATTCATTCTTAAGATATTTTAGCGGTCCATCGATATTAGTCACGGTTATAGTGTCATTTTTTTTTAAATATAAAATTAAGCTAGAATAAGTTTCATTTATAAATTTTTTACCAACTTTAAGGTCTGCTTTGATTTCAACATATTCTTCAGATTCTTCTTTTTTATGTATTTTTCCTTCGAGACACCAAGGAACAAAGTCAGGATATTTTTCGATATCTAAAATCATATCGATTAAATTTTTTTTATTACAAGAAATAATTTTTTTTATTGAAGCTGATGACATTCTAAAGATTTATCTCTAGCTTTTTTTAATATTTTAAAGTCTGTATCAGCATGATATGAAGATCTTGTTAGAGGTGTTGATGAAACAAGTAAAAAACCTTTTGAGATTGCAATATTTTTTAATTCTTTAAATTCATCGGGATGAACATATCTGTCTAACGGAAAATGTTTTGTTGAAGGTTGTAGATACTGACCTATCGTCAAAAAATCAACAGCGGCCATTCTTAAATCGTCCATAACTTGTATTATCTCATCTTTTTTCTCACCTAGACCAACCATAATGCCAGATTTTGTAAAAATATTTGGTCGTTTTACTTTTACGGATTTAAGCAATTCAATTGAAACAAAATAACGAGCACCAGGTCTAACTTTCAAATACAAACTCGGGACAGTTTCTATATTGTGATTAAAAACATCTGGATTTGCTTCTAAAACTTTTTCATATGCATTTCCTTTTTTTAAAAAATCTGGGGTTAAAACTTCTACTGTCGTATTAATATTATTTTTTTTAACTTCAGTTATTACTTTTTTAAATTGATTGGCTCCACCGTCTTCAAGGTCATCTCTGTCAACAGAGGTAATTACAACATGATTTAATTCTAATTCTTTTACTGCTTTAGATATTTTGAAAGGTTCCATAGCATCTAATGCAGACGGTTTTCCAGTTTTTACATCACAAAAAGCACAGCCTCTTGTGCAGGTATCTCCCATAATCATAAATGTTGCATGCTTTTTGCTCCAGCACTCAGTTATATTTGGACAATTTGCTTCCTGACAAACTGTATTAAGTTTATTTTTGTTTACAATTTCTTTGGTTTGAAAAAATATTTTACTATCTGTTATTTTTGATCTAATCCAATCTGGTTTTTTTTTAAGTGGACTAACTATGTTTTTTATTTTTTCTGGATGCCTTGATTTCATCATTTAAGCTTAATTAAAATTTCATCTTTTTTTCCAAATTTAAGCTTTGTTCGGTATAAAGTATCTAAATAATCGAAGTCAATATTCTCTGATAATATTTTGTTTTTATTTTCAATAGATTCTAAATTTTGTACTAGTTGAAAATTTTTTATAGAAAGTTTTTTCTCATAACTTATTTTTTCAAAATAAGAAGCCAAACCTCTTTCTCCGCCTAATAAATTGATCATAATATAAAGTGTTAGAAAAATTTGAAAAAAAAATATTTTTTTAGCTTTTAAAATTTGAAAAACTCTCATGTTTAGATTTTAGCTATTTTGGCAGATTTTCCAAGCTGTTCCTCTATTCTTAATAATCTGTTGTATTTAGCAACTCTTTCCGATCTAGCTAAAGAACCTGTCTTAATTTGAGTCGATTGAGTAGCTACAGCTAAATCAGCGATGAAAGTATCTTCGGAATCACCTGATCGATGAGAAATAATAGTACTAAAATTATTTTTTTTGGCTAATTCAATAACATCTAAAGTTTCCGTTAAAGTTCCAATTTGGTTGACTTTAACTAAAATAGAATTAGCAGATTTTTCTTTAATGCCTCTTTTTAATTTACTGACATTAGTTACAAATAGATCGTCTCCAACAATTTGAACATTTTTACCTATTTCTTTGGTAAGCTTGGCCCATGCATTCCAATCATTTTCAGCAAAAGGATCTTCGATTGATTTAATAGGATATTTTAAAACTAAGTTTTTATAGTAATCAATACTTTGTTCAACTGAAATAAATGCAGCTGAGTTTAATAAATATTTACCATCTTCGTTAATCAATTCATTTGCAGCTACATCTAAACAAATATTAATATCTTTTCCAGGTTTTAGATTAGATTTTTCAATAGCATCAACAACAAGATCGAGAGCTTCTTCGTTGGAATTAATTGATGGTGCAAAACCACCTTCATCTCCTACATTGATTAATAAATTTTTAGATTGAAGGATTTTTTGTAAATTTTGTATAACTAAAAAACATTTTTCCATTGCATCCATAAAATTTTTTGCTGAATCAGGCCTTATCATAAATTCTTGGATTCTTAAGTTATTATCAGCATGCGCCCCGCCATTGATTATATTCATTAATGGTTTTGGTAATAAAAATTTTTTACCAAGATGTTGGTATAATTCTTTTTTTTTTGAAATTGCTTCTGCTTTTGAAATAGCTAAAGATACAGCTAATAAAGCATTTGCTCCTAGTTTTTTTTTATTGTCGGTACCATCGAGATCTAATAGAATTTGATCTATTTTTTTTTGTTTGCTTGCTTTTATATTCTTTAAATTTTTATTAATAACTGTATTTATATTTCGCACTGCTTTTAAAACACTCTTGCCTAAGAAATAATTTTTATTTCCATCTCTTAACTCGTGAGCTTCAAAAGTACCAGTCGATGCTCCGGAAGGAACGATAGCAGAAGCTTTTGTTTTATCGTTTAAAAAAACTTCTGCTTCTACTGTTGGATTACCTCTGCTATCAAAGACTTGCCTGCCTACTATCTTTGTGATTTTTGCCATTTATTAATTTTTAATCAAAGTGTCAATTGAAATTAATTGTTTTAAAAGAGCTTTTATTTCACTTAACGGAATCATATTAGGTCCATCCGAGGGTGCGTTGTCTGGATCTTCGTGTGTTTCCATAAATATCGCTCCTACACCAACTGCGATTGCTGCTCGAGATAAATACGGAACAAATTCTCTTTGGCCGCCTGTTTTTTCTCCCATACCACCAGGTTGTTGTACTGAGTGAGTTGCGTCAAAAACAATTGGATAGCCAAATTTGGCCATGATTGGTAAAGATCTCATGTCAGAGACAAGTGTGTTATAACCAAAACTTGCACCACGCTCTGTTAGTAAAATATTTTTATTTCCAGATTGTTCTATTTTTTTTATTACATTAGCCATATCCCAAGGTGCTAAAAATTGGCCTTTTTTAACATTAATTATTTTTCCAGTTTTTGCTGCGGCAATCAACAAATCTGTTTGTCTACATAAAAATGCTGGTATCTGAAGAACATCTACATGTTGAGCAACTATAGAACATTGTTCAGCTGTATGCACATCTGTTAAAATTGGTACACCAACTTCTTGTTTAATTTTATCAAATATAGAAAGAGATTTTTCTAAGCCAATACCTCTTTTACCTTTTAGACTTGTTCTGTTAGCTTTATCAAATGAAGTTTTGTAAATTAAATTTATTTTTAAATCTGATGTTATTTGTTTTAATTCTTTTGAAACATTTAATGCATGCTGTTCGCTTTCAAGTTGACAAGGTCCTGCTATTAAAGTGAAAGGTTTATTGTTTGCTATGTCAAAATTCGCACACTTTACTTTGTGGTTAGTCATTTCTGTTTTCCGAATTATTTTTTGCTGCTTTAATAAAAGATGAGAATAGTGGATGTGGTGCAAAAGGTCTAGACTTAAATTCAGGATGAAACTGAACACCGATAAACCACGGATGATTTTCAAGCTCAATTGTCTCAGGCAAAGAACCGTCTGGTGAAAGTCCAGAAAAAATTAAACCTTTTTTTTCTAATTTTGATTTTAAATTTTTGTTAACTTCATATCTGTGTCTGTGTCTTTCGTAAATAAAATTAGATTTGTAAATTTTGCTTATTAAAGTATTTTTTTTCAATTTAGCTTTGTACGATCCTAGTCTCATTGTGCCACCTAAATTTTTTTTACTACCCTTTTGAATGCCTTTTCCTTTAATCCATTCATGCATTAATCCAATGACATGAACTCCTCCGTTGCTAAATTCACTAGATGTAGCTTTTTTAATTCCCAACATATTTCTCGCTGACTCTATGACTGCCATTTGCATACCAAAGCAAATACCAAAGAAAGGAACTTTATATTTTCTTGCGTAAGCTATAGCTTCTATCTTACCTTCGGTGCCCCTTGAGCCAAAACCGCCTGGTATAAGAATTGCACTATATTTTTTAAGAATTTTATCTACATTTTTTTTATTTATCTTTGTTGAGTCTACCCATTCGGTATTAAGTTCTACATTATTACTTAAAGAACCATGTATTAGCGCTTCATCTAAAGATTTATATGCATCTTTTAGATCTACATATTTGCCTACAATAACAATAGAAATTTTTTCCCTTTTTGAGTTTATTTTATTAATAATATCTTTCCATATTTTTAAGTTTGCTTTATTTTTTTCTTTTAAACCAAAAATATTCAAAATCTTTTTGTCTAAGTTTTCTTCGTTATATTTAATTGGAACTTTATAAATAGATTTAACATCGACTGATTGAATTACATGCTCTGGTTCTACATTACAAAATAAAGATATTTTTCTTTTTTCTTCTTTAGGAATATTTTTTTCTGATCTACAAATTATAATGTTCGGTTGAATACCTATACTTCTTAATTCTTTAACAGAATGTTGTGTTGGTTTTGTTTTTAATTCTCCAGAAGCATCTATGTAAGGTACTAATGTAAGGTGAATAAATAAGCTTTTATTCTTCCCTTTTTCATTTGAAAATTGCCTAATAGCTTCTAAGAATGGCAGGCTCTCAATATCACCAACTGTACCGCCTATTTCACATATTACAAAATCTTCTTTGGAAACTTTGTTAGAAATAAATTTTTTTATATGATTTGTGACATGAGGAATAATCTGGACAGTGCTTCCCAAATACTCTCCTCTTCTTTCTTTCTCTATTATATCTTTATATATTTGTCCTGTAGTAATATTATCTTCTTTAGTAGCAGGTCTATTTGTAAATCTTTCGTAATGACCTAAGTCTAAATCTGTTTCAGATCCATCATCTGTTACAAAAACCTCCCCGTGTTCAAAAGGATTCATTGTTCCTGGGTCTACATTTAAATACGGATCTAATTTTCTGATTTTTACTTTATAGCCCCTTAGTTGAAGCAATGAAGCAAGTGATGCTGAAGTTAAACCTTTGCCTAGAGATGAAACCACGCCGCCAGTTACGAATATATATCGCGCCATGGAAGAACATTATAACGAGTTTTTTTTTAAAAACAAAGATTATTTTTGATTTTCAGGAATTTGTGGAAGATTTATGTTTTGGTTTTTTTCTTTTTCTAAATCAATAACTGATTGAACTTCTTTTATTTCATCTCGTGATATTGAAACTAAAGCGACACTAGTCGCAATAAAAAAAACAGCAAGTATTGATGTAAATTTAGTAAGAAAATTCCCTGCTGATCTTGATATCGTGAAATTATCCTGTGAAACACCTAACCCTAAAGCCCCACCTTCTGATTTTTGAAGTAAAATTGTAATCACTAGAAGAACAGCTAAAGTAATATTAATGGTTAGTAAAATGCTTTCCATAAGACCTATCTATAGTAATTCTTTATTATATCAATAAAATTTTTATCTGTCTTTGAGGCACCGCCAATTAAAAAACCATCAATCTCGGTTAAATTTTTAAACTGGCTAATATTCTTACCATCTACAGATCCGCCGTATAGAACTGCTGGTGAAGTTTGTCTTTTAAAAATATTTTTTAATATTTTTTTTATAAATATAGTTGTTTTTAATAAATCATCTACTTCAGGAATTTGTCCAGTGCCGATAGACCAAATAGGTTCGTAAGCAACGATAATATCTTTAAAATTAAATTTTTCTTCTAAAACATTTATGATTTGATTTTCTAAAACTTCAAAAGTTTTGTTTTGCATTTTATGATCATTGTTTTCCCCTATGCAAAAAACTATTTTTAATTTGTTGTTCAGTGAATTTTCAACTTTGCTTTTAAGCATTGCATCAGTATCTCCTTCTGAACGATTATCAGAGTGTCCTACTATGACATATTGAGCTCCAACACTTTTGATCATCAATGAACTGATAGCGCCAGTATTAGCTCCAAAATTATCTTTATGGTAACAATTTTGAGCACCGATAGAAATTTTTTTATTTAAGAAAAATTTAGCATAACTTTGAATTAACGTATGTGGTGGAGTAATAACAGTTTTATATTTTTTGTTAAATTTTTTGTCAGATTTGACGAATTTATTTATTTTATCAAGAATAGTAATAGATTTAGGAATGCCAAACATTTTCCAGTTTCCAATAAAATACCTCATGTTATTTGCCATATTTAATGTTTTAATCTATAGGTGTGTTTAATATAAAACGTTCTAATAGATTAAAAAAATGCTTACATCAATAAAAAAAATTACAACCTCTTTCTTGGCTAAAATTTTAGTAGTTATAATCATTTTGCCATTTCTTTTTTGGGGAATGGGCGACGTATTTAGAACTGGAAATCAAAATGTTTTAGTGTCTATAGATTCTAAAAAAATAAGTGCTCAAAACTTTGTTAACTATGTGAACAGACTAAATTTAAATAAACAACAAAGAAGTAATCTTAGCAAAACAATGGTATTAGATAAAATTTTATCTGATTATGTGGGCAAGAAGATTATCGCACTAGAAATAGTCGATCAAGGAATTAACTTGAGTGATCAATCACTTAAAGAAATTATAACTACTGATAATGCTTTTATAAAAGATAACAAATTTTCTAGAACAAAATATGAAAAATTTTTACTTGAAAGCAGAATAAGCGCACCTATGTTTGAACAAAATATTGCTGAGCAGGAAAAGAAAAGGCAATTATTAACTTTTTTATCTGAAGGGGTTCTTTTAGCAGAATATTTAATTAGACAGGAATATGAAAATGAGAATCAAATAAAAACAATTCAATATTTAGAATTAGATAATTTATACAAAAAAGTTCAAATTAAAGACGAGGAAATTAAAAAAATTTATAATTCTAATAGCAATTATTTTACACAAGATTTTAAAAAAATAAATTATGTTGAGCTTTTACCAAATAATTTAACGGCCCAAAAAGAATATAATGAAGCTTATTTTAAAAAAATAGATGAAATTGAAAATGCTATTTTAGATGGTAATAAAATGCTTGATTTTGTTAATGAGTTTAACTTATCATTAATTACTATAGATGAAACAAATAGACTTAAAAAAAATAAAACAGGTAAAGATATTATAAAAGTTGATGACAATCTTTTTTTAAAAATTTTTAATTCTAAAAATATAAATAAACCTGAATTAACAAATATTAATAATAAATATTATTTAAGTGAAGTTGTGAGTGTTAATAAAATTACAAGAACTTTAGAAGATAAAGAAATTAAAGAAGCCATAATTTCACAGCTGAAAATAAAAAATGTTGTTGAAAGTAATACAAAAATTGCAAAGAAAATGTCTGAAGGAAAATTTAATAAAGAAGAATTTGAAAAGTTTGGAAAAGACAACAATATTGAAATAAAAAAAACTACGTTAAAAGATGTTAAAAATGAAACGATTTTTGATACCAGTGTGATTAAAGAAATTTTTAAAGTAAAAGATGGTGATCTACAATTAATTACAAATAGTTTACTCACCAAAAATTATATAATTTTTGGTGAAAAAACTGAAAAATTACCTTTTAACAAAAATATAAAAAATTATGAACAATATAAATCGAAAGCAAAACTAAATTTAACAAACAAAATTTATAGTACCTTTGATCAAACTATTAATAATAAATACGATGTTGAGATAAATCAAAAAGTATTAAGTCGTATTAAAAATACTTTCTAATGAAACTAAATATTAGTTTTAGTTCTTTTAAAAAAAATCATAAATTAAAAAAAGATCAACTAATATATAAAGTAAAAAATTGTAAAGATTACAAGCAAGTTGAGAATATATTTAATTTTATATTAGCTGAAAAAAATAGTTTCATATTTGAATCAGTTGAAAAGGGAACGATTAGAGGTCGATACACAATTATTGGCCTGAATCCTGATAAAATATGGGATATCAATAAAAATATTATTACAGAAAAATTTAATGGTAAAAATAAAATTATAAAACAACGACCGTTAAATTTTTTAAATAATTTAATTCATAAATTTAATACAAAAGTTCCTCGGGGGGTTCCTTCCATGTCTGCGATGCTTGTTGGTTATTTTTCTTACGATGTTATTAGATATATAGAAAATATACCTGATAACTGTATTGATGATCTTAAAATCCCTGATGTAAGATTATCTAGACCAAAAAATTTAATAATCTACGATAATTTAAAGAAAAAAATTTATTTTATCGAGAATATTTATGCAGAAACAAAAATAAAAAGTTATTTTGAAAAATATCAATCAATAAAAAGAAACTTTGAAACTTTTGAAGACTATAGTAATATTAAATTACCCATAAAATTTACTCATAAAAAAAATAATAACAAAATTAAAAGTAATATTTCTAAAAATCAATTTAAAACCTACGTAGAAAAAGCTAAAAAATATATTGTTAAGGGTGATGTGTTCCAGGTTGTTTTAAGCCAAAGATTTGAAAGAAAAATTAATAAAACCCCTCTTGAAATTTATAACCACTTAAGAATATCAAATCCTTCTCCATTTATGTTTTATTTTAATTTTGATGATTTCAAAATATTAGGTAGTAGCCCTGAAATTTTAGTTAGATTAAGAGATAATAAAATAACGATTAGACCAATAGCGGGAACTAGGCCTAGAGGAAGTTCAAAAACTCAAGATGTAAAATATGAAAAAGATCTCTTAAAAGATAAAAAAGAACTAGCAGAACATTTAATGTTACTTGATCTTGGAAGAAATGACGTTGGTAAAGTATCAAAAATTAATACTGTTAAGGTTACTGAAAGTTTTACTGTAGAGAGATATTCTCATGTTATGCATATTGTTTCTAACGTCGTGGGTAAATTTGATAAAAAAAATTCTATATTTGAGGCTTTATTATCTGGATTTCCCGCTGGAACAGTTAGTGGGGCGCCAAAAATTAGAGCAATGGAAATTATTGACGAGTTAGAAAAAAACAAAAGAAAACTTTACGCAGGTGGAATAGGATATTTTACTTCTAGCAAGGAATTTGACACGTGTATTGCGTTAAGAACATCTTTGATCAAAAATAATAAATTTTACGTTCAATCTGGTGCGGGTATTGTCGCAGATAGCGTAGCAGAAAAAGAATACCAGGAGACAGTTAATAAAGCTAAAGCATTAATGAGCGCTGTTGATTAAATGAAAGTACTACTCATAGATAACTACGATAGTTTTACCTATAACTTGTATCACTACATTTCAAACCTTAAATGTAAAGTTGATGTTATTCGTAATGATAAAATTAAATCTAAAAACATTGTAAAAAATAAATATAAGAAAATTGTTATCTCACCAGGCCCTGGTAATCCATCACAAGCTGGAAATTGTCTTCAAATTGTTAAAGATTTACATAAGGATTTGCCTATCTTAGGTGTTTGTTTAGGACATCAAATTATTGGGCAATCATTTGGCGGTAAAATAATAAAAGCTAAAAATCTAATGCATGGAAAAATGAGTAAAATATATTTTAAAAAAATTGGAATATTTAATAATATTAAATCAACTTTTGATGCAACTAGGTATCACAGTCTTATCATAGACAAAAAAACACTACCTGATTGCTTGAATATTACAGCGGAAACAAAGGATAAAACTATAATGGGAATTATGCATAATCAATATGACTTACATGGAGTACAATTCCATCCTGAAAGCATAAACACAAAAGTTGGTATGAGATTAATTAAAAACTTTATAGATCGTTAAGAGCAATGACAGATTTTATTAAAAAATTAGAATCTAATGAAAACCTTTCTTTTGAAGAAAGCAAAACTCTTTTTTCAAATATAATGGAAGGCAAATATGATGAAATAAGCATTATTAAAATTCTTGAAGCTCTTTCAAAAAAAGGTGAAACAAAAGATGAATTAGCTGGTGGAATTTTCGTTATGAGATCTAAGGCTACGATTGTTAAAGCACCAAATGGAACAATAGATACTTGCGGAACAGGTGGAGATGGTCAGAATTCTTTAAATATTTCAACAGCAGCTGCAATAGTTTTAGCGAGTATGAACATAAAAGTTGCTAAACATGGAAATAAAGCAGTTTCGTCTAATTGTGGTTCTGCTGATGTTTTAGAGGCTTTAAAAGTTAAAATAAATCTAAAGCCTGAAGAAGCTGAACAATCTATAGAAAAAGTAAATTTTGCATTCATGTTTGCGCCTAATTACCATCAAGCTATGAAATATGTGGCTGGAGCTAGAAAAAAAATTGCAAAAAAAACTATCTTTAATCTTATTGGCCCTTTGAGCAGTCCAGCTCAAGTTAAAAAACAAGTAGTAGGTGTTTTTAATGAAAAATGGATGATGCCTTTTGCTGAAGCCTTAAAAGAAAATAAAGTTGAAAATGCATTTATTGTTCATAGTGAAGATGGGATGGATGAAATTTCCCCTTTTGCAAAAACTAAAATTATTGAACTCAATAATAACGAGATTAGATCTTTTGTAATTGATCCTGCTGAATTAAATATCATTAACAAAAATAAAGAAAATTTAAAAGGTAAAAATGCTGAATATAACGCTCAAAAAATAATTGATATATATAAAGGTGAAAATAATGAATTTTCTGATTCAGTTTCTTTAAATGTTGCCGCTGGTTTAATTGTTGTAAGTAAAGAAAAAGATTTTAAAAAAGCTTACAACTATACAAAACAGCATTTGAAATCTGGAAAAGTTTTTTATCATTTACAAAAAATTCAATCTATTTAATGGAAAATATTTTAAATAAAATTATTAAGCAAAAACAAGAAGATCTAAAAGTTATTAAAGAAAAAATTTCATTGACTGCTATTGATGAAAAAATTAAATCTGTAGATAGTTATTTAGATTTTAAAAAAACTTTAATTGATAGCAAAAAAAAAAATCAAGTTTGTTTGATTGCTGAAATAAAAAAAGCTAGTCCTTCTGCTGGTATTATTATTAAAGATTTTGATTATCTTAAGATTGCTAAATTATATTCTGATAATAACGCAGCTTGCTTGTCTGTACTAACAGAAGAAAAGCATTTTTTGGGTAATTTAAATTATATTACCGAAATCAAAAAAAAATTAAAAATACCTATTCTAGCTAAAGATTTTTTTATTGACCCTTATCAAGTTTCATACTCAAAAAGTTTTGGGTGTGATTGCATTTTAATTATATTATCAGCTTTGTCAGAAAAACAATCTAATGAAATTTATGATGAAGCTTTAAAAAATAAATTAAGTGTAATTGTAGAAGTTCACGATGAAAAGGAAGCGGAATATGCTTTAAAATATAAAGAAGCTATCATTGGAATAAACAATAGAGATCTTAAAAGTTTAAAAATATCTTTAGACAACTCAGTTAAAATACAAAAAAAACTAATTTCACATAAAGGTCCTTTGATCTCTGAAAGTGGTATTAAAAATAAAACTGATGCTCAATATATTTACGACAACACAGGTATAAAGAATTTCTTAATAGGTGAATCACTTCTCTCTAGCGGTGAACCGATTAAATTAATTAAGGAAATATTATCAATTAACCTTTTAAAACAAGGTTAATTAGCCATTGATATTAAAAGAGAACTTTTATAGAACATACATGTACAGGGTTTGTTCTTATGCTTACAAAAAAACAAAAAAATTTACTTCTTTATATAAATAAGAAAATTAGATCGACTGGTATCTCTCCTTCTTATGAAGAAATGAAAGATTCACTCAACCTTAAGTCGAAATCAGGAATTCATAGATTAATTTCAGCTTTGGAAGAAAGAGGATTTATTAGAAGATTAGCTCATAAAGCAAGAGCACTAGAAGTTATTAAGTTGCCAGAGAATGCAAGTGCTAACGACATTTTTAATACTTTTACACCAAGTGTAATTAAAGGCGGTCTAGATAAAACTCCAAATAAAGCTAGCGAAATTTCTATATTAGGTAGTATAGCCGCAGGTACGCCAATAGAAGCAATACAACAAGAAATCGATAGAGTTGCAATACCAGAAAATTTACAAAACAATGGAGAACATTATGGACTTAAAGTTAAAGGCGACTCCATGATTGAAGCAGGCATTAACGACGGTGATACTGTAATTGTGAAAAAAACAACTAACGTTGAAAGTGGTCAGATTGCAGTAGTGTTGATCGATGATCAAGAAGCAACATTAAAAAAAATTAGAAAAAAAGGTAATACAATTGCGCTTGAAGCAGCAAATAAAAATTATGGCACTAAAATATATGCCGCTAGCAGAATAAAAATTCAAGGCAAACTAGTCTCTTTGTATAGAAACTTCCATTAAAATAGTCTAATTAAATAAAATGAGTTTTGTTTGTAGGTTTGCGCCCTCTCCTACTGGGCCTCTTCATATTGGTGGTGTTCGAACAGCTTTATTTAATTATCTAATTGCTAAAAAAAATAAAGGGAAATATTTTTTAAGAATAGAAGATACAGATAAAGAGAGATCCAAAGAGGAGTTTAAAGAACAAATCATATCTTCTTTAGCTTGGCTTGGAATTAAACATGATGGTAAAGAATATATTCAATCTAAAAATATAGACAAACATGTAACTGTAGCAAATGAATTAATTAGAAAAGGCTTTGCTTACCATTGCTACTGTACGGAAAAAGAGCTTGAAGATCAAAAAGTACTAGCTAAAAAAAAGAACTTACCTTTTGTTTACAATCGTAAATGTAGAGATCTAAAAGAAAAGAAAGATGGACCTCCGATATTAAGGTTTAAAAGTAAAATTTCAGGCTCGGCTTTAATTAAGGATTTAGTCCAAGGAGATAGAAATATTTCAAACTCAACTATAGAAGACTTTATAATTTTAAGAAAAGACAATACTCCTACATATCAATTATCTGCTACGGTTGATGATAACGAAATGAAAGTAACTCATGTAATTAGAGGTGATGATCACATGATAAATTCTTTTAAACAGAAACAAATATATGAAGCTATGAGCTGGGAAGTTCCTAACTTTGCTCACATACCATTAATACACAGTGATAAAGGAAAGAAATTATCAAAAAGAGATAACGCTTCTACTATTGATGATTATAAAAAAATTGGAATTATGTCAGATGCATTAAGAAATTATCTGCTTAGATTAGGCTGGTCTTATAAAGATAAAGAGATATTCACTAAGCAAGAAAGCATTGATCTATTTGATTTAAGCGGTGTTGGAAAATCACCATCTAAATTGGATATGTCTAGAATTCTTTCAATGAATGAGACTTATATTAAAACTATAGATGAGAAAAACTTATTCCAACACTTCAAAGAATACTCATCAAAATATAAGAAAGCTTTTGATTCTTCGAAAGAACCTGTTCTTATAAACTCTATGAGGTTTCTAAAAAATAAAGCAAAAACATTGGAGGATATTTTTAATAATGCTCAATATATTATTAACGATGATATTAAAATTGGTGCTGAGGACCAGAAATTACTAGATGATCAATCTAAATTAATAATAAAAGACTTTATGACTGAATATGAGAAACTATCATCTTTAAATAAAGAAAGCTTAGAGCCAATAATAAAATCATTAATAGAAAAGCATAAGACTAATTTTAAAGGTGTTGGTCAGCCTTTAAGAATAAGTTTGGTTGGATCGAGATTTGGACCAGGCTTATATGATGTAATCTTATCTTTAGATAAAGCTGAAGTGATTAAAAGATTAAGTAAAATATAATTAATGAAAGAAGCTACTTCTTTTAGAGTAAGAAAAAGTTCATTTTACGACAAAAAATCAAACACTCCATTTAAAATTAGTAGATCTAAATTTAGTAATTTTCTAAGCTGTAAAAGATGTTTCTATTTAGATCGTGTTGTTGGATTAAAAGAACCTTCTATGCCAGGATGGGCACTGAATGTTGCTGTAGATGAATTATTAAAAAAAGAATTCGATCAGTATCGAAAAGAACAAAAGCCCCACCCAATGATGCTTAAATATAAATTAGATTTTGTACCCTACCAACATAAAGACTTAGATGTTTGGAGAAACTCTTTAAAAGGAGGAATTTCATACCTAGATGAGAAAACAAATTTTATTATACATGGTGGTATTGATGATGTTTGGTTTGACTTAAAAGAAAAAAAATTAGTTCTTGTAGATTATAAAGCTCAATCATCAAACTATCCTATAACAATAGAGTCTTACTTAGGTAGCGAATGGCACTTAAGTTATAAATTACAAATGGATATATATGTACATATTTTAAGAAAAATGAATTTTAATGTTTCTGATACTTCTTATTTCTATGTATGCAATGGAGAGAAGACTAATGACAAATTTGAAAATAAAATAGATTTTAAAACATCGCTTGTTCCATATAAAACAGACACGTCTTGGATTGAAAAAAAGTTATTAGAAATGAAAGAAGTATTAAACCAA
>Ga0209403_10002801_pt1 | contig 20362 bp, 14 predicted proteins | sample ArcticOcean_MG_C_8_FD_187440 | JGI IMG/M metagenome (GOLD analysis project Ga0209403, IMG submission 187440) | Marine microbial communities from western Arctic Ocean - ArcticOcean_MG_CB11_86 (SPAdes) (version 2) | ecosystem: Environmental > Aquatic > Marine > Oceanic | place: Arctic Ocean... | reverse complement strand
AAGGCAGCCTCGTTTGGACCGCTGACGGTTGATCAGTTAGAAGAAATTGAAAAACTTATATTATTTGAACAAAAATAATTGTAAACAATACTTTCTTATCGATGAAAAATAATATTGGGAAAATAAAAGCAGATTACGTAACTATAACAAGTCCATTCTGGTCATCGAAGCTTGCAAATTTTCAAAAAATTACATTGCGTCATATGATCAGAAACTTTGAAAAAAGTGAGAATGGCTTTATTGATAATTTTGTGAAATGTGCAAATGGCGAAACAAATTCATTTACAGGCATGTGGTTTTTTGATGGACATATTTTTGAGACCTTAAGAGCAATAGGTCATTTCCTTGAAATAAAAAAAGATCGGTATCTTGAAAATAAGGCTGACGAATGGATTGAAATAATAGCTGATGCCCAATTGGATGATGGTTACTTACACACTTATGTAACTATGCTTTGTCCAGATAAAAGATGGGGCCAGAATGGTGGAGACAGGGCACTTCAGCATGAGATTTATAATGCGGGTGCATTGGTTGAAGCTGGAGTACAATATTATAAAGCAACGGGTAAAATAAAATTATTAGATATTGCAATCAAATTCGCAAATCTAATAGTAGATGAAACTGGTCCAGATCCTAAACTAGAAATTGTTACAGATCATCCACTCAGTGAAGAAGCATTTCTGGGTCTCTATGAGTTTTTACTTGAGAATGATGATGTTGTGAAAAAACTTGAGGTTCAGCCAAGAATTGATGATTATCTAGATATAGTTAAATACTGGATAGATTATAGAGGCAGACCTAGAAAAGGAGACAATATTGGGGCATATTGGTCTGATGCTATTCCATTAGAAGAAAGCAAAGAGATCAGTGGGCATGCTGTTATGGCAGCACTGTTATATCTAGGTGTGACAAAATTATACAATGTTACCAAAGATAAAAAATATTTGAAGATAGCAAAGCGAGTGTGGAATAATACTGTTAATAAAAAATTATATATACATGGTGGTATTGGATGTGGGGGAGGCAAGCTTGGTGAAGGTTTTGGTCCGGATTATGAATTACCATCAGATGGATATATGGAGTCTTGTGGTGGAGTCGCTCTCGGATTTTGGCACCATGAAATGTTTTTAGCAACTGGTAATGGAAGCTATATAGATGAATTAGACCGTGTGATCTATAATGTAGCTCTTGGTGCAATATCACAAGACGGTAGAAAATTCTATTATTCGAATAAGCTTAATTCTGAGGGTTTTGATCGATGGGACTGGCATATTTGTCCTTGCTGTCCACCAATGCTCATGAAATTTTTTGGTTATCTCCCTGAACTAATTTATGCGGCAGATGAAAATAATCTATTTGTAAATCTATTTATATCGAGTGAAGCTGATCTCAATATTGATCAAAACAAAATCTCTATACAGCAAACTTGTAATTATCCATGGGATGGAAACATCAAGATTATCATTAATTCTAATATTGAAAAAACTTTCAACATTAACCTGCGCATACCCAAATGGGCATCAGGGACAAACCAAAAAACTGGTCTATATCATTTTAATAATATTTCAGCTGGTCATTGGAAAATCTTACTAAATGATAAGCAAATAAAAACCAAATGTCATAATGGATATGTCACTATAAAACGAGCATGGAAGATTGGTGATAAAATACAATTATCACTCCCTTTAGATGTTTTACAGATTGAACCAAACTCAAAGGTAAAGAATATAAAAAATCAGAACTCAGTCATGATGGGTCCGGTTTTATATTGTCATGAAAGTGTTGATAATAGGATTGATGTTGATGATATATTTTTGTCAAAGAACACTATATATAAAAAAGTACCGCAAATTATTAATGATGAAAAAATTATCACTCTACAATATGATGCTATAAAAAAGAAGGATTTAAAGAAAACAAAAACTGTTTTAATCCCATATTATTTAAGGTGTAACAGGGAAAGTAGTAGGGCACAGGTTTGGCTTGATAATCAATATTTTTTTAATCTTAAAGGATATACTAAAAATATTAATAATTATTCAATCGGGAAAAATAGCCAAAGAGTTGGTTTCATTAAATCCAAAAAATTAGAAGTATTATATAATCCGAAGTACGGTAACATACATTATACACTTAATGGTAAAACTCCAAATAAGAAATCCTCAGTCTATAATGGTAAAATGAAGATTAACGATACAACACAATTTTGTTATAATTATTTTATTAATGATAGGCCAATTGGCGTGAAAAAATTAGCATATTTTGAAAAATTAATGTTTTACGAAAGCTTGACCAATTTGAAAAATGTTAAACCGGGATTGAAACGTATAACATATACAGGCGATTGGGGTGAATATAAAATACTAGAGATGCGAAAAGTTCATACTTCAGATATATCAAGAAATATTATTTTTCCAAAACTGGAAAAAGATCAAAAACTTCTTGTCAGTTATACTGGTATAATAAAAATGAAAAAAACACTCTTGTATATCTTTCAATTAAAGAGTGCCATTGGATTTAAAATTTTTATAGCAGGGCAAAAGATTATAGATAAAGAACAGACTCAAGGAATGATTACTGCTTCTGGTGAGATTGCACTAAAGAAAGGATATCATCATTTTCGTCTTTTAGTTGTAATCTATGAAGGTTTTCAAAGGGTAAAACAAAATAATTTTTCAATCTCTTGTGGAAAATCTAATTCAAGATTAATTGATATAGATAATTTTCAATTCTTTCATAATTAACCTCTAAAAATATATTGGATAAAACGATGGGACACCTTAAAAATTATATTCCAATTGGATTCATTGGTTTCCTAATTGCAGACGAAATACCTGATGGTGCAGGATATGCTACCTGGGACTATAAAATACATAATGTAGGGCAGGTCGAGCAGGTTATAACAAATATGGGATATTTAGGGTTTCACTGTCCCGTGCCCGGTGGACACATCCAGCAAAAATGTGTTTACCCAAAAGGGAGTAACAATAGTTTTTTATATTCTGGAGGAATGTTCAATGTCGTCGGAATTAGAAATGGTCAAAAACTTTGTTCAACATCGGATGCCTGGTCTGCCAACAGTTCATATTGTGCATATGAATTTTTCCCTTCAGAAGAACCATGGGACACTATTTATACTGCAATAAGGAATGAAGTAATTAGTACTCCATACTTTGAAAATTATACAGGGTTGGCAGATCAAAATTTTATTTTTCGTCTAAATGATTACACCTATGAAATCCCAGATCAAGTAGAACCGCTTTACATGGATGTTATAGTACTTTCTCACGCCTGGTCCAGCCATCCTTTTGATGATTTTATCCTTTTTGAATATTATGCGATTCCTAAATATGAAATTGAAGATGCTTATTTCTTTTATTATGCTGGCGTGCAGTTACAAACAGGGACTTCAACTAATAGTTTTGATAATTTGGTTTATTATGATGAAGATCGACGTATGCTTGTAGTTGATGATCAACCTGGGGGAGATGATGACGAAATTGGACTCATAGGTTACATAATATTTTCCCCAGATGGCTATGATTCAGAAGAATTAGACTGGACTTTTAATAATGATGTAGCAATGAGCCATCATGATGCTGATCAATACGATGTAACATCGGCTGGTATTTCACAACCATCCATGGATGGTTGTAATGGTGCACGTGGTTGCGGAAGAGTAGCCTTTGGTCCACTTGATCTATCCCCTGGTGATACAGTACACTATTTTGTTGCAGAAGTTTTTGGTGAAGATATAGATGATTTCGAAGAAAATGCAGACAGAGTGATCGCACTATTAAATAATGATTTTAATACCCCTGGTCCTCCTCCTCAACCCGAGTTCAGGGTTGAAATAGATAACCATACCGCTATAATCGATTGGTCTATAACTCCAACGGGGACTAACCCTGAAACATATCAGGATCAATACAGAATGGATAATGAACCACAGCCATTTGAAGGATATAGATTATACAAAAGCAACTATAACAAAGATGGCCCCTATACCATGCTTGCAGAGTATGATATTGCTGGCAATGGTCTTTTTCAGGATGCAGGTTTGGAGTATCAATACACAGATGTTGGTCTGCTGAATAATTTTGAATATTTTTATTCTGTTACTGGATTTTCGAAAGAAGATGCGGTAGTTGGTTTTTTATCTCAGGAATCAAGCGTGAGTGGTAACGCACAGGTTGTGATCCCAGGGACAGGAACCCCAGAAACGGTCGGCCAGGTAGCAGTGGTACCTAACCCCTATCGCGGTGATATTTACTACCATACATTTAATCCACCCTGGGAGAGGCCATCTTACTATGGAGGTGTCTGGGTTGAGCAGGACCGAAGAATTCAGTTTATTAATTTACCTGAAAACTGCACTATAAAGATTTATACGGTTTCAGCAGATGAAATAAAAGAAATAAAGCACAACGATGCGACCAGGGGTTTTGAAGATTGGAATCTGACATCATCTGTAGGACAAACTGTTGCTGCAGGTATTTATCTTTTTACTGTGGAAGATAATAATAACGGAGAAATACAAACGGGCAAATTTGTAATTATAAAATAGTTCACTAGATTGAGTGCTCCTTCGTATAATTTTTTTACTTTGCTATTTAAAAGGTCATAAAAGCTCAATTTTTAAAATACTAATATGAAGATTAGAGAAAGAGTAATAGAAGAGTTTACTAACCAATTTGAAAATTCTGGATTACTAAGAAAAAAGAATTACATTGAAGCTAATATAATTGATAACCATATTTTTTGTAATATTCCCCCTTCTCATTCCCAACACTAATGAAAGGATTGTAATGAAAATAACACGAAATAAATTAGATAATATAAAATCTGATGATTTATTGAGCTCATATACTGAACATGGTTTTACATTATTTGAGAATGTGATTACAGAGGATGAACAAAAAGAAATTTTAGAAGAGTTGGCTAGATTTAATCGCGGTGATTATAATTCTGAATTAATTGAGCCGGTTGACTGGGAATTGAATGATAAAAGGTTAAAGTGTCGGTATATGTATGTTGGTCAGCCCCATGCATATAGTAGAATCATTAAAAAATATATTACCAATCCAAACATATGTAAAATATTAGATATAGTTGTGGGTGCCACTGTACCTTATTGGGATGGCAGTTATAAATGCATGCAAACTATGTTTGTAAGTAAAAATCCGGGCAGTAATGGTAGCCCATGGCACCAAGATGAAGCATCAATCCCTACACGTGACCGATCCCTTACTGCTGTGTGGATACCTTTGGTTGATGTGAATACCGAAAATGGTTGTCTATGGATTCTTCCTGAGAGCCATAAGTCGGGAATAATTTATGAGCGATTTCCACATAACATCCCCGATGTGGATAGTATGCCTATTGCCTGTGGATTTGATCCAAGTGGTGCGGTTCCTGTAGAGATGCAGGCAGGAAGCGCATTAGTATTTTCAGGCTATTTGTTGCATAATTCTAATAAGAATGTATCAGACATCTATCGCCCAACTTTATCAATCCATTATTGTTCATTTTCCACACTTATCCAATGGGATGGTGTAAAAGATTATCGAGGTATTGTACCAGTGCGAGGCCAGGATCCATATGAAAAAAATGGATATGTTGAACCTGAATTCTGGGTGTGTAAAGAATAAAACACTTTAGTTAATTATTACAAGTAAATGGTAATTGACTGAAAGTTATCAACTATAACTTTTGTTTTGTCATTTTCAAAACTTAAATCTAAATCTTTACCATGCCCATCCGTCAGTACTATTCTGTCCTGTACGTCAGTTGAGAATTTAATTTCAACTGCAATAGTATTGAAGTGCTCCACTTTGTAGGAGACAGATAACTTTAGGTCCTGGAAATTAATATTTGAAATAGCATAAACTTTTCCTGTAACCAATAGATCGTCAGGTATTGACGGTGATAATGAAAACCCGGTTTTCTTTTTATTATCTAGTTCTCTAAATCCAATAATATTGCGAATAATCAGAGCTGGCATTGTAGCTCCCCAGCCATAGTTTTCACAGCCACCTGGATTCCCTTCTGCTAAGTCGATCGGCCAAAACTCATTCGCTACACCAGGAATACGATAATTATACTTTTCAGGGAGATCCGTCCTATGATTTCCGACAGGTAATAAATTATTATTATCTATATGGGGATATATACGATTTGCAGTATTGGCAATAAAATTGGATAAAAATTTACGATTTCCAGCGTACCATGCTGCTTCTGAAAAAACTTGTATAAAAGAAGGCCATTCAAGCCAATGCTTTGGGTTATCCTCAAAATATTTAAACATTGGAATCAATTCATCAATCTCTTCAGTGGTTGCCAGATTAAAGGCTACCGGAGTAAACATCATGACATCAAAATAATCCTTTAAAATAATCGGAGAATTTGTGCGGCTATCGAAGTCCCTATACCAACCATCGAGGAACATACTTTTTGTATTCCGTATTTGATCATCTGCCAGATTATTCCAGTGATTAAACGCTTCATCATCATTAAAAAGTTCAGCAAAATATGATACCGTCTTAAAGGCATGCCCCATGGCTGCTGTAATATCGACAGTACGAACAAATTCAATGGCTGCACCTGGATCGTGGTCAGCGACAAGGAATCTTTTTGAAGCATCCTGTCCAGATTCCCAGCTACACGATGCATGGAACCAGCCATCACTATCAGTGCGGTTTTCAATCCACCAATCTAAATATTCCTTTAAATAAGGATATAATTTTTTGATCCATTCAAGATCACCACATCGGTTATAAATTGATAGGATTACCATGAATGGCATTCCCCATATGGGTGCAGTCCCGCATTCTTTACCATGTGCAGAGATCATATTCATACTGCCATCTTCGCGAGAACATGGAACGTTTGGCATAGGAGCATCTGCAAAAATACCTAATAGAACTTCTTTGGCAAGCTCTACATCTGCATAACTTAACATCATGCAGTCCAGTGCAGCTTCTCCGAGTACTGATCGAGGTGAGTGTACCTGCATGGCATCCCAGTGATGTTTGTAGATACCAATTGGTGGTCTGATATTCATGCGAATGGTTTCAAAATCATAAATCCAGCCATGTTTCCAGGATATAGGCCAATCACCATGAATCATAGGAAAATTATCGTAGAACTTTTTATCGGTTTCTAAAGTCTTCTCCAAGATTATATCAGCATTCTTCAGACTATCATTAAATGAATTAACTGTTTCCGATTCATTCTTTCCCCGGGTAAGGGATAAGATCATTGTCTCTTCACTTTGCGCAGGAATATCTATTTTATAACTAAGTGTTGTGTAAATGTGGTTATCATTCTCATTAAAGTGAAGGGTAATGCCTTCATTTGAATTAATATTATCTTCTACCACCAATTTGTTCCAATCTGCCACTGAAGCAGTTGCTTTATAGAATGAGCTTTTTCTATTGGAACCAATTATAAAAATATCACCGTAAGCCCAAATTTTTGAAATACCTGAATCGCTGTTTTGGTCATAATTAGAAACTAATCCATCAGAGCCCCAATAGTTATTTTGGGGATATCCATAAATATTTGTACCGTGTAGGATAATATTTCTATCAATCTCACTAGTATTCTTAAATGATATTTTACATAATAGTGAATTTTCACCGTGCAGATAATAATTAGCGTTACATATAATATCCTGGAGTTCAAAATTATAATTCATCATGGATTTTGTATGATACTTTGAGACCAGATTGATTTTGTTATTAAAGAAATCATCACTTCGATGAAGTAATATATCTCCGCACCGGATACTTAGGTGTAGAAAGGAAAGGTAATTTGGGAAACGTCGAAGCCCTAATCCATCTGCATAGGGCCAGGGTAAGTCACGAGCCCAGAATCCAAATCCAAGCGGCGGTACAGAGCGAATGATACCGCTGCGATTTATTATGGCACTATGATATGGATTATCAAGATAACCAAAAGGGGTATAGTTTCCATCAGGAAAGTGCGATAAATCTAGGTTATTATTACTATTTTTCATTTAAGTAAAAGGAAATCAATCTAAATAATTAAGCATCAATGAAGATTTTTCACCCTATTATAATACGGAATTATTGCAATCATTAAAAAAGGTTTATAATAATGAACAGTCTTATTAAACGATGTATAGCTTAAACGATAAGCACTTAAACTTTTCAAAAGACAATGGATAAATGAATACTGGAATAATTGGTTGCGGTAATATATTTGACGCTTACTCTACCGGAGCAAAATTGACAAAAAATATTAATATCATCGCATGTGCTGATATCGATAAACAAGAATCGCCAAATAAAGCGGAGATATATAATATTAAATCATTAGATATCGATTCTCTATTATCGGATTAAAGCATTGAAATCGTAATCAACATCACAACACCACAGTTTCATAAAATAATCACAATCGCAGCATTGAACTCTTGTAAACATGTCTACAGTGAAAAACCATTAGCACTTTCTATTGAAGATGGATTAAAGATTATTAAAGCTTCAAAAAATACCGGTTAAATGGCCGGGTGTGCACCGGATACATTTTTAGGATCAGGTATTCAATCTGCGGTAAAGGTTGTTATTGAAAGATTACTCGGAGATATAGTAGGTGGCTCAGTTTTATTTTTTATGTCTTGGTCACGAATCCTGGCATCCAAACCCAGGATTTTATTATTTAAAAGGTGGTGCACATAGGGTGGATATGGGTGTTTATTATCAGACAGCATAGGTAAATCTTTTGGGGTTTCCGGGATAGATAATTAAAAAGTAATTATAAAATTTAATTTTTTTTCATTTCTAATATACCATTAAAATCTTTTTTCATGGCTATTTTAACATGAACATTTTCATTTTGTGTTGTTATTTCTGCTGGTTCATGGTTCGCAAAAATGTCGTAGGGTTCATTTTTGAGACCTGTAATTCTTATTAAAGAACAGTGTATATCATTTGTTATGTTATACATAGAAAACCTGATATACTTCAAATCTTTTTTGATACGTATTGGTTCTTCTTTGGAGAATTGATCTCTATCTAATTTTATATCTAAAGAATGCTCTCCTAATCGAATATGCATCTTTTTCCTGACACCATCGAGTGGATAGATGACATATTCATTTTCTTCTTCTTCTAAGTTACCGCCATAGCAAATGATTCCAAAAATTGGATCATCTGTAACAATTGTGCATAAAGCGTCAATTGATGAACCTAAACCCATGTCAATTTCACCATCTACATTCCATATTCCTCTTTCAATGGGATCTACACCCCAGGGTTTGTTGAATGTCTTTGGTTCATAGGCCCATCCTGCTGCTCCATCATTTTCTATACCAGGATACCAGTAACCGTAGTTTGTTTCTTGTGTTCCTGAGTTTAATAGGGCCCATGAAGATAGTATAGAAGCATATCCAAGATTGATGTAGTTGTAAATATCTTTTGAAAAGTAAAGACCATAATCAAGTATAGCCCAGCCACCCAATTGGGACATATAGCTCAGATTATATGCACTATTTCCGCAGGCACGAATATCACTTCCGAGTTGATAAAAACTAGTTTCAATCCAGCCTCTACAGGTAATGTTTCCCTGCATCTGGCGGTCCATAAAATCCAAAAAGTCATTACGATTAATATCTGGGTGGGAATACCATTCTAATGTGTTTGGATTCTGCCATAGCTTATTGTCAGGTTCTAACTGGTTGGATAATGCATATTTTGCGATAGCATGTGTGGATTCAAAAGCTGTGGCATCAAAATACATTTCCGATCCGAACGGGAACTCATGGTCATATATAAAGAACTTTACTTTTTTCTCCCATTCATTTTTCAACCAAACAGCTTCATTTTTTCTACCTTCTTCTGATAGTCTGTCTATTAGTTCAGGAATAATTTTTTCATTAAAATTCCCTTGGGTATACGCCCAGGTTGGATAGCCATTAAAGTCCCATGGCTTTTTCATTTCTATGGATATAGGAACCGTAAAAAATGCTTTGGCCGTACCGAATGCTCTATCTAAATATTGCTCAGCACTTAAATATTTACATTTGTCGGGATACATTTTTGCTATTTGATGCATACGGAAATAAGTTAAGATTAAATGTGGATAATCAAAGGTTCGCCATATTCTATCCTGACCTATTCCTCCAGAATTAAATCCATTCTCACTATTGCGATTTACAAACCAGTTCTCACCACCATGAATTCCGTATGGGTAAGGACTCTCTTGATCTGTACGCTGATGTTTACCCCAAACATAATTTTCTAAATAATATTCTATTACACTGATCTGAGTATCATCTGGATAAATTAGATTTTTTCTAGCCAGTAATGGGGCCTTAAAACAGTCATCACCTCCACTGACCACATAATCCTGCAGACCTTGTTGATTATCAGGATTGGGGCTACTTTGATTCTTCATGTTCCATACACCTAGTAGACCGTCATACCATTTCCCCTTATCCAGATAAAATTGATTGGTGGTTATAAAAGATGCACGCTTTTTGATTAAAGTTTCTAATGATTCAGTTACAAAAAATTGTAAATATGTTTTATCTCCATACTCATTTTCTATCGTTAACATATTTTCGCCTAATTTTCTAAAGGTCGCAGAAAAAATGTGATGCTGATTGTTTTTCTCCTTTTCACTGATAACAGTATTTTCAGGATATTCGGAAATGATTAATAATTTTTTTGATTTTGTACGTATTGCAATCTTGCAATCTAGATTAAATGGTATGGTCATGCCTGGTACAATACGTATATCAAATAAACCATTCTCATATAAAATGTCTCTGATATCTTCATATGTATTTACCCAATTAAATGAAAATCCATAGTTTACTAATTCTCCAGAATTTAGAATCTTGGAAGGAGTGGGTAACCGCCACTGCTTGTTTATATTATTATTATTTTTTAGAGCTGCATGTAGGAAAATTGAATAATACCCTTCAAAGCGTCCTGAATCATGAAGGTTTCCTGTATTAAAATAATTAATCGATGTACCTTTATTAGGAGTCATGACTAAAAATGGCGGGTCGCCACCTGCCTTTGTAAGAAAAATGAAAGAACCATCCCCCGCGATGAAAGAGTGTCGTATTGCTCTCCGTAAATATGTCTCCTGCCAAGATCTTTTATAAGCAGTGTTGAAGCATAGGGGTATTTCTAGATCTTCTATTTCAATTAATTTATCAGAAAGATTATTTATTTCTATCTTCCATTCTAAATTTTCTCCGGAAAGTTCAAAAGTCTGACTTATTTCCACATTACTTTCTGAACATATGTACTGCGCGCGTGTTGCTTCTATTTTTTGTTGTTTTTGTTTTGTTTTATCGCAAGGGTCAGATGTGATTTCCAGACCATTAATATTATATCGAAGTATTATTGTACCCATTTCCCGAAAAATTGCGCTATAGTCAACATAATTATTTTCGTCCTGTAATATAAAATCCATATTGTGTTCATCATCGGGGTTTGAAATAGATGTAATTCCTTTTGAATTAAATTTTATATTGAAAAATTTATTTTTTAGGTAATTCACTTCTGCTCCTGAAAGTATTTTTGAATTAAGACCAATTATTACCACTACGAAAGTGAAGTATTTTTTTATTTCTATAGCCGATACTAGATGGTAAAAGTCGAATAGTGAACAATTCGTTAATTTTTTATTATCCGATTAAATAAATCTGTTTTATCTAGATGACCATCATATCCGGGATAATCAACTGTCATTAGTTCTAATTCGTAACAGTCATCACTTATTTTATCGCGATGTTTTTCCAAGCAAAAACCAGCATGAGGGTCGAAATATTTTGAAAAATTATACCTTAGCAAAATATTTCTTCCGTAATAATCTTCTGTCCATGCTAGCCCTTCATGTAATAAGCTCGGTGTAAAAATGATTCCGTCTCCCGCGCGCAGTGGAAAATAAGCATAAGGAATCTATGAATTATCCAAATTTATTTTTTGCTTTTTATTTTTGTCAAGCACATAAAAGAAATTATTCTCAAGATCATCATCCCCTATTTCAGGAAATTTAATTTTTGATCTGTGAGAACCAGGAATAACAGCAAATCCAGTTCCTTCAGGGATATCTGTCAGGGTAATTGATGCACATGAATGGTTGGCATACTGGGTGCCCATACTTGTCTGATAGTCCATGTGGGGATTTCTCATGCCCTGCGGGAAAATAAATCCATTGCCATCTCTGTGAAAATGAACTTTGTGATTTTTGTTAATACGGTAGAAGGTATATATAGAAGCCGCGAGCCTTGGAGAGTTAAAAGTGAATGATGCAATCACTCTTATAATCTTAGGGTTTGTAATTAATTTTTGAAAAACCGGGTGTCCATACTGTATGTTTTGAATTGGGAATATGACTCCATTTGTCGCCCATCTATACTTATTTCCGTTTACAGGTTCAATTATCGCATCAGGATTTCCAAACCATTCTTCACCAATTGCAATCATCGTATCTAAATCATCCGAATCGATAATATTTTTAATACGATATTGCCGTAGGTATCAAAAAGCCATTTTTCTTCTTCAATTAAAGCAGATTGAAAATGTTCACTCATGATTTGAATTGAGAATATTTATAGATAGAGAATCCGTGGCACAAGAACAATCATTAGTTCTGGATTTCGAAATAGAATAAGTTAAACTCAAAGCGTACCTGCAAATTTGGCATTTTAACCATTAGAATTGAACTAGTGGTTGATGGGATAATATAAATTATAAAGAGATAAACAAATTTGTTTATCCCTAACCTTTCGATTAAAAAGGCTTATTAAATAGAATTAATTATTCATTGTTTGCTGGAGACCAGTATCAAATACAGGTTCTGGATGGCTTTTATTGTATAAGTAATAATATGCATAGTAGTATCCACGATTATATCTGTAAAATAAAAGGGAGGAATAATGATAAACGTAACGATTTGGAATGAGTATATACATGAGCAGAATGATGAAATTGTAAAAGAAATTTATCCAAAGGGTATTCATAATTGTATAAAAGAATATTTGGAGAATGATGAAAACTTCAGTTTCAAAACTGCAACGCTAGAACAAGAAGAGCATGGTTTAACTGAAAAAGTCCTTGAAGAAACAGATGTACTTTTATGGTGGGGACATATGGCGCACAATAAAGTTGAAGATAATATTGTTGAGCGGGTGCAAATGCGCGTTCTTGAAGGTATGGGTTTATTGGTTCTTCATTCAGGACACCATTCTAAAATTTTTAAAAAAATGATGGGAACTAATGCAAATATAAAATGGGCAGAAAGGGGTGAAAAAGAGAGAGTTTGGATATGTAATCCAGGGCACCCCATATCAAAAGGTTTGGGTGAATACTTTGAAATTGAAATGACAGAGATGTACGGTGAACCATTTCAGGTCCCTGATCCTGATGAGACAGTTTTTATCAGTTGGTTTGAGGGTGGTGAAGTATTTCGATCTGGTTTATGCTATAAAAGAGGCAATGGAAAAATATTCTACTTCAGGCCTGGACATGAAGCATACCCTGTATATCATAATGAATATGTACAGAAAGCAATATCAAATGCTATTTATTGGCTTAATAAAGGTGAAAATGCAGGTACTTGGGATGACAGTTTTAATCCTAAGGATACGATGGAAAGAAAAGAGCCAATTGAACCCATTGAAGTCAAAGGGTATCAAGTAGATCATACCTACCAAAAATGATAAAAATAGGTATTGTAGGAACAGGTGGTATTTCCCACTGGCATGCTAAAGAATTTGGAAAAATTAAGGGTGTAGAGATTGTTGCTGCCTGCGATATCAACGAAAAAGTATTGGAAGCATTTACAGAAGAATATGGTATAAAAAGTAAACATTTGTCCGTAGATCAAATGTTATCAGAAGTTGAACTTGATGCTGTAGCTAATACAACGCCAGATTCATTTCATAAAGAGATAGGATTAAAAGTGCTCAATAAGGGATACCATATATTCTCGGAAAAACCATTAGCTGAGAATTACCCTGATGCTTTAGAAATGTATAATGCTACAAAAGGTAAGAAACTCATTAACATGGTGAACTTTAGTTATAGGAATTCATCAGGTTTCCAGGGGTTGTCAAATATTGTTAGATCTGGTGAATTGGGAGCAGTGAAACATGTTGATGCTATTTACTATCAGTCATGGTTGACCTGTGGATATTGGGGTGATTGGAGAACGAATGATACCTGGTTATGGCGTTTATCAACAAAACACGGAAGTAATGGAGTACTTGGTGACTTAGGTGTACACTTATTTGATTTTGCAACTTATCCTGTAGGAAGAATAAAAAGGATTAACTCTCTATTAAAAACATTTAAAGATAAAGGTGAGAGGATAAATCAATATGTGCTCGATGCAAATGATACATTTCTTTCAATGGTGGAGTTCGATAATGGTGCCACGGGTACAATTACAAGTACTAGGTTTGCAACGGGATATAGAAATAGGTTAGAGTTACAGGTATTTTGTGATAAAGGAGGAGTAAGAGTTAGGATTCCTGATGGAGATTATTTTGAAATAACAAGGAATATTGACTCAGAACATATGTTTTGGAAGAAAGTAAATGTTGAAAATACCCCAAATAATTTTGAAAGGTTTATTAAATCAATTGAGACGGGAGTAAATGACCAGCCAGATTTTGAAAGAGGCGCAGAAATCCAAAAAATATTAGATAGTTGTTTTGAGAGTTCTGATAGTTTAAGATGGGTTGATATTAATTAACTGTTTTTGAGAAATAAATTTTTGCATCATCAATATTTGTGGGCAAGTGTACAGTCCCTTTTTTCTTATTTATTCTTAGAATTCTACCATCTGATGTAGTGGCCATATCTAAATTGTTTTTAAAAAAAGATATATTAATTGTAATTGGAGCTTTTTGATTTCTATTAGAGCATTGAAAGAATAATACTTTATTCTTAATTAATATTTTAAAATCAATTCTTTCATTATTATTTGTAGGTACAGATTTCCATTCAATAATTGAACCTTCATACATCCATTTATTTGGAATACCACGTCCAATAATAATTTCTCCATTGGACTTTACTGCAATACACATTTCAAGTATAGCCTGTTTTAGAAAACTTAATCCCCAAGTCTCCAAATCAGTTGCCGGTATAGACCAACTATTTGAATCAGTAGCCTTGTCAAAAAATTCGCCCCATTGTATAGAGGCACTTTGATTATCTATCAAGAATTCAATCGAATTTATTAATTTGGATCTGTATTTCTCGGAGTATAGTGTTTGAACTGACATGCCAGCATTATATACCGTACCATATTCATGGCCCCACCATGCCCCCCAACTGTCATTTGGTATATCATGCTTGCTTTTCTTTGCGAGATTTTCACATGCACGAATTGAGTTGTCAAAATATTTTCCCCATGTACCCTTGCATTCGAGTTCTTTGAGTGATGCATTCCATGGAAATGTTGACATCATTAAACTCGTTCCTAACCAATTTCCATCATAACCATTTACCCAGAATTTTGTTTTATCATCAAAAGCACACATATAATAATTAGTCTTCCGTCGAATCATGACACTGTTTAATGTATTATTTAAACATGTGTTGAGATCATTTAATTCTTTGGTTGCCCACTCTACTTCTTTTCTGATACTGAAAGATTTACAAATATATCTATATGAAACTAATCCATGTAATGCAGCAAAATTATCAACGAGTAAATAATCACTTCCATTATCTAAAGTATTTGATTTTTTCATTATACCAGAATTGTACAATGATGGAAAATATTTTTTATTCTTTCTGGTTCTGTATTTAGAAATCATTCTTGAAACAATTTTCAATCTTTTTAAAAGATACTTATCAAAATAATCTTTATCTCCGCTGAATTGAAGATACGTTGCATACGATATAATATATTTAGGAATAGCATCAAAATAGTTTTGTTCAAGAGTCATACCCAGTTTTTGGAAATAACTACTTTCAATAATTGATTTGGCTCTGCCAAAATCGCCATCTTTAATCATTTGATTTACCATATCAGGAACATCATGAGAAAATGTTCTATCATACTGGTAAAAAGTATGAGGATTCCCTCCTGATCCTCGGATTTCGATGTCACCATTTTTTGTTTTAACAAGGGAATACCATAGAGTTATTTGGATATTTTGATAAAAATCTTTTAATGCCATATTAGGTAGCTGAGCCGGTTTTGCGATCCCGTTGAGTTCTGTGTTATAATGGTTTCGAAGAAGTACCAAATTATTTTTAAAATTTCCTAAAATCCGTAGAGTTCGCGGTTTAAGATTTTTATCAACGTTTGAAACAAACTCAAATGAAATTATTTTACTTTTGGCAATAGATGAATTAAAAATCATTTCACTCTTATTTGACAGGTTTGGTTCTATATTGATTGGAACATGCTTACTTTTAGAAGTATTTACAATAAAATCAAATTTTATATTTCTTTTACTTTTATTTACTATCTGAACGCTTGTGAAAATTACCACAGCATTTTTATTTGATAATTTCATACAAAAGTGCCTAAACATCATTTTTAATGGTCCTGCTTTCCACGATGAATAAGTACATGGATATACATTATCATAAATTTTCCAGTCTATAGTTTTCCTTTGTTCTTTGGAAAATTCATCTGGGAAATATTTTTCACCATCTATAATAATACCATATTGAATTATTTTTTTTTAAGCGGGGATTTCATTATAGCATTATCAGGATATTTAGGTTTCCATTTCTTATTAGGACAAAGTGCACCCCCCATAAATACTAAGGATTTTGGATAGTGGTTTTCCCAACCTATATATAACCAGTGGTTCGTATTATTCTTGTAATAATTCATTCAGAAGATTTAATACTTTTTTACTTTATACCATTTTTTATCACTTTTTGCACTTTCAATTATTGATTCAATAAATGCTAGACCTCTTGCACCATCTATAACGGTAGGGAAATCTAAATCAAATTTTGTGGGTTTTTCCCCCAGCATTTTGGCTTTAATTGTATTAGCAACATTTACGTAAATATTTGCAAATGCTTCGATGAAACTCTCAGGATGGCCAGCAGGTAGTCTGGTAGCATGGTTTGCAAATTCGCAAAGATAGTCGTTACCTCTTTTGTATAATTTTGCAGGTTCACCATTTGCTTTAAACCATAAAGTATTAGGTTCTTCTTGGTGCCATTCTATTGCGCCATCTGTTCCATATACACGAATATTTAAGTTGTTTTCTTCACCAGTAGATATTTGTGATGCGTGAAGTATTCCTCGAATTCTATTCTCAAGATGAATCAAGACATTTCCATCATTATCAAGTGGACGGTCAGAGATACTATTTAAATCAGCACAAACTTCTTTAATTTCAAGCCCAGTTATATAATGAAGTAAATTTTCACAATGGGATCCAATATCACCCATACAATTTGAGATTCCAGAGCGCTTTGGATCCACTCGCCACTCTGCTTGTTTATGTCCTTCCTTTTCTAAAGGAGACAGTAACCAACCTTGAGGATATTCTACTATTACTTTTAGTAAACTGCCAAGATAACCATTTTGGACCATATGGCGTGCCTGTTTAACCATTGGGTATCCTGTATAATTATGCATAAGTGAAAAAATCATATTCGAACTTTGAACTACATTAACTAAATCAATTGCTTCATTAAGTGAATAGGTCATAGGCTTATCACATATAACGTGAAATCCTGATTCAATGAATGTTTTTGATATTTCAAAGTGTAAATGGTTTGGGGTTACAATAGACACCAGGTCAATTCTCTCTGATTCATCCAACTTTTTTTCTACCTCCAACATTTCTTCCCAGGAACCGTAAGAACGTTTTTCATCTAATAATAGTTTTTTGGCAGATTCTTTGGATTTATCGATAGTGGATGATAATGCACCAGAAACAAACTCAATTTGTCCATCCATTACAGCAGCTATGCGGTGAACTGAGCCAATAAAGGAATCTATACCACCACCAACCATGCCCATTCTGAGTTTTCGGCCTATTGTTTGATTATTTTTATTATTCATAATGCTTATGACTTTCCCTTATCATATGATAAATACTTAAAATTTTTGGAACTGGTTTTGTTAAATTTCGTACAATATAAATCAATTTATAATTAAAATTGTTTAATTAACTGAAAAAGGTACGCAACCGAATGTTAAATAATATTTCCCTAAAGAAAGTAAAAATTAAAGATGATTTCTGGACACCAAAATTAAATTTATATCAGGATGTAACATTGATTGATTCCTTTGAAAAATTTGAAAATGATCGGGGAGGTGCAATAAATAATTTTGATCGTGTTGCTAGTGGAAAATCAGGTAATCATGCAGGTCCTCCATGGTACGATGGATTAATTTACGAGATGATAAGAGGGGCTGCAGATTTTCTACATCACAAACCTGATCCTGAATTAGAGAATCGACTAGATGGTTATATCGAACGAATTAAAAAAGCTGCTAATTATAGTGGAGATGGATATTTGAATACATGGACACAGCTGATGGAGCCAGATCATAGATTTGGGTTCAATGGTGGATTTTTAAGGTGGCAACATGATGTTTATAATATAGGCGCTATGGTTGAAGCCGCTGTGCACTATTGGGATGCAACAAAGAAAACAAAGCTACTAGGAGTTGCTGTTAATGCTGCAAATTATACCTACGATACGATATTCAGTGAAAGACTAGCAATAGTTCCATCCCACTCAGGACCTGAAGAAGCATTTGTGAAATTATACAAACTCTTTAAAGAGCATCCAGGTCTTAAAAAAGATCTCCAACTTGATATTGATGAGAATAAATACTTTCAATTGGTTGAATATTGGATAGAAAATAGATCAAACCATGCAAATGGTCCCGATTGGGAAAATGATAATGATGAAAAATGTATTGAATGGATTAGAAATAAAGAATATGGGCAAAATAATAGGCCATCTTGGGGTAGTTACGCACAAGACCATGAACCAACATTAGAACAAGAAACTATAGAAGGCCATGCCGTTAGGGCCACATTACTTTTTACAGGTGTTGTTAAAGCATATCGTGAGAATAATAATCCTAAATATGAAAAAGCAGTTAAACGTATTTGGGATAATATGGTAATGAAGCGAATGCATATAAGTGGTGGAGTCGGGGCAATTCATCAAGATGAAAAGTTTGGTGAAGATTATTATTTGCCAAATAATGCATATTTAGAAACATGCTCAGCAATTGGGGCATGTTTTTTTCATCAACTTATGTCAATTACATTTAAAGATAGTAAATATGCTGATGAAGTGGAAAGAGTTCTCTATAATAATATTTTAAATGGTGTTGCTTTGAATGGGAAAAAATATTTCTACGAAAATCCATTAGAAGGAAAATGCGTTAACAGATGGGACTGGCACCTCTGCCCATGTTGTCCTCCAATGTTCTTTAAAATTTTATCAGAACTGCCATCCTACATATATAGTTATGATGATTATAATCTTTTTGTGAATCAATATATTGGTTCTTCTGCTGATATACTCCTGAGTAATAATTGGGTGAAAATTTCACAAGTCAGTGAAATGCCGTGGGAAGGCAATGTATCTATTACTGTTACACCGGTCTCTCAAACAAGGTTCAATCTTAAACTTCGCGTACCGGGTTACGTAAGAGGGATAGAAAATCCCGGTGATCTCTATGCTTCAAAAAATAATTCATCAGATGATTTTGATATATTATTAAATGGTAGAAAAATTGATGGTGAAATAGTTGATGGATACTTCAACATTAATCATTTCTGGACACCAGGAGATAAAGTTCAGATCAGGTTTCCTTTACCTATACGAACTATACAATCTCACAGTTCTGTTGAAGAGAATAAAGAAAAAGTCTCCTTTATGAGGGGACCAATTTTGTACTGTTTTGAATCGATAGATAATCAAAAACTAGATCATGAAATCCTTAAACCCGGATCAGAACCGACTTTATCAAGTAAAATAGATGGGTTAGATATTGCACCTACGATATCAGTTGAGAGTAATACAGGATACCTAAGAGGAATACCTTTTTATCTACAAAATAATAGAAATGATGATCAATCAATCAGGGTTTGGATGCCAACAACAGTTGATGCAAATAATGAAATTCCAACTAGGGAAAGACCAAGAGAGATCTCAAGCAGCGAAGAAAATTTTACGGCTGGAGAATGTGCAACTTCCTGATTATTAGGTAAGTTTTTGGATACAATAAACGATGATTCACTATAAGATATTTATTTAAATAGTTATGTCCATAATTATCTGTACTTTTAAAAAAGGGGTCACAGTTTTCTCTTAAATTTATTTTGAAAAGAAGCAAATAATAAGAAGTAAAACCATGA
>Ga0209403_10002799_pt1 | contig 20363 bp, 18 predicted proteins | sample ArcticOcean_MG_C_8_FD_187440 | JGI IMG/M metagenome (GOLD analysis project Ga0209403, IMG submission 187440) | Marine microbial communities from western Arctic Ocean - ArcticOcean_MG_CB11_86 (SPAdes) (version 2) | ecosystem: Environmental > Aquatic > Marine > Oceanic | place: Arctic Ocean... | reverse complement strand
GCTCCAAAGCGACTCAGCGAGAGACGTATCCAAGAGATCATCGACAATAAATCCAATTGGATTGGTAAGAGACTCAAAGATCAGGCAAGCGCCCCAAAGATTGAATCGAAGAAGTTCATGGACGGGGAAACATTTCCATATCTGGGCAAGCACTATACCTTTCAGAGACGTCGTTATATTGAATCAAGCGTCAAATTGAAATCCGGGCGACTCATCTCAACCCTCGACTCGACCGTCTCCGAAAAGGAGGCAATAGAGATTCATCGAGCTCAGGTAACTAACTGGTATCGTGATCGCGCGGCTGACGTACTCGCCCAGAAGACAGCACAGCATGGGGATGTGCTGAAACTGACACCCTCTGCAATCAGGATAAAGAATTACAAGGCTCGCTGGGGATCATGCTCCATAAACGGGGAAATTAGCTATAACTGGAAAATTATGATGGCGCCACCACGGATAATTGATTACGTGATAATTCACGAACTTAGCCATTTGGTTCATCATAATCATTCGGACAAATTTTGGAGACAAGTAGGTAAATCGTTTCCAGAATATCGCGAGTGCCGGACATGGCTCAGGAATTTTGGTCAAACATTAATGTTCTAGACGTAAGATTTAACGTATTTTGACGCTCTGGCGTAAACAAAACGATGCACCTTTTGCCCTAGATTTCCTGTTCGGCTTACCATATAAGGACAAAGGATTTAGCATGGTGGGGGCTCTGGGATTCGAACCCAGGCTCGCCGGTTTATGAGACCGGAGCTTTAGGCCACTAAGCTAAGCCCCCAGTCACGCTGTATAAGATGATAGACGCTTAAGTAGGGCAGGATAAAGTGCTTCCCTCGATTGATTTTTTAGAAGAGAGCGTTCGCGCGTATTCTGCCCGTGAGATACCTCTCGACGGAATGAGAGAAAGTGCTGTTTTAATACTCATTTGTGAATCTGAGTCCGAGTTATATGTGGCTCTTCAGGTGCGGACGAATACAGTGGCACATCACAAGGGTGAAATATCTTTTCCTGGTGGTAGACGTGATGCTGAAGACTCGGATTTGTCGGTAACTGCACTTAGAGAGACTAATGAAGAGATGGGTGTCGAGTCCGATGAAATCGCACTGATCGGCCGTTTAGACGACACCTGTACAATCGTCTCAAATTATCGAATAAGTCCTTATATCGGATTGCTTCGCGGGGTTAATCTAGACGGACTTTTCTCCAAAGCAGATGCTGAGGTCCGTGATGTTTTGATAGTGAAATTAGATACCTTAATGTCACCAGAATCACGGGTTTGGCATATGGTTGAACAGAGTGGATCGCCAACCGCAACACGTGCGTATTCGTTCGTCATGGATGGAGTCGAGCATCTTGTTTGGGGAGCGACCGCTCGGATATTAACTAATTTTTTCCATATATTGGACCTGGCAACCAACGGGGACATAGATGACGAAGGTGTGCAGCAAATGAATGATTTTTTTGAATTATTTGAGGAGAATTAGTCATGACGGTTATTTTGGTAAGACATGGTGAGTCTGAAGGAAATGCGGCCGGCATCATTCAGGGCTGGCTCGATACGGAACTCACGTCCAAGGGACAGGAGCAGGCTAGGGCAGCTGGAACTCAGCTCTCTGAGATGCCAATACAGGCTGTCTATGCCAGTCCACTTAAGCGTGCATATCACACGGGCCTAGCGATAGCTCAGAGGCACGATCTTGAAATTATTACCGAACCGGACTTACGTGAGCAGCGATGGGGCCTTGCTGAGGGGAAAACATGGAAGGAATCCATTGCTAAATGGAATCTTAAGCCTGGGAAGGACTGGGCGAGCCTGGTTCCGGAAATGGAGCCCAACGTGGTACTGCGTAAACGCTCGTACGAGTGTTTTAAGAGGATTGCCGATCGCCATGTGGATGATTTGGTAGTTTGTGCCACACATGGTGGAGTAATTATTCAGTTGCTCGCTGAGATTCTTGAACTTGATGAGACTGAGTGGCCGCACGTACGGGTTTTAAATGGTGGATTGACTACGGTAACCGGGAATTCCAGTGCTTTTAAGCTCGAAGGGATTAATGTGGCTGCAATTTAGGCTGCCGCTACTAGATGCCGTTGCTCAGTTTTTAAAACTGACTATGGTAACCCCGTCGCCACCTTGACCAGCTGGTGCAGAACTGAAATCAGTTATTGATGGGTGAGTAACTAAAAAACCTCTAACGGCCGTCTTCAGTGCACCGGTTCCTTTTCCGTGGATAATTCTGGCAGTTTGGATATTTGTCTCAGTTGCTTGGTCGAGATATTTTTCAAGCAGCGGCAAGGCTTCGTCAACTCTGTTTCCTCGAATATCTAATTCAGAGTTCACATGAACACGCCTTTGTGAAGGTATTCTGCCGTTGACCTGTGGTGCTGGATCATGGAGCTCCAGGACGGAAGATATCTCAATTCTGGAAGTTAGGTGTCCAAAAATAACTACGAGTGAACCGTCATCATCTGGCCAGCTTTTGACCTCACCTCGTGCGTCAAATCCTTTGACTGTTACTTGCATTCCGGGCATTAACTGACTCGGGTCAATTTTCTCAAAGTAATCATTAAGGTCCCATTGTTTGGACTGCTCGATACTTGCTTTTACTGTAGTAGCAACCGCTTCGGTGACCCCTTGAATTTCATCTTCTACTTTACGGAGTTTGACTGCTTCTATCTCACGTTTAGCTCTGGTGAGAGACTGCATAAGTCGTGCACTTTCTCGTCTCAACATATCTAGCTCGTGACGAGTGTCGGTCTGGACTTTTTCGAGAGTCTCTCGCAATTCACGTTCCGTTTTATTACGAAACGTAGTCATTTCTGTTTTTCTATTTTCTGTTTGACGAACATTTTCTTCTGCGACTTGCAAGGCATTTTTTAATTCAGTAAGCATTGACGATAGATCTCTTTCCTTAACACCTAGCTCTAATCGAGCTGCGTCGATGATCGATCGAGGAAGACCAAGTCGCGATGCTATTGCAATCGCATTTGACTCTCCTGGGATTCCCATAAGAAGCCGGTAGGTGGGTTGGAGTGTGCCAGTATCAAATTCAGTAGATGCGTTCTCGATTTTTGAATTAGAATGTGCGTAAATTTTTAGTTCGGCATGATGTGTGGTGCAGACCACAGCAACCTGCTTCTGAAGAAGCTCTTGAATTAGTGCTATTCCGAGGGCTGCACCTTCTCGAGGGTCGGTACCTGCACCGATTTCATCAATGAGAATGAGAGACCCAGGAGTTGAGATTGAGAGAATGCTATTGATTGTTGCTACATGGGCAGAAAACGTAGAGAGCGAATGCTGTATGGATTGCTCATCTCCAATATCCGCCAGAATATTTTGAAAGACCGGTATTTGTGTTCCGACGGATGCTGGTACGGGTAATCCGGCTTGGCTCATGAGGGCTAATAGCCCGCAGGTCTTAAGTGAGACCGTTTTTCCTCCGGTATTTGGCCCAGTAATAAGTAAGACCAGAGGATCAGAATCGCTCTGCTCATTTGTAGTAACACGCAGGGAAATCGGGACTACATCGCCATCGATTAGAGGATGACGGGCGTCTACTAACGATAATGATCTGTCTGAAGGCATAACCCAAGCACTGGGAGAAGATTTTTGATAAAGTTCCAGGGCATCTAAGTCGGTTGCCAAAAGTCCTTTTGCCTGAATGAGATCGATTTCCGCGAGTTGAGCGACTAAATACTCTAGTGCCTCAAAATTTTGCCCGACCACACTGGATAGATTTTTTAGTATCTTCTCTAACTCTCGCTCTTCCTGCTTCTGAGTTTCTTTATATGCATTACCGAGGCCTATCGCCGAGCTGGGCTGGATGAAAATGGTTGAACCTGAGGCTGAGGAGTCATGGACAATACCGGGTACGTTGGATTGGGAACCAGCCTTAACAGGTAAGACATATCGACCTTCCCGCATAACAACGATAGGTTCTTGAAGCGCGTGACTTAGCCCTGCTGACTTGGCCATTCTATCCATTTTTTTGAGTAACTGGTCATGCGCAGATTTTCTTCGCACTCTAATTTCAGCAAGTTCAGGCGAGGCGTTATCTCTAATTGTGCCGCTATCATCCACGGCCGCATGTACTATGGCTGCGATCGAGCTCAAGTTTTCGGCACCGCTAATTTTGGACCAGGTGAATGGGGCAATATCACTATATCTGCCTAGATTGGTTCGACATTGGTTACCAACTCGACAAACAAATCCAACTTCAAGCAATTCAAAGGTTGTTAATAGTCCACCTCGCTGTGCCTCGTAGATCTTTGGCCGTATATCCGGGAAGGCATCGGCTAATATTTGAACATCCTGTGACAATAGGCTGATTGCCTCAAATGTCTCTTGCTGTTTTTCAAGTACCTCGTCGTGGCTCGAACTCGGCCGAAGCAATTTTGTAAGGTTGTACCCAGCGTCAGATCGCGTGAAACTCAAGAGACGGTCTAGAATTACAGAGTACTCAAGTTTTTCTGTGTCGTATTGGGGAGTCATAGTTTGTTCAGTTTACTTAATTCCAGCAGGCCAGACGTTTATTAATTTTATTATGATTAAAAATATAGCCTTAAGTTTGCTTATATTTTTGTTTGCCGTAGCATGCTCGCCTTTTTCCGACGATGAAGATTTAGTAAAAATAGTAGGCTTGAAGTCACAGATTGATAGCGACTTGTCGGGATTGAAATTCCCTACTGTTACCCCTACGGTCACTCAAGTGGCAATAGAAGACGATGAGACAGAGGATCAGGACGTCATTACGGTACTGGCTAAATTTGATGTGATTGGTTCTGGCTGGAGTTTCCAAAATACGAAGGCGTACTGGGTGGATTTGTTGTTTGAGGGTAATTCACGTCTGCCAAATGAAAGCTATCTGTTGTTTACGCTTCAGGCTTTTGAACCACGAAAGGGAACTGTCAATATTTCACTTTTAGAGCAGGTGTTGTGCCAGGAAGTGAGCTGTTCGGCGACGCTTTATTTTGAAGTGGAGAGAGGATTTGTCCCAATCAGATTAATACACTCAGATGGCAGAACATGGTCAATAGATGCGCCTGTTCGTCCTGATCTTAAGACTCCTACCCCGAGCCCCACTAGTGTTCCCTCTGTGAGTCCTTCACCTACGGCAACTCAACCAACCGTTACGCCGATCGCCTCCACCACACCTGTAGCAGCCGAATAATAATAAGTTATTAGAACAGTTCCCAACTACTACTAACAAGCCTTTGTTTTCAAGGGAAAGATCCTTCAACCTGTCCAACAATGTCTACCAGTCTGCACCTAGGTTGGCACCATGGGTCGTAGGATTTCTCTACTGCCTTCTTGGGTGGGGGAGTGCTCGGATATAAAACATCTTGTGAAATTGTAAAAAAAAGTGCTGGGGGAACGGCTGTCGCGCTTGGTGTGGTTTAGCTCAGAACATTATGACTGCAACGAATCTGCTATACGGGACAGTTGGAATCGATTAGGTTTTTTGATTTCAGTTCTTGCCACATGTTTTGATTAATTGGAAAAGTCATCATATCTACGTTCTCAGATGCTTCCATATGTGTACTTGGACCGGGTATGGTCGAAGCTACAGCTGGATGTAATAAACCGAACTGTAGAGCGGCGGCCTTTAGTGGCACACCAAAATGTTCGCACACATCTCTAATTTGTTTAGCTTTGGAAATTATGTCTGCTGGGGCCGGGTCATAAAAGTAGGTGGTTTCGGACGCCAAATTGGATGCCAGAATACCGCTGTTGTAAGGGCCCCCCAATATCAAACTAATATTTTGCTGCTCACATATAGGGAGTAGGGTATGTAGCGCGGACTGATCAAGGAGTGTGTATCTCCCAGCGAGTAAAAAACAGTCAAAGTCTGCCTCCACGGCAAACCTAGAAAGCATTTCCCACTCATTCATCCCCGCGCCAATTGCCTTAATCATCCCCTGTGATCTCAGTTCTGCAAGTGCTGGGAACGACTCATTTAAAGCCTGATCATAGTGATCATCAGGATCATGAATAAATGCTATGTCTATGTAATCGAGCTGCAATCTTTCGAGTGTTTCCTCGATCGATCTTAATATTCCATCTCGAGAGAAATCGAAGACGACATTATTTTTATAGCGAGATGCTTTATCGTTCACTTGAATTGTCGCAGTAGTGGGACCATTACGCTTAAAAGATTCTGCTTCCTCTTCAGAAAGAATCAGTCGCCCAACTTTACTCGAAAGTGTGAACTCGCTTCTATCGATAGTTGATAAAAAACTCCCGCTAAATATCTCACTATTTCCTGCACCGTATAGTGGCGCCGTGTCAAAATACCTGATGCCGGTTTCATATGCTTTTTCCAGTGTACGATAGGCGACCGACTGATCCAGCTTACCTAGGGGAGCTCCCCCCATTCCAATTTGAGTAACCTTGACCTCAGTAGATGCGATTGTCGATATTTTCAAATCAGTATTCAAGAATGACCCTTCTGCTTCGAATTATGCCAAGGGCAATAGATAGCATTAACTACGGATAGTATATCCCTTTATTTACACCGATTCCTATAAATGACGTGCAATAGCGCTAATGTACGATGGTAGTGGTCGTTGGGTGCCTACGCTTAACCCGAAGAATAACGCTCAGACTGTGTGGTCTCCCTCGTCCCGTGTGGTGGGGACAGGTCGTGATAACGTGCTGAAATTACGGATCAATGTCGAATTATGAAACGAACCATAAATCTTTGCCACAACCGACTAAGTCTGTGTCCTAAAGATTTGTCTCTCGTAATCTGTTGGTTGATTGATTGTTCTAGTGGGTCAGGGTTATTTCTGCGATAGTTGGCCCGCATTTGTTCTTCAAGCTCATTTATGCTCTCATCGGCTTTTTTCAGCTCGCTTGGCTGTTTCGTACTCTCTAGACTAGATGCGCTCTCCTGAGATTCGCCTAATCTGGCCTGCCTTTTTTGTTTCTTAGCGTTTTCTGCATCAAGCATTTTTCGTCTTTGTGCATTAAGTGCTTCTTGTACGGGATCACTTTTTTCTTCATCCGTTGGATTTGAGACTATTCCTAATTTTGATAACGGGTGATCTGCTGGCAGGCTCGACTTTAGGTATGCAGCTTTGAAGCGTTCACCCTTTTCAATCTCTTCTGGAGTCTTCTCGTCATCAGTCATGTATTTAATACTAACGGCATGGGCTCAGGATTTGAGTTTGAAGTTAAACAACCAGAATTTTCATAATTGTAACTCAGGGCGAAAGTACGTAAGAAACGAAGTAACTGAGGCTATTCCTGCGTTTGTTTCGTTTCTTTAGTAGCTTCTTCCCTCTTTCCTTGGGCTTCTGCTGGCTGCTGATCGCGCGGGAAGTTGAAAACTCCGTTTCTTACGTACCTTGCAGAGGGTGATATCCCTCATATCGATCCACATTCTGGGAGCATTGACACCATTTGGAGCTTTTGCGATTAACTCTAGACGTTACCCCCCCCCGTAATTACTGGGATTCAGGGGAATGATTAGGTCATTAGCGAGATAATAAGAAGTTATTGCATAGCTACAGAAAGTTTTCCAAGCGTGTTCAGGACATGTATATCTTGGTCAATTAGCACTGTACGTGGATCGAGCTGTAGCATACTGTCCTGAATTTTAGAAATAATTGGGACATCAGCGGTACGTAATTCTTTGCTGATGAGTTCTAACTTTTGTTGTGGCAGACTGATTGCGCACAATCTAGTTGTGAGAGTTTGTCCAGGTAGACTGCCACCTCCCACCGTTGACTGACCGGTAATAACTTGCGCCTGAGACCCCCAAGCATCAGCAAAGCGTTGAGCTCTTTGCTGAAGGATTGACTCATTCATAGAAATCATTTGCCAAATAGGTATTTTTTCAATGGCTTCGCCTAGTGCATAATGTTGCAAAGTCGCAGCAAGTCCCGCTATCGTCGCTTTGTCTGGCCGGAGAGCTCGCGTGAGCGGGTGTTTTCTGATCGTATCTATAAGTGATGACTTCCCTATTATCAGACCAGCTTGTGGACCACCGATCAACTTGTCGCCTGATGCGAGCACTAGATCTGCACCGTCATCAATGCATTCGCTAAGCAAAGGTTCAGATTTTAATCCGTAGGGGCTCAAGTCAAGTAGAGCCCCAGAACCGATATCGTCGATCACTGGCAGATTATGATCATGACCAACTTTCACAATTTCTTGTAACGACGTTTCCTCAGTGAAGCCGGAAATGAGGAAATTTGACGGATGCACCCGCATTAGAGCCTTGGTTTTATCAGATATGCCGCTCTCGTAGTCAGCGGAGCGAGTTCGGTTTGTAGTACCTACTTCTTTTAGTTGCGCACCAGACTGACTCATCACGTCGGGCACCCTGAACCCACCTCCTATTTCCACCAGTTGACCTCTGGACACGATAACTTCACCATCCCTGCAAATCGCCGCAAGAGCTGTGAGGATGGCACCTGCATTATTGTTGAGTACGATTGAATCTTCCGCCCCTGTCAGACGCCGGATAATCGATTGAAGATGACTAAATCGTGAACCTCTGCTTCCAGTGGTTAGGTCGTATTCTAAATTAGAGTACCCATTTGTTACTTCTAACATCGCGGTTTGGGTGTCTTTAGAAAGTGGAGCACGCCCGAGATTCGTGTGTAAAATTACCCCCGTGGCATTGATTACAGGCCGAAGAATATCGTCAAATCTTTTTGCTTTTGACTCAAGTGTCGTTATGATGGCGTCCAAGCTGATTTGGTCAGTCTCGATGGCGTGGATATTGTCTCTAATTACTTGCAAGGTTTCGCGGATGAGTTCACTAATTGCCCTCTGTCCATATTTTCCAATCAAGGTCTGAGTTCTGTCGGACTCGAGTACTTTTGAGGTTGACGGGAGCTTGCTTAAAGGATTGTTGTTACCTTGACGCTTTGTATTCATACCTATAATTCTAGGTTGTTAGGACGTCCTATAGTGTGACCTGTCGAACGCGACTAATTCCTGTTAGCTCAGAAATTTGTAGCGCCTCAGATTGGTCCAGTGAGCGACTTATTCCGATTACCATTAAGGCTGGATCGTCAGTAGCAATGCCTGGTGCAACTGCCATGGATGATATGTTGACGCCAAGATCTCCCATAATCTGTCCGACACGTCCGACCTCGCCCGGTTGATCAATATTTTCAACTAGTAACAGTATCTTGGAGACAGGTATGAAGTTTATATTCCACTTTCCAATGCTAACTATTTCAACTCCCGCGCTCGTGCTGGTCGCGGACACTTTTTCAGACCGTTGATCAGTTATCACGGTTACTTGAACAAGATTTTCATAAGGTTCTATTGACTTAGAAAATTTTTCCTGCACAGATAGCCCCGTGGATTCGGCAATATTCAGGGCGTTTACTATGTTGACTGGAATGCTGGTGGCTGAGCCCAGAATGCCGATAATCGCTGAAGATAGCAGCGGGTGTGTTTCAAGGCCTGTGAAATTTCCCAAATAGTTGATATGTGCACTTTGTATGTTTCCAGAAGTACTTGTACCCACGGCTAGCTGCGACGCAATACTTCCCGCCAAGCGGATCGGCTCAAGAAATGGAGCTAGTGTGAGCATAGTATCAGTATCCACAGTGTCGATATTTACTGGAAATTCAGGGACAGATCCTTGAAGAATTTGATTGACCTGTTCAGCTACGTCTACTGCGGCTCGAGTCTGCGCTTCAGATGTCGAGGCCGCGAGATGCGGAGTGACGGTGATATTTTTATGCTGTGTAAGTGGGTTCCCGACGGCAGGTTCGCTGGAAAAAACATCCAATCCTGCTTGATTGATATAACCCTGACTTATTGCTTCTAGTAGTGCTTTCTCATCAATCAAATCACCCCGTGCCGCATTGATGAGTCTAAGTCCAGGCTTTGCATGTGAAAGAATTTCAGCGTTAATTAGATGCTTGGTGTCTTTGTTAAGCGTCGTGTGCAACGTAACAAAATCAGATATTTCAAACAGATGTATCAATTCACAGATTTCAATTCCCAAGCTTTCGGCTTTATCTTTTGATACAAATGGGTCATATGCGACGACGTTCATTTGAAATGCCTGGGCCCTTTTTGCAACCTCAGATCCGATTCGGCCTAAGCCAATAATACCTAGTGTTTTGTGCGCTAACTCAACACCAGAGTATTCACTTCGCTCCCATTTCCCGGATCTCAACGAGGCATCAGCGGGAGCAATGTTTCTGGCAGTCGCGAGCAACAAGGCGAAGGCATGTTCTGCAGTGGAAATCGTATTTGCTAAAGGCGCATTCACAACGATTACACCATGTTCTGTCGCAGCATTTACGTCGACATTATCGACGCCTACTCCTGCTCGAGCGATTGCTTTCAATTGGGTTCCCGCTTCAATTACTAAGCGGGTCACACTTGTTTGACTTCGTACAACTAGCGCTTCATAGTCAACTATAGCCGTCACTAATTCTTCTTCAGTCAGGTCCGTCAGAACAGTTACTTCGTGATATTCCCTCAAGAGATCTAATCCCTGTTGAGCGATTTCGTCAGCGACTAAGACTTTTACCACATGCGACTCCTAGGCTGTAACAGAGATGTCTAAGCTTTAAAATTAAGATCTATGAGAGTATTCCGCAGGGCATCAAGCGCAGAGTCTAGATCTGAGTCCGGCATATAACCAAGATGTCCGAAGCGAATAATTTGCCCTTTTAGTGAGGCCTGGCCTCCGGCAAATACGGTTGAATACCGATCCCGAGCGATTTTTAATATTTCAAGCCCGTCTAATTCCGAAGGAACGGTAATTGATGTTACGGTATTTGATTCAACACCTTCTTGAGAAAATAGCTTCAATCCCATAGCTCTCACACCATCCCTGACCCTCTGGCCTGCTCGTGCGTGTCGTGCCCAAATTGCGTCGACACCTTCTTCTATCATCATGTCAAGCGCTTTATCTAATGAAAACCAGACAGAAATAGCTGGTGTCCACGGTGTTTGGCCGTCGGCTAGAGCTTTTTTATGTCGCAAGAGATCAAAATAGAATCGTGGCTGTGAATTCTCCTCGAATCGCTGCCATGCTTTCTCACTGACCGAGATAAATGAAAGCCCGGGTGCAGTCATCCAGCCCTTTTGCGACCCTGAACACACCACATCAACTTCCCACTCATCCGTGCGAAATTCTACAGATGATAGGGATGATATTGCGTCTACTACCAACAACGCATCATGTTCCTGCACAATCTTGACTAAATTAGGGATGATTGGATTGGTAACCCCTGTTGAGGTTTCGTTATGAGTTACAAACACAGTTTTGATTTCGGAATTTTTCTCTAATGCGTCCTTGATTTGTTCAAGATCGGCGGCTGAACCAAAACTGAATTCCAGTACAGTTGCTACACCACCGTATGCGTTAACCAGTTCTTTAAATCGATTCCCGAATACCCCGATCGTGATTACGAGCGCGTGAGAGCCGGGAGGCATGAAATTCACTACCGCGGCCTCCATGGCGCCGGTACCTGACGCAGTAAGGGTCAGTACATCATTTTCAGTCAGGAAAATTTGTTTAAGTTTTTTTGTTGTTCCTTGAATTAATGAAGCGAATTCGGGGCCACGGTGATTGATCATCGGGGCGGCCCCTGCTTGAGCGACTGGTTCTGGCACTGGGATAGGCCCAGGTAGTCTCAGGTTCACTGTTTGCTCCTTGTCTAACAGACGATTTTGTTCGTTCTAAATCATAGTCATGCGACTCCGACTTAGAGTCAACGCTTGTTTCAGTAATAGCTATCATAAATATGTACGAGCAATCATAATGAACACGATACGCGAGCACTTTGAAGTGTAACTAGTTCACGCGCCCCGTAAGCGGATAAAATACCATCCCTGTCCCGAGTTTTGGATAGTAGTACGTAGTTTTTTGCGGTAATACCTCGCCGGCTGCTGCAACGGCTTGTACTTGCTCTATTGTCGCTGGGTTAGCTAAAAATGCAACTTTTGCATCCCCATTCTGTATAGCATTTTCTACCGCCTGCACGCTTTCCTCGAAGCCAACTTGGCTGCCAGCTGCCAGAGCCGCGCTATCGATGTTGAATAGAGGTCGAAGAATAGTGGATGTAAGGATAAGGATATCTACGTCCCTAGCAGCAGTTCCTAATTGACTTGGCATTGCTGAACGAATTTGGTTTGTATCCTTGGCTGTTAGTAGGTGAATTGAATAATGTTCACCTTGTTCTGTTAGGCCTAACGCGACGAAACTTACGGGCCCAGCCGCATTTCTCAGCACGGTTTTCCACGCAGAGTTAAGTGAGTTTGATTCATTGATTTGATAGAGTCCCGAAAGCCTATCAAGGATATCCTCTGGAGCTGAATCCTTGAGGAGAATCCTATGTGTTGGAAGAATTAATAGGCTTTGGTCTTGATCAGACGCCAATCCCATTAGGGCAAAACGCTCGGCAGCGTAGGGCGGTAGTTTTCTGTTGGAGGCCGCTTTATCTAGATAAGCTAGTGCAGTCATAGTTCGGTGATGCCCGTCAGCGATTGTCGCGGGGAGATCATGAACAGCTTTCCGAAATTTTGTGATTTGAGTACTTTCGGATATCTTCCAAAGTTTATGCTCAACTCCCGATAAATCAGTTGCGGTGAATGTTTCTGGTCCGTAATCCTCATTTAGCAAGGTAAGAAATTCCGCGTTAGAATCTTCGACCGATGCAAGTATTGGGCTTATTGCATGTTTTGTTGCAGTGTATAGCTTTAGTCTATCTTCTCTAGGTCCGGCCATCGTGCTTTCATGGTGTCGTATCACTCCATTTTCAGGCTTTGAAAGACGTGTTGCTGCGATTAGGACTCTGCGGCGATATGTAGGACTCTTTCTATCATCAATGTCATTTTCAGGCAGCTTGAAGATTTGCTCGTACAAGTAGACAGATGGCGTTGAATCTTTTATTAGTACATCTGCTTCTGTCCATGCTTTGATGTTTGCCAATACGCCTTTGTAACCAGTCGGTGTTGGATTAGGATTTTCAAGTATCGAAGCATTGTATTTTCGATGGGAATCGATTTCGGAGTCTGAAGTTCTAAGCAAGCGAAGGTCACTCGACTTGACGATGTCGTAGGGCGGCGAAATAACCTCCGAACCTCTTACGAGTTGCGGGTTGTATCGAAGACCAAAGAAGGGTTGTATTTCAGGCACTTGGATAATTTCTTTCACTCTATTTTTTAAATGCTGTTGCCTTATAATTTCATGACTGAACTGTAGCAGCTACCGGCAAATCTAAGATAGTTCGCAGACGGAGGCTTTCATGGCGGGATTTTGTGTTTTTTGCGAAATAATTGCTCATCGGGAACCGGCTGAGATTTTTTATGAGGATGAAAATACTATTGTGTTTCGCAACAGGCTTAAATGGGCGCCGGTGATGCTTTTAGCTGCTCCAAAGAAACATCTGACGCAAACTGAACTCTGGGCTGATATGGGTGCGGTCGGTCGCGCTGCCACGTTGGTTGCCGAAGAGCAGTGCCCCAACGGATTCCGCTTAATTTCGAATTTTGGATATGATGGAATGCAGAGTCAAAATCATGCACATGTCCATATACTCGGGGGACACTTTCTTGGAGAATATGCCTAAAGTGGTCGACGATTACTATTTCGTATCTTCTCCGAGGCTATAAAGGCCTGTTTTACAAACTCCCGACCATATCGATTGCTTCCCATTGCAGTCCAGTGCGCGTCGATCATATCGGCGGGTAGCACGAAGATCAGTGCGTTTTCTTCGACAACAGAGGAAATACTATCTCGAATTTCTTTTGCCGTTAGTTGAGACAACACTAGGCATGTACTATCTGTTATCACCCAATGTGCTTTTGCTGCTGCGGCAATCGCTCCAAGGAGTGTGGGGTACTCCTGAATAGATCTCTCGAGCTTTGTGAGTACTGCATAGAGTCCCAGTTCGTCATTCATTTCTTCATCACTTACTTCGCCATTCCTCAAGTGCTTGTCGCTGGGCCACAAATAATTGTTGTATACCAGTAGTCGCTAGGCTCACCATGTGATCTAAATCTGACCGGCTGAAAGCTTTACCTTCGGCAGTTCCCTGAACTTCTACTAGTTGATCAGTGGAAAGCATCACTACATTAAAGTCGACATCAGCTGCGGAGTCTTCAAGATAATCAAGATCGAGCAATAACTCCCCAGAAACCAGTCCACAGGAGATTGCAGCGACTTGGGATGTTATTGGTGAGGTGGGTAGTTTATCGGTGCTTTGTAATCTTTCGATTGCCATTGCTAAAGCTGTCCACGCTCCTGTAATCGAAGCTGTTCTGGTTCCGCCATCTGCTTGAATTACGTCGCAATCCAGAGTGATTGTTTCTTCACCGAGTTTGGCGAGATCGATAGATGATCGCAGAGCCCGAGCGATGAGCCGTTGAATTTCCGTAGCCCTTCCATTTTGACCTCTTTTGGATCTGGTATTTGTGGCTCTTGGTAGCATGGCATATTCGGCTGTGAGCCATCCAGAACCATCTCCCCGTTTCCATCGCGGCACGCCTCGCTCCACCGTAGCTGTGCAGAGCACCTTTGTATCACCGAAGCTTACGAGAGCGGATCCTTCGGCGTGCTTATTAACATCCGTCTCAATGACTACGTTTCTGAGCTCGTTAGCAGTTCTGTTGTTGCTGCGGTGAATTCCCATCTGAATCTGTACTTCCTGAATAGGACCGTTCGTGACGGCACTATTCTGTTGCGTGTATGAGTTTAAGATCTTGAGATTACCAAAAGAGGTGCGTACATGTCAGCTTACATATTAATCGAGAATGAAGAAGGTGAAACTTGGATTGATTCCTATTCGATAAGTGATCTTCCTTTTGAAATCGGCCCGGGTGCATTTAAAGGCTTAGGCGGCACCATTTTGGGCACTGCATCACGGTTAATGATGTTACGAGTGGAGAAGGAAATAGATCTACCGCTTCACCGAGCAGCTCCCGGTGTTGCGATAAATCTTCTGGGTAAAGTTACTGTCAGGGGGAGCACAGGCTCAGCAGTAACTCTAAATCCCGGAGATCTACTCAAAATAGAAACAAAAATAAGAGGAGCTTGGGCAATTGCAAACAGTAATACTGAAGAGGCATATCTCGCTCTGATCCCCATGCCACCTATTAGTTAATGTGGTTTTGGTAGTACGTTTTAAATCGGGACTGAATCGACGTCTAGGTTTATAATTAAGATCCCGTAAAAAATTATGTTAGGAAAGTATTGCTATGAGTGGCCGTAATTTAGTTGCCATTGCAGATCTGAGTCCTGATTCCATATCGGAATTGCTCGACTCTGCAGAATTCTTAAAAAGAAACGGCCCGGACCAATCTTTATCCGGAAAAGTACTAACAACTATTTTTGAAAAACCTTCGCTTAGAACGAAGGCCTCATTAGAGATTGGGGTACAACTTCTGGGAGGGCATGTTGTCGCATTTGGTGCCCACGAAGTTCAGATCGGAGAAAGAGAGCCCATTGAAGATGTGGCAAGAGTCGTATCAAGAATGGCTGACGCGATAGCCTTACGTGTCTTTTCTCATCAGACTATTTTGTCAGCGTGCGACGCTAGTGATATTCCAATTCTCAATGCTTTGTCTGACTTAGAACATCCGTGTCAGGCCCTTGCTGATCTTTTTACGTTAAAAGAAAAATTCGGATCTTTGCGTGGAATTAATATTGCCTTTGTGGGTGACGGTTATAACGTCGCTCGGTCGCTTGGGTATGCCTCAGTGATGAGCGGAATGCACATTAAGATTGCCTCACCCGCTGGATATGAACTTGACCCGAACGATATTAAACTAGCTAATTCACTACCTGGGGGCGGGACGGTTTTGCAACTGAACGACCCCTACGAGGCTGTACGTGATGTTGCTGCAGTTTATACAGATGTATGGGCTTCAATGGGCCAAGAAGACGAGATGGCATTGAGATCGGAGGCTTTCTCTAGTTACCAGGTCAACTCGAAACTCATGTCTGCGGCCCCACAGGATGCTCTGGTAATGCATGACTTACCGGCACATCATGGTGAAGAGATTACACGCGATATTTTTGAGGGACCGAACTCAATCATTTTCGATCAAGCCGAAAATAGATTATTTACGACTCAAGCAGCTTTGAAGTACATGCTTAATGCAAGTTGATTAGTTCTTTTTGGCTATAGATTCCATCACTGATGTCTTTGGTTTAGGATTACTGAATGGGGATGGTAACTAGGAGTATTTTAGGTGTTTGATTTCTCAGATGAACTTGTTGACTTAGTGGCGAACTTCGATATCTCGTCGATGGTTGACATTGTGATTGTGGGGGGCGCACTTTACTGGCTACTGCTGTTACTTCGCGGCACGGCTGCAATGTCGGTACTTCGAGGTGCCGCAGTTCTTTTAGTGGTCGCGTTTCTACTCGCACGGATTTTCGATCTAGTAGTTTTGAATTGGTTGCTACGGAATGCTTTGACGGGTCTGGTCTTGGCGGTTGTAATTATTTTCCAAAGTGATATTCGAAGGGCTTTGGAAAAACTCGGCCGAACTGGTATATGGGGATTAGCGAGTAACAGGAGAATTGAACCCCATGTATTAGAACTAATTATTAGTTCAATTCTCAAGCTTGCTCGAGATAATGTGGGAGCCTTAGTCGTACTTGAACGTGACACAGGTTTGGCGGATGTAATTGAAGTAGGGATAGCCGTGAATGCGCGGGTTGGTGGCGAATTATTGGAAACACTCTTTTTCCCAGGCACGCCCATGCATGATGGAGCAGTGGTTATTCAACGTGGCCGAATCCTCGCAGCAGGTTGCACCTTACCTCTATCTAGCAGAGTGATGGCTAGTCGATTTGGCACCCGACATCGAGCAGGACTTGGTCTTACTGAGACGACTGATGCAGTCGTATTAATCACGTCAGAGGAGCGCGGAGAAGTCTCATTAGCAGCGAATGGTCGGTTGGTGAGTCCGGTGAATGAGCGACAGCTTCGAGTTCAGCTGGAAACACTATTTGAGGTGGATTTACAAGAGACTGAACCTCCGGAACCACGATCTATCAAACCAGATCTGAACGAGGCTCTCTAATGCGCGAAAGATTCGACCTTGATGAAGAGATAACCCGTGAAGAGGCGTTGGCGCTTGTAAAGAGGCTGTGGAATAGGGTCTTCAGCGCGGCAAAGTCTTCGCCGAACCTATTGATTATTTCTTTTCTTTTGAGTCTTTCCTTGTGGATATTCGTTACTGATTCGGAAAACTCAAGGCGCGTCGATGGCGTTCCCGGACTCGTGTCCGTCATACCAGTTAATGTTGCCTCGGATTTAGCCGTTGTTAATGTACTTTCTGGTTTGAAGATTTATGTGGCGGCTACGTCGGACAGATGGGAAACATTAACGGCCGCTGATTTTCAAGCGAGTCTAGATCTTAGCGATTATCACGAAGGCGAACACATCATAGACATCACTCCTCATATTAGTTTTGGTAATAAGACTTCGGTTCGACTGGTTGAAGTGGACCCACCGCAAATTGTAGTTATCTTGGAATCAAGGATAACGAAGTCAGTTGTTCCAGGAAGTCGATTGACGGGATCGCTTGCAAGTGGGTTCGAGCTCGGCACTATAGAGTTTTCATCTTCTCAGGTCAGCGTATCAGGCCCAAAATCACGTATTGACCTGATCGATTCCGTTGCAGTTTGGTTGGATGTCAGTGATATGCAAGCAACTTCTTCACGATTCTTATCCTTCCATGCATTCGATATGAATGGGTCAGAAATTGGAGGTATTTCAATATCTCCTCCATCTAGTGAGGTGAGTGTAGAGATTGGGAGAAGCCTCAGTACTCGTCAGGTTCCTGTGAATATTTTGATTGCGGGAATTCCGAAGAGCGGTTACCGAATTTCTGATGTTCGTGCATACCCCGCGGTGGCAGAGATCTCAGGACCTCAAAGATTTATTAATGAAGTGAATAAGATATATACGGAAGACATTGATATAAATGGTGAATTTGAGAATTTCAGTACACGAGTTGCGCTTACGTTACCTTCTGGAATCAGTATTTTCGGAGGAACTCCAGGTGAAAAAAGCTTTGTGACAGTGACAATCGATATTGTCCCGATATTGGTGACAACTACGCTTGACTTAGAAGTGACCTTGGAGAATTTAGGAGAACAGCTGGACGTATCGGAGCCCACTCGCGTTCTAGTTGACATCATCGGGCCAATTGAACAGATCTCAGGTTTATCACTTCAAGGAATCAAAGCCACAGTGGACCTGTTTGAACTGACTGCAGGAAGTCATACCGTCACGGTTGTCGTTACGTTGCCGAAAGGATTAATTGTGGAAAAAACTAGTACGGTTGTAATTGATTTGGTGGTGACTGAATGAACGAGAAAAAACAAATTGAACTTGATCAGTCAAGCAATTTAGAGCACGCAGTAGTAGCTATTGTTGGTCGACCTAATGTGGGCAAGTCCGCTTTGTTTAATCGTTTGACCAGATCTAATACTGCACTGGTGGAGGATTTAGCAGGAACGACACGAGATCGCATTTATCGAGCATTTGAGTGGCGCGGGCAAGTATTACGTCTAGTTGATACCGGTGGTTTAGTGGAAGGTTACACTGACGATCCTTTTGCTGAACTGATACACGGCGGAGTCGATATGGTCCTAGCGGAAGCTGATGTAATACTGTTCGTGGTTGATGGGAGATCTGGATTAAATCCCGCCGATGCAATTATTGCAGAACGACTTAGGGCAAGAGACAAACCCATAATCCTCGTTATGAATAAGGCTGAGGCGTCAGATCAACAAGTATTAGCGGCAGAATTTTATTCGCTGGGCCTCGGTGATCCAGTTGGGATATCTGCGCTGCATGGTAGAGGAATAGGTACGTTATTGGACATAATAGTCAATGATGTGAACCTCTCTAGTCAAGATGCGAGCGCGGATACTGACTTCGCAGACAAGACCGAGCTCATTCGAGCATCGATTGTGGGTCGCCCAAACGTTGGAAAGTCATCTCTCACAAACGCGATACTTGGCGAAAATCGAGTGATTGTGTCGGATATACCCGGTACTACGCGTGATGCGATTGATACTAGGTTCGACTTTGAGGGAACCTCGGTACTTTTAGTCGACACTGCCGGAATTCGCAAACGTGGCAGGGTAGACAGAGGCGTGGAACGACACTCGGTTCAGCGAGCTGAATCAGCTATGGCACGTGCGGATGTAGTGATACTACTTTTGGATTATAAGGAATTACTCACCTCCCAAGACACTCATATTGCAGGCTACGTCAACGAGAACTTCAAGGGCTTAGTCATTGGGGTTAATAAGTGGGATCTTGCGGAAGATAGATCGAGCAGATCAGAGCTCGTGAAATCTATTGATTATAAGTATCGTTTTTTACCGTGGGCTCCGGTGATGTTTATTTCTGCAAAAACTGGTGAGGGAATTCAAGAACTATTAGAACTGGTGATTACCGCCTATCATGTGCGCCGTAGACGTATAACCACCGGCGAACTTAACAGAGTTGTCCGACAGGCTATGACGACGCATTCACCTCCTATGGTTGGAACAAAGCGATTGAAAGTTATGTACGCCACTCAAGCCGAAATAGAGCCTCCTACCTTTGTATTCTTTGTTAATGATCCTGAACTTGTACACTTCTCATACCAGAGGTATTTGGAGAATCAGATTCGTGAAAATTTTGACTATACCGGGACGGCGATACGTCTGGTATTTCGTAAACGTTCAGAAGACAGATTTGAAACTAAACAAGAATAGGATCATTTGATTGGATTTTCGATGGGCATAATTATAGGAATAATTCTAGGATATTTATGTGGGGCGATTCCTGTAGGATTAATTATCGGAAAAATAGCTGGCCTACGGGACGTGCGTGAGTACGGATCAGGTGCAACTGGTGCGACAAATGTACTAAGGACATTAGGCGCACGGTGGGCAATACTAGTGCTTATTCTTGACGTGGCGAAAGGGGCATTTCCTATACTTATTCTGAGTCAGGTAAGCGACTCGGGAGCAGTGATAGCTTTGGGCGGTACAGCGACAGTTATTGGTCATGTGTGGCCAGCGACCACAGGATTTAGAGGCGGAAAGGGTGTCGCAACTGCTTTTGGCATTTTTGTGGCTTTGTCGCCGGCTGCAGCGGCAATAGTTTTGTTAGCCTCGCTATTAATATTGGTTTCGACTCGATATGTCTCTCTAATGTCTATGATGGGTGTCTTAGCAGGCTGTGCATATATAGCGATCATGTCACTTTCAGAGAGTTTTATACGAGACCCATATCTTAAAGAACTGGAGACTCCGTTTTGGATATTGTCGCTAGTATTATTCGGAGTAATAGAATTCAAACATCTACCTAATTTCCGTCGCCTTCTTTCAGGTGATGAGCCTAAATTT
>Ga0209403_10002797_pt1 | contig 20374 bp, 20 predicted proteins | sample ArcticOcean_MG_C_8_FD_187440 | JGI IMG/M metagenome (GOLD analysis project Ga0209403, IMG submission 187440) | Marine microbial communities from western Arctic Ocean - ArcticOcean_MG_CB11_86 (SPAdes) (version 2) | ecosystem: Environmental > Aquatic > Marine > Oceanic | place: Arctic Ocean... | reverse complement strand
GTAGTTTACCCTAACAACCGATTGGGCTTCGCTGCCAAGAACCAAACCACTATTGCCTCAATGGTCGTGCCGCTGCACAGCGCCTAAATGTACGTACAAATGTGCGTAGGAAAATAAACAAATCCTAAGTATTTGATTTTACACAAGTTTTGGCGGAGAGGGTGGGATTCGAACCCACGAAGGACTTGCGCCCTTGCCGGTTTTCAAGACCGGTCCCTTCAACCACTCGGGCACCTCTCCATTCTCGGATGAACATACCGGGATATTTTGTCATTAGGAAAGACGGAAGATGACCGTATTTTTGGGGAGTGGGGAGTGTGCAGAAAGTCTCTCTGAAATGGGGTGACATAAAATCATATTTTGTGCATTTATCCTTAGGAAGTTTTGAAAACTGTCAGTACGGTTTTAAAGACATTAATCAAATGGGAGAATAAAAATGCTTGGTAATAAAGCCGGAACATTGACTTTAAAGGAAACCAGTAAGCCGATAGCGTCTGGAAAATATGGATTGCCTGCCATGGAAACACACAATGTTGGCAGCGGAAAGCTTGTAGGTCATGATGTTATGGGACGAGCAACATTTACTGCTGCGATGCGACCCGACGGTTCATGGTTGGGCGAATGTCATGCTGGAATTATAGCTTGCGCAGAAGGTGTTGCCACATTCATATGCAATGGCGTTGGGAACATGACGGAAGCTGGTGGCGTGTCGTTTAAAGGTGGTGCTTCATTTGAAACTACATCTGAAGCGTTATCTGAACTGAATGGTAAGTATTATATGTTTACTTACGAATCTGATGCAGAGGGTAACGCAGAATGGAACCTTTACCCCTGTAAATAATAAAAATAAATGGGCGCAATGGAACCATGATGGGTCATTCAAGAGTTGGCATTAAGCACTGATTACCCGCGCTTGCGTTTCTCTTGCTTGCTGCCTGTGCTTACGGACCCACCGGGAAAGGGATGGCGCAAGTACTTTCTGAGTGCGAAACAACTGGGGCTGAATTTTCAACATTCGCAAGGTGCATCAGGACGTCATACGACTCTGAGGGAAGATACCCAAACGCCGTAATTGTCCGAGCGTTCTACGCAATGACGGACGAAATCGATGAAGATTACCGATCCGGTAATTTGACCGAAATAGAGTCAAAAGCCGCGTTGTATCGGGCGTACCAGTCGACTATTGCGGCAGACAATCAAAACCGGGAAGCCGCTGCTCAGGCTGCATTTGCCAACTACCACGCCAACCTCCAGCGGGTAATTGCGAACCAGCAGCGCATCCAGGCGCAGCCGACCTACTGCACAACTATTGGCAATCAAACTTGGTGCTATTGAAAAAACCAATCCGGGGCGCGCCCCTTGTTCCATCTACAGTTAAGTGAGGAAATTGTGCTGAGGTTATGGCACCCCCCGTTTTTTATCCCCATTTAAGGAAGCGAGAGTCGCTCAGTCTGAGGGGGCGCATCCGTTTCCTGAGATTTCACTCTTAAAGGTGAGATGGTTTTGTAGGTTTATGGAACCTGCCCATTAGATTTTTGAGATTAGTGTTGTTGGAGATGTTTGATTAGAAGTTTACTATTCTGTGGTGGGCAGGTCTTAACGACTATTCTCGGGAGAGTTTGATGCGTCATTTTCTTCGTCTGACCGGTGTTCTGTTATTTCTCACCACAGCCAACAATGCCGGAGCTCAGGTTCTCGAAAATCAGATTTATCTCGATCTTAAAGATGGACGTGTCGTCATTGATTTACTCCCTGACGTGGCGCCAGAGCATGTTTCGCGGATCAAAGAACTAACCCGCGAAGGTTTTTTTGACGGTATCGTCTTTCATCGTGTAATCGATGGGTTCATGGCTCAAACCGGTGATCCGACAGGGACTGGCAGGGGGGGCAGCGGGCAACACTTGAAGGCTGAGTTCTCCGATATTCCTTTCGTGCGCGGTACTGTGGGTATGGCGCGCTCACCACAGGACCTGAACAGCGGCGATAGCCAGTTCTTCATCTGCTTAGCTGACGTGCAGTTTCTGAATGGCAATTACACCGTCTGGGGTGTCGTCAGCGAAGGGATGGATCATGTCGACAAAATCGTGCGCGGCGAACCGCCGGCGAACCCCGACAGCATCGTCAAGATGCAGGTCGCGGCCGACGCTCATTAATCCGAGATTCCAACGCAGTCAAATGGGAGTTTCATTTAATTCATCTTCAAGGGCGAGGAAGTCCTAGATCAAGGTAAAGCCACGCGCGCAGGGTTCAAGTGGGAGTTTTTGACCCATAATCAGGCGATAAATCACTGAATGCTGACCTCACGAACCGTTGACTTTGTGGAATCTTCCATCGCCCACATATCCATGGTGTAGTTTACCTCCAGGTCGCCTGCTCGACCGAATTTTCATCAATCTCAGATCGTACAGAGCCCCGAGTGACTGTCCATACGCGCCAATCTGCCGGGAAAACTTTGACGCCAGAGCGCCAAAGTGCGATCGATTGTTTCCGTCTCGTTCGCAATTTGACCGAGGATTTGGCGGCGCCCCTGTCCCCGGAGGATCAGGTGGTCCAATCCATGCCCGACGCCAGCCCGACGAAATGGCATCGCGCACATACCTCCTGGCTTTTTGAAACCGTTCTGCTGAAAAGCTATTTGGTGGGATATCAGGAATACGATCCCGCCTATGCATTTCTATTCAACTCTTATTACGAAGGCATTGGTGCGCGCTTTATCCGCCCGGATCGAGGATTGTTGTCGCGGCCGTCCAGCGACCAGATCCTAAAATATCGCGGCCATCTGGACGCTGGGATAGAAACGCTGATCACCGAATTGGATGACAGAAAATGGGCTGAATTCACGGCGCTGTTCGACTTGGCCTTAAACCATGAACAACAGCACCAGGAACTGCTGTTGACCGATGTCAAACATTTGCTGTCCCGCAACCCGACTTTTCCGGCGTATCGCGACGATTTGCTGGAGACGGCGGCGTCTGAAGCTCCACCACTGGAATGGAACGACTTCGAAGGCGGGGTGATGGAAATTGGCCACGTTGGCGATGACTTCGCCTTCGACTGTGAAGGACCTCGCCACAAAATCTACCAGGACCCGTATCGCTTGGCGTCGAGATTGGTCACCAACGGCGAATACCTAGCGTTCATAGAGGATGGCGGCTATTCCGATTATCGCCACTGGCTGTGGCTGGGGCGCTCAGCGGTGGCCGAAGGTGCCTGGGAAGCACCTTTGTATTGGCACAAAACAGACGATGGTTGGCAGGAATTCGGTCTGGGCGGATTACGGCCCCTAAATTTGGCGGCGCCGGTCTGCCATGTAAGCTTTCTCGAGGCCGATGCCTACGCCAGATGGGCGGGCCACAGGTTGCCTACCGAAGCAGAATGGGAAATTGCCGCAGAACCCCTGGCACCGGTGGGCAATCTTTTGGAATCTGCAAATTTTCAACCCACGCCCGTTCAAGACCCCGCCCCACTGACCCAAATGTTCGGCGATGTCTGGGAATGGACACAAAGCCCGTTCGTGCCGTACCCAGGTTTCCGGCCAACCAAAGGTGCTGTTGCCGAATACAACGGGAAATTCATGGCCAGCCAGTTGGTGTTGCGGGGTGGATCGTGCGTCACTCCGCCGGGGCATATCCGCGCCACCTATCGCAATTTCTTTTACCCGTCGGACCGTTGGCAATTTAGCGGCTTCCGGTTGGCATCCGATGGATAGCCAGGTCTCCGATACGATTAAAAAGGCCGGTGTTGACCAGGCCACGGACCATTCGGTTCAATATCTGGGCCCGGATTTGGCGGACTTCCGTGACGAAGTGTGGTCGGGGTTGGGGCAGGCCCAAAAATCTCTGCCAAGCAAATATTTCTATGACGAAATTGGCTCCAAGCTGTTCGATGAAATTACCCAATTGGACCAATACTATCCCACCCGCACAGAAACCGATCTGCTGGGGATGCACGCTGGGACGATTGCCTCTCTCATGGGGCCGTGGGCAACATTGGTGGAATTTGGCGCCGGGTCGTTGATTAAGATACGAATTCTATTGGCCGCTATGGACCGGCCAGAGGCGTTTGTTCCCATCGACATTTCCAAGGAACATTTGATCGAGTCGGCCAATCAACTGGCCCGGGAATTTCCTCATATCCAGGTGCGGCCGGTTGTCGCCGATTTTGCTAGCGCACTGGATATCGGGGCGTTGGTGGGCGACAGCGGCTCAAAGCGGATCGGATTTTTTCCCGGATCCACGATCGGTAATTTTTCTCACGCCGAAGCCGTGAAGTTGTTAGGGACGATTGGCGCCGTTGTGGGCTCCGGCGGTGATTTGTTGATCGGAGTGGATCTGAAGAAAGACAACGAAATCCTATTGGATGCCTACAACGACTCCCAGGGTGCTACGGCTGACTTCAATCGTAATTTGCTGGTGCGTATTAATCGCGAGTTGGACGGCGATTTCAATCTAGGGACGTTCCGGCATCACGCCCCCTACAATTCGGTGGAAGGGCGTATCGAAATGCACTTAATCAGCGTTGCCGGCCAAACCGTAAACGTGGCGGGCAAAGAATTTACCTTCATCGAGGGTGAGAGTATCCACACCGAAAATTCTTACAAGTATGGAGTAGAGGAATTTTTGAATTTGGCCGGTGAAGCCGGATTAGACCCGGTGCGGACCTGGAGCGATTCTAAAGATTTGTTTTCAATCCACTATTTGCGTGCCCGTTAGCCTGGGTTGAACGAAAAAAGGCGGTGGCTTTCGCCACCGCCCTAAAATCTTACGTTCAACCGAATTTAGGCTGCTTGCTCGAGATCTGCCGAGTATTTGCCAACCGCGGCGGAAAAATTCATGTGTGCCCGGTGGGCAAGCTTGCCCTGGCCATCGGCCACATTGTCACCGCTGCCAGCCCACGTGTTGAGGGCAGAATGCTGCAGCGCCCGGCCATAAGAAAAACTGAGCGTCCAAGGCAGATCGCCGATCTGGTTCATGGCATTCAGATGCTCTGACGCCACAACTTCCGACTGGCCGCCGGACAAGAATGCAATGCCAGGGACGGCGGCAGGAACGCGACGTTTCAATGTTTGCACCGTCCATTCAGCCACTTGCTCCACGCCGGCTTGTGTTGAGCAATCCATGGCGGAAATCACCATGTTGGGCTTCAAGATCATGCCCTCCAACACCACGCCTTGCCCAATTAAGGCGTTAAAAACCCTATGCAATGTGGCTTCGGTCACTTCCTGACATGTTTCGATTGAATGGCTTCCATCCATCAGAACTTCGGGCTCAACAATCGGAACCATGCCCGCTTCTTGGACCAGTTTGGCGTATCGGGCCAAGGCGTGGGCATTGGCGTTCATGCAGTATTCCGACGGAATGCCGTCGCCGATGGTGATGACAGCCCGCCATTTGGTGAATTTGGACCCCAATTCCACGTATTCGTTCAAGCGGTCACGCAGGCCGTCCAGGCCCTCTGTAATTTTTTCGTTTGGCGAGCCCGCAAGAACCATGGCCCCGGTATCCACTTTGATGCCCGGCATGATGTCTTGGTCCGCCAACAATTTTGTAAACGGGGTCCCATCCGCCGCGCTTTGGCGCAGGGTCTCGTCGTACAAAATCGTGCCTGAAATGTACTTTCCAAGATCCGGAGTGCGAAACAGCATTTCCCTGTAATCGCGCCGATTGTCTTCGGTCGGCTCCACATTTACGCTGGTTAGCCGCTTGTTGGCCGTGCCAGAGCTTTCGTCAGCTGCAAGAATGCCTCTACCGCCCCCCACCATTCGATTTGCAATCGCCTCAAGGTCCGCTGTCGTCATCGTTTGTTGTCTCCAAAAGTCAAATTCTCTCCCATCCGGGTCTTATACTACCGTTCACGCATCCGTCGCGACCGGATTCCGGCCCAGGTTTGCAATAAATGGTCGCGGATCACCCTTTGGCCGGGTTTTGGCCGCAGTATGTTGCAAATCAGGGAATTTCTATCAAGAATCCAATGACTTGGCCGGATTTGTTTGGTTGGGATACGAAAGGGCTCTTCTTTATCAGCGCTTTTTCTGGCTCTGAACTTTGGGATCAGCGTGGGGGCACCCCCCCGAAAACTGGTTTCCCGTGGCATAGGCGGCACCACCGTGCAGTTAGCGGCACGCATTTGCGACAAGGCCGAAAACGACGGGATTTTTATCTCGTCCGTGGTGCGGAAACTCAGCGCCGGAGCCAACGTCACCGTCGAAGACAAGGGCACGTTCAAACTGAAAGGGGTTGAGGGCGACCCCATATTGTATGGGGTTGCCCTGGGCGACTAAAAAACTTTACCGGGGTTAAAAATCCCCTGGGGATCGAAAGCCGCCTTGATCCGGCCCATGGTTTCCAATTCGGTCGCCGATTTGTGGCGTTTCATTTCACTACGTTTCAGTTGACCAATGCCGTGTTCGGCACTGAACGTGCCACCAAATTCCATTGCCAAGTCGTGGACCACACCTGTCATTTTGTCCCAGTGGTCCAGATATGCGCTGGGGTCCATGCCGGGCGGCTGAGACACGTTCATATGGAGGTTGCCGTCGCCCAAGTGGCCGAACGCCACCAATCTTGAGCCGGGAACCACCGCTTCGATTGCTGCGGTGCAGGCCTCAACGAATTCAGCGGCACGATGCCCCGGAACCCCTACATCGTTTTTGATGCTAGCGCCTTCTTTGGATTGGGCCGGGGGAATGGATTCGCGCAGCTTCCACATGGCTTGGGCCTGGCCTACGTTCTGGGCGATTGCCCCGTCGGCCACCTCACCGTCGTCCAGGGCTTGGCCCAATCCGGCCTCGATCGCCGGTTCCAGATCATCGCCAACGCCCCCATGGAATTCCATCAAAACGTACCACGGGGCTTGCGCCCCCAGAGGGTTGTTGACCCCATCAATGTGCTTGATGGCCAGCTCCACGGCCAAGGCTGACATCAGCTCGAACGCTGTGGTGCGTTCACCGCTGGCGCTTTGCATGCGCGCCATCAACTTCATCGCGGCGGCGATGCTGCTGACATCGGCGACGGCGGTGACCGTTTGGCGTGGCTGGGGAAACAGCCTGAGCACCGCCGCTGTAATGATCCCCAGCGTTCCCTCGGAGCCGATGAAAAGGTGTTTAAGATCGTACCCAGTGTTGTCTTTGCCAAGGAGCTTCAAACCATCCCAGATTTTGCCATCGGCCAACACCACCTCTAGTCCCAGCGTCAGTGCCCGTGCGGTGCCGTATCGCAGCACCTGGGTGCCACCTGCGTTCGTGGCCAAGTTTCCACCGATCTGACATGACCCTTCGGCGGCTAGGCTAAGGGGAAACAGCCGATCCGCTGCAATTGCCGCTGTCTGAACGGCGGCCAAAATACAGCCGGCCTCAACCGTCATCGTTCCGGCCAACGGATCAATGTCGCGGATCCGGTTCATGCGCCCTAAATTGACGATGATCTGATTGCTCACGGAGGAAGATGGAATTTGACCACCCACCAGGCCGGTGTTTCCGCCTTGGGGGACAATGGGTATTTGGTGGCCGGCGCATTCGGTGACAATTGCCGCCACTTGGGCGGTGGACGCCGGCAGCATCAGCAATGGCGTTTGACCGTGGAAGCGGCCCCTGGGCTCAGACAGGAATGGTGCCAAGTCGTTTGGGTCGGACACCCATCGGTCCGGTCCCGTGATTTCTTTCAGACGCGCCAGAATGTTGGGGGCAATGGCCATCGGTCCCTAATCCCGGGGCGCAGCCGCCCGGCTCAGTCGGTCGTTGATGGCTACCCCGATCCCGGCGTTGGGGATGGGAGCCACCGCAATAACTTTAACGCCGGATTGGTCGAGATCTCTCAGGGCCGCGTACAGGTGCCCGGCGGCTTCGCCCAAATTTGCTGTTTCACTGAGATTGCGAGTGATGGCAGCACCGGGCGGCGCTCCGTCACCGAATGCCAGCAAACCTTCGTTTTCCCCCACCGTGGTGGCGTTGAGCCGGAGTTCGGCCCGGGGGGCATAGTGACTGAACATCGTTCCAGGCGATCGAGCGGGGCCGCTCGTCATTTCTTCGTGGCTTGGAGCCAGAGTTTTGACAGCCTCCCCCAACGCATCGGCAAGGGCTTCCATCGTTATGCCCCCTGGGCGCAAGATGGTAGGGACGTCTCCATCCAAGGCAAGCACAGTGGATTCCACCCCAATGGTGCACGGCCCCCCGTCCAAAATCAGGTCCACGGACCCGCCCAATCCGTCTGCCACATGCTGAGCGTTGGTGGGGCTGACCTGCCCCGACAAATTCGCACTAGGTGCTGCCAGGGGAAGCTCTGAAGCCCGCAACACCGCCTGGGCGATCGGATGATCTGGAGCGCGAACGGCAAGCGTGGATAGCCCGGCGGAAGCCCTGGTGGTCACTGGGCAGTCCGCAGTGCGCTCCAATACCAATGTCAGTGCTCCTGGCCAAAAGGCGTCTGCGGCACGTTCGGCGCGGGCGTCAAATCGCGCGAGTTTCCAGGCCTCCGAAGCCCCGGGAACATGGATGATCAGCGGGTTGGTTTGGGGGCGCCCCTTGGCTCGAAAAATGGCGGCGACCGCATCGTCGTTGGTGGCGTCAGCCCCCAGGCCATAAACCGTTTCGGTGGGAAAGGCCGCCAGTTGCCCCGAGCACAACATGTAGGCGGCCGCTTGAATGGCCTTCTGCGTTGGCTGAAGAATGATGTTATCCCACCGGCCGCGGGCTCCCAGATGGATCACTATTCCGAAGCCTGAATGGTGGGCTCACATGCTAGTACCCCAGTGGGGGCTACACAGCGAATGCGCGCGCCTTCGGGCTTTTTGTCCAGTTTCACAGGGCCATACTGGTGAATGGATTGTTCCATATGCACTTGGCGATCGATGCGGATGCGGGCTTTGCGCAAAGACAAAAAACAGTCGGTGGCCAAAATCGACACATCGGCCAGTTCGCCATAGCGATTTGGATCAACCTTGGCAGCCTGCAAATAGCGTTTCTGGCGTGACGCGGTCACCGATGTCTCCCACGCCGGAAGATCGCTGCCCGGGGAAAGCCGTCCTTCTTTGCTCACCTATAACTCCAAACGTGGCGCCGTCGCTCCGCTCAGGCTACCATAGGTCAATCAAAATGGGGGGAGTGACCAATGGCAGAGCATCCCTGGCTGGCCGCCTATCCGAAAAATATAGACTGGCACGCAGAGATTCCCGTCAAACCGTTGCCGACGATGTTGGCGGACTCAGTGGCGCGGTATCCCAACAACCAGTGCCTGGATTTTCTTGGGAAAACCTACACCTATGCCGAAATCTCTGGATTGGTGGACCGTGCTGCTGCAGGACTGCAGAAATTGGGGGTCAGCAAGGGCTCGCGGGTTGGCTTGTTTCTGCCCAACTGCCCGCAATTCGTCATTTGCTTTTTTGCCGCCTTAAAGGCCGGGGCCACTGTCATCAGCTACAGCCCGTTGTATGCCGAAGACGAAATCCGCAATCAAATCAATGATTCCGGTACCGAAATAATGATCACACTGGACCTGAAAGTCCTGTACCCAAAAATCGCCAAAATGGTCGGCACCACGACCCTAAAGCAACTAGTGGTCGGAACCATGCAAGAAGTCTTGCCGTTCCCCAAAAGCCTGCTGTTCCCTCTGGTCAAACGCGGCGACATCGCCAAAACATCGGGCACAAGCAAAATCTCGTTCGCAGATTTGATTGCCAACGATGGAAACCCGACACCGGTGGAACTAGATCCATCAGATTTGGCGGTGCTGCAATACACCGGTGGCACCACCGGAGTGCCCAAAGGTGCGATGCTTTCTCACGCCAACCTTTACGCCAACGCCCACCAAGCGATGTTGTGGCTGGAAGGGGTGGAACTGGGCAAAGAACGCATGATGGGGGTGCTGCCGTTCTTTCACATTTTCGCTCTAAGCGTGGTCATGAACCTGGCTCTGCTGATCGGCGGCGCCATCATCATGCACCCCAGGTTCGAACTTGAAGCTGTACTGAAAGACATCACCAAGAAGCGCCCGACCTTGTTGCCCGGCGTCCCCACAATGTATGCCGCCATCAACAACTCACCGTTGACCCAGGGTGTGGACGTCACGTCAATCAAATACTGTGTGTCCGGCGGCGCGCCGTTGCCGGTGGAGGTCAAACAGCGTTTCGAAGGCATCACGGGGTGCACGCTGATCGAAGGCTATGGCCTGACCGAAACCTCACCCATCGCCGCTGCCAATCCGTTGTTTTCAGAAAATAAGGCGGGGTCGGTAGGCCAGCCGGTGCCGGGCACCACCATCACCATCGTCGACCGCGATGACCGCACCAAAGAAATGCCCCAGGGCGAAAAGGGCGAGGTCTGCATTTCCGGCCCCCAGGTCATGAGCGGATATTGGAACCAACCAACTGAGACTGAAAATACGCTGGTCAACGGCCGCCTGCACACCGGCGATATCGGCTATATGGACGAGCAGGGCTATACGTTCCTGATCGACCGCATCAAAGATCTGATCCTGGTGGGCGGCTTCAACGTCTTCCCCCGAGTGGTGGAAGAAGCGATCTATCAGCACACCGCCGTGGCCGAGGTCACCGTGGTGGGCCTGCCCGACGACATCAAAGGTCAGCGCATCAAAGCATTCGTAAAATTGGCCGACGGCGCGGCGCTGACGGCGAAGGAATTGCAGAAATTTTTGGAACCCAAGATCGGTAAAAACGAAATGCCCAAAGACATCGAATTCCGCGACGAGCTCCCTAAAACCTTGGTGGGCAAGCTGTCAAAAAAGGAACTGGTGGCCGAAGAAGCCGCGAAGTTGTAGACAATTTGCGATATCTGGATGCTCGCGACCTTGCCAGCCCGCTGCCCGTGTTGTGGGCAAAGGCGGCGCTACGCGAATTGCTTCCCGGGCAAGTCCTGCGTCTACTGGCCTCGGATCACCGCACCGCACTGGATGTGGGTAGCGTCTGCAAGGCCGCCGGCCATGACTTGGTAGCCTAAGATCACCAGGACGAGGTCCGCAGCTTTTTGATCCGCCGCCGCGCGGACTAAGGTGTCGGTGGCCCGCGTTCCACTTGCTCAGGCGGATCGGCGAGCGCTACACTTGACGCCGAAGAAGGAACCTCATGGCCCAATCTGACCCCGCCAAAATCCCTGCTGATATCGCCAAAATGACCTTCGAGGAGGCCCTGGAAAGCCTGGAAGAGATCGTTGATCGGCTGGAGGGCGGCGAGGTCAGCCTGGAAGAGTCCATCGAGACTTATACCCGGGGCACCCAGCTCAAACGCCACTGCGAGGCCAAGTTGCAGACGGCAAAGGAGCGGGTGGAGAAGATCGAATTGGCGCCGGATGGCACGCTGACCGCCCAGCCTGCGGACTTGGGCTAGGGGCGACGGGATTGACCGAGGGGTTTGGCGAAAAACCCAGTGATCTGGCTACTGCCATGGCCACAGCGGCGGCAGACGTGGACGGCGTGCTAGAAAATCTATTGCCAGAACCCGATGGCCCCGAAGGCCAGGTGTTCGAGGCCATGCGGTATGCCGCTCTGGCGCCGGGAAAGCGATTTCGCCCGATCTTGGTTCTTACCACCGCCGCGCTGTTCAGCGTTGACCGACGATCGGCCCTGCGTGTGGCGGCGGCCGTAGAAATGGTTCACACCTACTCCCTGGTTCACGATGATCTGCCGTCGATGGATGATGATGCGATGCGTCGAGGGCGACCCTCGGTGCATGTGCAGTTCGACGAGGCCACGGCAATTTTGGCCGGAGACGCCTTGTTGACCCTGGCGTTCGAGACGTTGTGCGCCGATGAGATCCATTCGGATCCCGCAGTGCGTGTGGAGCTGGTGCGGGCGCTGGCCCATGCGTCGGGTGGTAAAGGCATGGTTGGTGGGCAAATGATTGATTTAAAGCTGCAGAAGGCGGTCACCTACATCGGTACAATCACGCGGTTGCAGCAGCTGAAAACAGGTGCTTTGATCGCTTATTCCAGCGAGGCCGGGGCTATTTTGGGACGGGCGCCGGACCAATTACGCCAGGCTTTGCGCGCCTTTGCCCATGATTTGGGATTGGCATTCCAAATCATCGACGATTTGCTTGATGCCGAGGGATCGGAGGAAGCCGTGGGCAAAAAAGTCGGTAAGGACGCCGCCGCAGGCAAGGCAACGTTTGTGTCGCTGCTGGGAGTAGATCGAGCCCGGACCCAGGCGGATATTCTGACGGACCAGGCCATCCAGCATCTGGATCCGTTCGCGGAACAGGCGGATTTTTTGCGCCGACTTGCGCAATTTGCTATCCATCGGAGTGCCTAACCCAGGCGCTGTTGAAAGAGTTGTAGTGCCGTATTCCCGAACCACCGAATTGCTGGACACGATTAAAGAGCCTGTCGACGTGCGCGGTCTGGAACCGGCCCAGCTTCCCCAGTTAGCCGAAGAAATTCGCGGCGAAATCCTGCGCGATGTGGCGGGGACGGGTGGCCATCTGGGGGCCGGTCTGGGGGTGGTGGAGCTCACTGTGGCCCTGCACCATATTTTTGATACCCCCAATGATCGGCTGATTTGGGATGTGGGGCACCAAGCCCATGCCCACAAAATTCTGACCGGCCGTCGGGATCGCATGGGAACCATGCGCCAGGGCGGCGGTCTTTCGGGTTTCACCAAGCGGGCTGAAAGCGAATACGACCCGTTCGGTGCGGGCCACAGCTCCACCTCTGTTTCCGCCGGGCTGGGCATGGCGGTGGCGCGGGATTTGACTGGCGGCACCCACAATGTGGTGTGCGTGATCGGCGATGGGGCCATGACTGCCGGCATGGTCTATGAAGCCATGAACAACGCCGGGTCCATGTCTAGTCGGCTGATCGTCATTCTGAACGACAACGATATGTCTATTTCCCGCAACGTGGGCGCCATGCGCGCGTATTTGTCGCGGCTGATTTCGTCCCGCCAATACCGGGGCTTTCGCCGGGCCGCCAAACGCGTCGCCAGCAAGTTGCCCCAACCGGTGGAGCGCACAGCCAAACGGGCAGAGGAATACGCCCGGGGCATGGCTACCGGCGGCACTCTGTTCGAAGAACTGGGGTTCTTTTATGTGGGCCCACTGAATGGCCACGACATCGGTCGGATGTTGCCGGTGCTGCGCAATGTGCGAGATTATGAAGAAGTCGGCCCGGTGCTGGTTCACGTGCGCACAGAAAAAGGCCGGGGCTATTCCCCAGCAGAGGTTTCAAAAGAAAAATTCCACGGTGTGGGAAAATTCGATTTGGTCACCGGGACCCAGATCGCGCCCCGACCCGAGACGCCCCAGTTCACTGAGATTTTCGCCGACACCCTTATCGCCGAAGCCGAACGGGACGAAGCTATTGTGGCTATCACCGCCGCCATGCCCACGGGCACGGGATTGGCCAAATTCGAAGAACGATTCCCCAACAGGTGCTTTGACGTGGGCATTGCCGAACAACACGCGGTGACCTTTGCGGCGGGATTAGCGGCGGAAGGCCGCAAGCCGTTTGCTGCCATCTATTCCACGTTCTTGCAGCGCGCCTACGATCAAATCGTGCACGATGTGGCACTGCAACGCCTACCCGTAAGGTTTGCGGTGGATCGGGCGGGGCTGGTGGGGCCTGATGGCCCCACCCACGCGGGCGCGTTTGACCTGGGATTTTTGTCGTCGTTGCCGGGCTTTGTTGTGATGGCGCCCTCCGACGAAGCGGAATTGGCGCGCATGGTGGCGACCTCTGTTTCCATCGATGATGGACCCTCGGCCTTTCGTTTCCCTCGTGGCGAAGGGGTGGGGGTGCCTGTGCCTGTGCGCCCCAATCCAATTCCCATCGGTCGGGGCCGGATCGTCCGTGAAGGCTCCGCGGTGGCGATCTTGTCCTTAGGGGCACGGCTTCAGGAATGCTTGAAAGCCGCCGAACTTCTGGCGGCTCAGGGGATCCAGGCAACTGTGGCCGATGCGCGGTTTGCTAAGCCACTCGATCTGGACCTGATTGGCCAACTTGCCCGGCACCACGGGGTGATGGTGACGATCGAAGAGGGTGCTGCGGGCGGTTTCAGCGCCCATGTTCTGGGCCACTTGGCATCGTCCGGGTTGCTTGATGGTTGGCTAAAGGTCCGGCCGCTTCATTTGCCGGATCGCTTTATTGACCACAATTCAGCGGATTTTCAGTACTCCGAAGCCGGGTTGGATGCCGACCATATTGTCGCCACTGCGTTAGAAGCATTGGGTCACCCGGAACCGCGCGAGGCTCCGGCAAGGGCCTGACCGCCAGATAGCGCCCGCCACCATCACCCCGGCCTGCATGCCGAGGTCTGCGACCGCATCGAAGCGTGACTTTGTGACCAGGGCTGGGAGGTTTTGGGTGTCACCCCAAGCCCGGTGGACGAGGCCAAAGGCAACAAGGAATTTCTGATAGCGGTGCGGCGGGCCTGACCTAGCCCATCTGGCCCCGATGCCGCAGCTTTTGATCGGCCAAAACGCAGGCTACCATTGCTTCGCCCACTGGCACCGCGCGAATCCCCACACATGGGTCATGGCGACCAGTGGTGACGATTTCGGTGTTTTCCCCGTCCGCCGTCACAGTCTCCCGTGGGATTAAAATGCTGGATGTGGGCTTCACGGCAAATCGCGCCAAGATGTCCTGGCCGCTGGAAATGCCCCCCAGAATGCCGCCGGCGTTGTTGGACTTAAAAACCACACGGCCACCTTCGTTGCGCATTTCATCGGCGTTTTCTTCGCCGCGCATGCGGGCGGTGGCGAACCCGGCGCCGATCTCCACACCTTTCACCGCATTGATGCTGGTCAAGGCCGCGGCTAATTCAGAATCTAGTTTTCCATACACCGGCGCGCCCCATCCAGCGGGGACGCCGGAGGCCACCACTTCGACCACCGCACCCACCGACGATCCGTCTTTGCGGATCGCATCCAAATACGGCTCCCAGGCAGCAGCGGCTTCGGCGTCGGGACAAAAGAAAGGGTTGCGATCAATCTCTTCCCAGTCCCATTGGCTCCGGTTAATGGTCTCGGTTCCCATTTGGACTAGGGCTCCGCAAATATTAATTCCATCGCCCAAGATTTTTCGGGCGATGGCCCCGGCGGCAACCCGGGATGCGGTTTCCCGGGCCGATGATCGACCGCCGCCGCGATGGTCTCGGATGCCGTATTTTTGTAGGTAAGTGAAATCCGCGTGACCGGGTCGGTTCTTGGCAGAATTTTCCCCATAGTCTTTGGAACGCTGATCGACGTTTTCGATCATCAAGCTTATGGGGGTGCCGGTGGTTATGCCTTCGAACACTCCGGACAATATCCGCACCGTGTCGGGTTCTTTCCGCTGGGTGACGAATTTCGATGTGCCGGGGCGGCGGCGATCCAGAAAGCCTTGGATGTCAGCCTCGGTCAGGGAGATATTCGGTGGCGTTCCATCGACCACACAGCCAATGGCGGGCCCATGGCTTTCCCCCCAGGTGGTGAACCTGAATAGCGTCCCAAAGGTATTGTCAGACATTCGATATCCGCGTTTTGCCGGACCGCCGATGACTCAAGTAGGGGGCTAGTCCTCAGAGTTTCCGGCGGTGCTGATGTCGGGCGCATCTGCCCGTTTCATTCCAACCACATTATACCCTGAATCCACGTGGTGTATTTCACCCGTGACGGCGCTGGCCAAGTTACTGAACAGATAGACCGCCGCACCCCCCACTTCATCGATGGAGACGTTGCGCCCCAACGGGGAATTCAGTTCATTCCATTTCAGGATGTAGCGGAAATCTCCGATGGCCGATGATGCCAAGGTTCGCACCGGCCCAGCAGAAATTGCATTCACCCGAACACCCGTGGCGCCCAAATCCATCGCCAGATACCGCACGCTGGCGTCCAACGCGGCTTTGGCCACACCCATGATGTTGTAATGGGGAATGACTTTTTCCGAGCCAAAATACGTCAGCGTAATCAAGCTTCCACCCTCGGCCATAAAGGGTTGGGCGTGGCGGCACATGGCGGTGAACGAATAGCAACTGGCTGCAAGGGTGACGTTGAAATTTTCCGGCGATGTGTCGACGTATCGGCCCTTCAGTTCTTCTTTGTGGGAAAACGCGATCCCGTGAAGGACAAAATCGATCTTTCCCCATTCGTCCCCAAGGCGCGAAAAGGTTTGGGCCAGGTCATCTTCTTTGGTGGCGTCGCACTGAAGAATCAAGTGGGAGCCTAAGGATTGCGCCAGGGGCCGTACGCGTTTTTCCATCATCTCGTTTTGGCAGGTAAACGCCAATTCGGCGCCATGGGCGGCGCAGGCTTTGGCAATGCCCCAGGCAAGGGATCGTTCGTTGGCAACCCCAGTGATCAGCCCTTTTTTTCCCGCCAAGATTGGCACAGCGTCGGTCATCAAATCTCCTGGAGCGTGAATTATGGGATTAAGCGGCGCAGTGAGCGGCATCGTACACAGGATCGCTGCTGTGAAAAACCTATAGTTAGAGACCCCTCAGCCGCGCGGATCGTAGGTGTGGTCCTTGGTCCATTTGGCAACGAATGCGGACCATTCAGAATCGCTGGCATCAGGCAGGGCAACTTGCAGCCGCACATAATGGTCACCGACCTTGCCGCCTTTCCGCCGTATCCCTTGCCTTTTCAAGCGCAGCCGGGTGCCGGTGTTTGACCCTTTCGGCACGGTCAAGGACACCGGTCCGTGGATCGTGGGCACGTCGACTTTCGCCCCGTGGACTGCCTCGCCGATGGTGACGGGGAGATCGGCGGAAATGTCCTCTCCTGACCGGGAAAATTTTGGGTGCGAAGAGATCTTTACGGTGATGATCAAATCTCCTGGGGGCCCACCGTTGACGCCCTGGCTGCCTTGGCCTTTCAAGCGAACGGATTGGCCGGCCTCGATTCCCGCCGGAATCGAGGCCTCGATACGACCATCATCGGTTTTGATCTGTCGCTTGATCCCCATGGCAGCATCCAGAAATTTGACCCTGATAGTTTGGGTTTTATTGGCGCCCTTGAATTCTGGGGCCCGGTGGGAACGTGCCCGCCGTACCCGGCCACCACCAAAAAGCGGCGACAAAAGGTCTTCGAAATCGGCACTGAATCCGCGGGCACCTCCGGGGAAGCCCTCCATGCCGGGCTGTCCGCCCGCGCCTTGTTGGTGAAAGGTGCTGTGGAATCTTTCGTTTCCTTCGGCGTCGATTTCGCCCCGATCGAACCGCTGGCGTTGCTTTTCGTCGCCTAAAATATTGTAGGCGGCGGTGATCTCTTTAAATCGATCGGCAGCCTTTTGGTCGCCGGCATGACGGTCCGGGTGAAATTTTTTGGCAAGCGACCGATATTGCTTTTTGATACCGGCCTGATCCGATTCGCGGGGAATTTCCAAAATTGAGTATGGATTTTTCATAAGCAAATTGGGCCAAAAATAAACGGGCAACGTGAATATAGGGGCTCAATGGGCCCCTTTGGAATACTTGGGGCTCTGTTTGCTCCCAAACAAGGCGCGCTTAGCGAAGCCTAACCCAATCATTTAGCAGTTCTGTAGCCCGAGCCAGGTCATCGTCGGTCATCTCCGCTCTCAGTCTGGCCAAAAATTGCGTGGCTTCCAAGTGCCCCTGACCCGCGGCCAGGGTCCACCAAAGATATGCTTGAGGCGCGTCCGGGGGTATCCCCGCGCCATCCTGGTACATGCCCCCCAACAAAAACTGCGCCGACGGGTCGCCTTGGACCGCAGCCGGTAACAGGTTTGCCAACGCCGTCAGGTAATCCCCTTTGCGGAAGGCGATCAGCCCGGCGATCCCCGGGTTTTCCGCCACTTCAATCCCCGCCAGAGTATCTGGGACAACAATAGGCGATCGCTGTTCGGGGGCCGCATCAGGTCCCGGGGCAGGGGTCTGATGGGGGTTTGGATCCGCCGGAGGTTCAACCTCTGCCACGACCACTGTGGGGAATTGTTCCTCTGGGACCGCGTCCAAATTCACCACCATCGCAGGCGGGGTGTTGGCCGCTGCTTCCACCAATCGGGCGGCTTCTTCCACCAGCCGTGCGGCTTCTTCAACCAGCAGCTCCGGAGGTGGTGGCAATGGCTGGGGCTCCGGCTCGGGCACGGGCTGGGGTTCGGGTTCCTGTGGTGGCGGCAGATCGGGGACTGGCTCGGGCTCAGGAATTGGTTCGGGGTCGGGAACTGGTTTGGGTAATGGCTTGGGGTCGGGCTCCGCCACAGCTACGACAACAGGGTCGGGAGCCGGTTCAGGCTCGGGTTCGGGTATTGGCTCAGGCTCAGGGATAGGCTCGGGCTCGGGTATTGGCTCAGGCTCCAGCACAGCTACGACAACAGGGTCGGGAGCCGGTTCAGGCTCGGGGATAGGCTCAGGCTCAGGGATAGGCTCGGGCTCGGGCTCGGGCTCGGGAACTGGCTCGGGCAGTGGCTCTGGCTGCGGCGTAGGGGCGGGCGCAGGTGTTGGAAATGGCAAAGGCGCGGGATCAGGGGGACGTTGGGCCAACAAAATTCTGTGCTGCTCGGTGGCGGCGGGATGTCCGGATTCGGCGGCCATTGCGTACCATTCCAGTGCGCGGAGTCGATTGGCTTCGACCCCCAACCCGTTTTTGTACATCAGGCCAAGGTTGAATTGAGAAACCACGTGGCCTTGGCGTGCAGCCAATTCGAACCATTTTGCCGCTACCCCGTAATCTTGGGGCACACCGGTCCCCGACAAGTACAAATTTCCCAAATTCGCTTGGGCCCGAGCATTGCCAGCTTCGGCTGCCTTTTGGTACCAAAAGACCGCCTGGTCAGGGTCGGCCGCCACCCCCCGACCGCTTTGGTACAGCAATCCGATGTTTCGCTGGGCGGCGTCGTTACCAGCTTCGGCCTCGGGCAGCCATTGCTCAAATGCCGTGGCAAAATCCCCGGCTTCATAGGCCGCCACACCGGCGGCAAAGTCAGCGTTTGCCGTACCGGACCACAGAGCCAGGGAAACGGTGGCCGCAGCTAGAATGCCGCCTAGCCGATCGAGGCCCCGGTCGGTGGTATCGAATTGGCTGCCCACTAAATCTCCCGAACTGGGCGCTGGGAGACGGACCTACCCGTCGCCCTGTTGGATTTCCCAGGTACCATCCGGCTGACGGCAGGCTTGGCCAAAGGCTTCCTGGACGACACCACCGATGGTCACTGTCTGCTGGAATTCGCGGCAGTAGATGCCCGGTTCCGGTTGGGTAGTGTTTATGGGAACAAAGGTACCGACGTGTCCATTGTCGGGGTTTTGCCATGTGGTCTCGGTGCCCTTGGCGGATTCATTCAGCCCTTGTTCCGTGGTCTGCGCCATTAATTGGCGATCCACGTCGTCCATGGTCTTACCAATTTCGCCGCCTATCAGGGCCCCCAACAATGTGCCAATACCCACGGCCAAAGGACCATCGTCACCAGCCTCAGCTCCGGCGAGGCCGCCGACGACGGCACCAAGCAGGGTGCCAACGGCTTCATTTTGGCCCGCTTCTGGACCGCAGGCAGACAAGGGAAGAACGATCGCGGCCATCGCAGCAAATTTCAATGAATGTTTCACTGGCTCTAAACCTTTCAAATTGATGCTAATCCGAGTCCCTTAGCCTCAACTATACATCATGGACCCATGGACAGAAAACCAATGCCAGTTTGGGCCAGCGACCGATAGCCATTCTAAATGTTGACGGCTAAGATAGGGTTACCGGCGGAGCGATTGACCCACGCCTTTCCCTAAAGCGCGGAACACTATGAATGAATGAGCCGGAAAGGGCCGACCCAATCGCGCTTTTCCAGGAATGGCTGGAAAAAGCGGTCAAATCAGAGCCTGTGAACCCCAACGCCATGGCGTTGGCCACGGCCACAGCAGAGGGCGTGCCGTCGGTGCGCATGGTGTTGCTGAAGGATGCCGACACCCAAGGATTCGTTTTTTACACGAATCTGGCCAGCCAAAAGGTGGCTGAACTGACGACGAACCCGGCCTGCTCGTTGTGCTTTTATTGGAAATCTATTGGCCGCCAAGTCCGGATCGAAGGCCGAGCCCAACCGGTTGATAAGGAGGAGGCAGATGCCTATTTTGACACCCGCCCCCGGGAAGCCCGCATCGGCGCCTGGGCATCCAAGCAAAGCCAGCCATTGACCGGAGCCATGGAATTGGAGAAGGCTGTGGCCAAGCAAACTCTCCGATTTGCTGTGGGCAAGATTCCCCGGCCAGATTTTTGGTCCGGCTTTCGGGTGGTGCCAGCCCGAATAGAATTTTGGCGCGAGCGACCGTTTCGTTTGCACGAACGCATCGTTTATACCCAGGACAGTGGCACCTGGAATGCTGAAGGAATGTACCCATAACGACGACTGCAACAAAGTCTCAGGCTGAACGAGCCGCATCCAACGAGCGGCTGATGCGCCAAGCCACTTATGCCTCGGTGACCGTGGCGGCGACACTTATTGTCGCCAAAT
>Ga0209403_10002796_pt1 | contig 20377 bp, 20 predicted proteins | sample ArcticOcean_MG_C_8_FD_187440 | JGI IMG/M metagenome (GOLD analysis project Ga0209403, IMG submission 187440) | Marine microbial communities from western Arctic Ocean - ArcticOcean_MG_CB11_86 (SPAdes) (version 2) | ecosystem: Environmental > Aquatic > Marine > Oceanic | place: Arctic Ocean... | reverse complement strand
AACTTTCCGCTTTGTATATAGCCTTACCATCAGCATATAAAGTTCCATCAGCCAATCCTACAACGGCTCCTTCTTTTTTTAAAATTCTTTTCATGCTAACCTCATACTTTGCAATTTTGACCGTTGTAAGAACCTCTCCAGTAAACTTAACAGAATTAACACCCAGAGCTCTACCTTTTCCAGGTTCTCCTTTCCAACCCAAATAAAAACCAACTAATTGCCACATTGCATCTAATCCAAGGCAACCAGGCATCACTGGATCTTCCTTAAAATGACAATCAAAGAACCACATTTTTTTTTGTATATCAAATTCAGCTTCAATTATTCCTTTGTTAAATTTTCCCTTATCTAGTTGTACATTGGTAATTCTATTAAACATTAACATAGGAGGAGATGGTAATTTCGCATTACCTGGACCAAACAATTTACCGTTAGCGCAATCAATTAATTCTTCGTATTTAAAACTATTTTTTTTTAACATATAGATAAATTAATACTTGATTTAATAAGTTTATTACATATATTTAGTTTAGAATAATTATAAATTACAAAAAATACAAAAATGGCTCAAATTGTAGTATGATAAACTCTTTTTCATCCCATATAGATCGACTAAGAACATCTGGTCTTAGGCCAACGAAACAAAGATTAACAATATGTAAAGTTCTTTTTGATAGAAAAGACACTTTTCATTTTACAATAGATAATCTTAAAAAAAAAATTGAAAAAAATACTAAAAACAAAGTTTCTTTAGCTACTGTTTATAATACAGTGCATGCTTTTAAAAATAACGGTTATTTAAAAGAAATATCTCTTCAAGGTAATAAAACTTTTTTTGATACTAACTCAACAAGACATCATCATTTCTATGATAAAGATACTGGCGTCTTAATGGATATAAAAAATGAAGATATATATGTTAGTAAAGTTCCGTCTGCTCCAAAAGGAAAAAAAATTAAAGAAATAGAAGTCACAGTAAGTGTTGCGAATAATTCTCATAATCAAAAAAAATAATTTATAATTAAACAAAAATCTTTTTTATAACGATTCTAAAGTATTGACTTTTAGTTTAGAATTATTATAAATTACAATAATTAATATTAAAGGAGAAACAATATGGCACTTAAAGGAAGTAAAACTGAGAATAATTTGAAAGATGCTTTTGCAGGAGAAAGTCAAGCAAATCGTAGATATCTTTATTTTGCACAAAAAGCTGATGTTGAAGGTTATAACGACGTCGCAGCAGTATTTAGATCTACGGCAGAAGGAGAAACAGGACATGCTCATGGTCATTTAGAGTTTTTAGAAGAAGTAGGAGATCCTGCTACCGGAAAGCCAATAGGCGAAACTAAAGATAACTTAGCATCAGCTGTAGCTGGCGAAACTCACGAGTACACAGATATGTATCCTGGAATGGCCAAAACCGCTAGAGAAGAAGGTTTTGAAGAAATTGCAGACTGGTTTGAAACTTTAGCTAAAGCAGAAAAATCTCATGCAGGCAAATTTCAAAAAACACTAGAGTCAATCTAATAAAAAAATTATGGTGGGGATTAAACCCCACCAAAATAATTTACAAAACATGAATAAAGAAGGCAACACTCAAGCACCAAAAAGACACCCTATAGATTTTAATCATCCTGATTTTCTTGATCAAAAAAAATTAGATCAAGAAATGAGAAGAGTTTTTGATATTTGCCATGGTTGCAGAAGATGTTTTAATCTTTGTGATAGCTTTCCAAAACTTTTTGATATGATTGATGAATCAAAAAATGAAAATGTAGAAAGTTTAACAAGTGATCAATTTGATCCCGTTGTAGATTCTTGTACGCTTTGTGATATGTGTTTTATGACAAAATGCCCATATGTTCCACCGCATGAGTTTGATTTAGATTTTCCACACTTAATGCTTAGATATCGAACGCTTCAAAAAAAGCAAAATAAGTTATCACGTACCTCAGCCCAATTAGCTAAAATAGATAGAAACGCTAAAGTTGGAATTATGTTTTCACGTTTTATAAACTTATTATCAAATATTAAAAATAAAATATTAAGGAAAATATTAGAAATAATTACTGGAATAGATAAATCAGTAAAGCTTCCAGTTTATAATTCCGAAACATTTACAAATTATTTTAAAAAAAACAACTTAGTTAACATAGAATCAGTAACCAGCAGCAGAAAGGTGGTTATTTATTCAACATGTTTTGTAAATTTTAATAAAAAAGACACTGGAATTGCTGCATTTAAGGTTTTGAAAAAAAATGGAATAGACGTTAAAGAGGCATATCCAGGTTGTTGTGGTATGCCATTTTTAGAGCAGGCAGATTTACCAAAGGTAGTTGAGCAGGCAAAAAAAATATCAAAAGAATTGTTGGAATGGGTAGATAAAGGCTATCAAGTTATTACACTCACTGCCAGCTGTGGACTAATGCTAAAATTTGAATGGCCATTATTACTACCTGAAAATGAAGATATAAAAAGGTTATCAAAAAATACTAGTGATATTGATGAATATATAGTTGATATTTCCAATAAAGAAGGTTTAGTGGCCGGACTTCATGAGATTGATGGTGGAGTAACAGTACATCACGCTTGTCATGCAAGAGCGCAGAATATGGGAAACAAAGCTAGAGATATGCTTAAATTAATCCCAAATATTAAAATTGATGTTGTTGAAAGATGCGCTGGACATGGCGGAACTTTTGGCGTTATGAAAGAAACTCATAAACTTGCATTAAAAGTTGGCAAACCTACAGCAAAACAAATTAAGAAAAAAAATAACAAATATATGGCGTCAGATTGTCCGTTAGCAGGAAAACACTTAAAACAACTTGAGGCTGACACAAGCATCATTAACAATGAGGCATTACACCCTATCGAATTATTAGCTAAGGCATATAAATTATGATTATGACAAAAGAAAATAGAATTGTAGAAAAAAGCGATCTAATAAATTCTGATTTTTATGCAAAAAATAGAAAACAAATTAGAAAAGAGTTAATGGAATTTAAAAAAAATAGAAGAATACCTATTGGACCTTATGCAACATTTTATTTTGAAAGTTTTGAAACTATGCTTGGACAAATACAAGAAATGCTACACATAGAAAAAGGTGGAGAAGAACAATTAAAAGATGAACTAAAAGCTTACAATTCTCTAATACCAAAAGGTAAAGAGCTCGTTGCAACTTTAATGTTCGAAATAGATGATCCAACTATAAGAGCAGATTTTTTATCAAAAGTGGGGGGTGTAGAGGAAAAAATTAATATTCAAGTTGATGAAGAAAAAATTAAAGCAATTCCAGAAATGGATTTAGATCGTACGTCAGCAGAAGGCAAAGCATCATCAGTTCAATTTATACATTTTAATTTTTCAGATGAACAAATAAAAAAATTCAAAACTTTAAATGCAAAGATTAAGATTTCAATTGATCACAGCTTATATAAACATGTAGCTATCATTTCACAGAATAATAAAGAAGCATTAATAAAAGATTTTATTTAATTCTACCCCATAAATTTTTTTTATATATCCAACCTTGGTAGTCACCAGACTCAATCTTACACCATTTTACTTTACACTTTTTTACTATCACCAATCTTCCACTTTCAAGTTTTGCTAGTGGTTTTGAATAAATAGTAGGTTTTTTATAAAGTATAGAATTATTTTTTATATTTATTGCTGATTTTTTTTTAGAGAGTAGTGCTATGTGAATCCAGCCGGTATTATTTTCAAAATCCCTAATTTTCCTAAAGGGGCCTGATTTATCTAAAATTATTACTGGCAAATATTTCTTTTTATAAATCAATTTAATTGGATATTCTAAAGATGGTCCTTGTCTCAAATTTACTTCATTTTTTTTTAAAGATAAAAATTTTTTATCATCACTTGCTAAAGATGAACTTATGAAAGTTTCTAATAAAAAAAATAAAACTAAAAAAAATAAATAGTATTTATTGGTTTTTTTCATTACAATAACAATTAGTTCTTTTATTTAGTTTAACTTTTCTAAAAGTGAGTTTTAATCCATCAACAATTAAAATATATCCACATAAAGATTCTCCAATTCCAATAATTTCCTTTATTACTTCGTTTGCCTGAATAGTGCCAATAATGCCTCCTAAAGTGCCTAGAACGCCCTCATATTCACAATTATCTATATCTATGTTTGTTGGTGCGTTAGGAATAAAGCACCTCAGACATGGGGATTTTTTTTTAGAAAAATCAAAAGTATAAACTTGGCCGTCAAATTTACTTATTGCCCCAGAAATTAAAATTTTTTTGTTTTGTAAACAATAGTCATTAATTAAAAAACGTGTTCGAAAGTTATCACTTCCATCTACTATTAAATTAAAATTTTTAGCAATCATATGTATATTTTTTTTAGTTAATTTTTTGTTAAACGATTTAAATTGTATATCTGGGTTTATCTTCTTTAGTTTATTAATTGCTGTAGAGGATTTTTTTTTTTTAAGATCGTCTGTTGAAAAAATAATTTGACGACTCAGGTTTGATATTTCAATATTATCCTTATCAACGATTCCAATTTTACCTACACCTAACGCAGCTAAATAGATTGCAATTGGTGAACCCAATCCCCCTGCTCCCACAATTAATACACTGGACCTTAAAAGTTTTTTTTGGCCGACTACTCCTATTTTTTTTAGAATTATCTGTCTTGAGTATCTTTCTATTTGTTTTTTAGTAAATTTCATTAAGTTCTTTTATTTCCCAGTCGAGCCAAAACCTGCTTTCCCCCTTACTGTTTTGGAAAGATTCTTAACCAGTTTAAACTTAACTCTTGCGACAGGACATAAAATCATTTGTGCAATTCTATCTCCCGATTTAACGATAAATGATTTTTTACTCAAATTTATTAAGATAATTTTTATTTCACCTCTATAATCTGAATCAATAGTACCTGGAGTATTTAAAACAGAAATACCTTTTTTTGCTGCAAGGCCAGATCTCGGTCTAATTTGTATTTCATAATTTTTTGGAATTACTAAAAAAATGCCAGTTGGAATCGTTACTCTATTACCTGGATTAATTGTTATTTTTTTTTCTATAAAAGCAACTAGGTCCATCCCAGAAGCTCCGGAAGTTTTATAGGAAGGTAGTTTGATATTTTTATTAAACTTTTTAACTAATATTTTTACCATTTATGCTATTGGATAAAATTATTAACTATTTTTTTAGCTATTTTATCTGCTATATGAGATTTTAGATTTTTTTCGATTATTTCAACTTCATCGTCACAAATAATTGAAACAGCATTATAGTCAGAGTTAAATCCAATTTCAGGATTTGAAACATCATTGGCTATGATCCAGTCACAATACTTTTTTCTTTTTTTTTCTTTAGCAAATTTTAATATGTCATTTGTTTCTGCGGCAAAACCAACCACTAATTTTGGCCTTTGTGAATTATTTTTTGATAAAAATTCTAATATGTCTATATTTCTTTTAAAATTTAGATTTAAATTATTATCTTTAATTTTTTTTGTTTCGTACTTTGTGGGTTTAAAATCTGTTACTGCAGCAGTACATACAGCTATATCTACAGGCAGGACTTTTTTTGTCTCAATATACATTTGATCAGCAGTTTCTACTTTTATAATATTTACATTTTCAGGCCTTTTTAATAAGGATGGTCCCGAGATTAATGTCGTATCAACACCAAATTTTGCTAACGAATTAGCAATTTCATATCCTTGTTTGCCGCTTGAGTTATTTGTAATAAATCTAACAGGGTCTATATATTCTTTCGTTGGACCCGCAGTAACAAGCGCCTTTAAATTTTTATTTTTTACAATATCACGATTAGAAAAATAATTTTTTATAAATTCATATATTTGTTCAGGTGAAGACATTTTTCCTTCACCATATTCTCCGCATGCCATATCACCAGTCGATGGCCCTACAGATAAATATCCGAAATCTAATAACTTATTCATGTTATTTTGAGTAGCTTTATGAAGCCACATTCTAACATTCATTGCCGGGGCTAATATTATTTGTTTGTTTGAAGCTAATATGAGAGTAGATGCTAGATCGTCAGCTTTTCCAGAAGCAAGTTTAGCTATTGAGTTTGCGGTTATTGGAGCAAATAAAATTATATCAGACCATCTGGATAATGATATGTGATCCATCTCTGCTTCTTTTTCGTTATCAAAAATATCTTGATAAACTTTGCTTTGAGATAGTGATGCAGCTGATAAAGGAGTGACAAATTTTTTTCCAGATTCTGTTAATATAACTTTTATTTTGCAATTTTGTTTTTTAAATAAACGAATTAAGTCAAGAGATTTATATGCAGCAATACCACCACCAATGATCAAAATAATTTTTTTTTTACTAAACAATTTATTCATGAATTTCTTATTTGAATACTATGAGAACAAAAATTACAAGAACTAAAACTCCTCCCAATATCTTGTTGCGCATTAACTCTAACTTTAGTTCTTCTTCTCTTAGGCTGCGATATGCTAAAGTGTTTGGGTTAAATTTTCCTTTCGCCATTAATGTCATAACTTCATTAGCTCTATCCATTAGAATGGGTAAATCTGGCAATCTTTTAAGAACTTCTGAAGCTTCACTTACTGCATCACTAGCTTTATTAATTGGATCTTTAGTTTCTTTTAACCAATTTTCTAATATAGGTCGTGATATATTCCATATATTTGTATCAGGATCAAGCTTTCTAGCAACCCCCTCAACGACAACCATAGTTTTTTGTAAAAGCAATAATTGTATTTGAGTTTGCATTTTAAATTTTTCAGTATTTTCAAAAAGTTGAGCTAATAATTTACTACCAGATATATTTTTAGCAGATTGTCCAAAAATAGGTTCACCTATTGAACGTAAAGATTGTGCAAATTCTTCTTTAGAGAATTTGTTTGAAACTAATCCTGCAATAAAATGCAATTCAGATACTCTTTGATAATCTCTTTTAATAAATCCATAAAGTATTTCTGCTAGATATTTTCTGTTTTTTTTATCTAGCCTACCCATTATTCCAAAATCAACAGGTACAATACTACCATCTTTTTTTACAAATAGGTTTCCTTGATGCATATCAGCATGAAAAAAACCATCCCTGATAGCATGTCGTAAAAAATGTTGAATTATATTCTGTGCCAATTTCTTTGTGTCAATATTCTGTAATTTTAGATTTTCAACTTCTCTTATCGAAATTCCATCTACTTGGTCTAAACAAAGAACATTTTTACTAGTTTGATTCCAGTAAATTTTAGGAACATTAAAACCGAAATCATTTTTAGTATTTTCATAAAATTCACTTGCAGCAGCGGCCTCAAATCTAAAGTCCATTTCAACATTTGTGATCTCACGTAATAATTGGACAACTTCAATTAATTTTAATCTTTTGGTTTTTTTAATAAAACTTTCAACAATGTATGCTAGAAACATCAAAGCATCCAACTCTTCATTAAATATCTTCTCTATATTTGGTCTTAATATTTTAATGGCTATATTTTTTTTTTGACCAGAAATATTAATGTTTGCAAAATGTACTTGTGCTATTGATGCTGCTGCAATGGGATCAGAAATATTTGTAATTTTTTCAAAATTCTCATTACCAAGTTCTTTTTTTAGTATATTTTTGGCTACAGTTAAATCAAAAGGAGGTAGTTTATCTTGAAGTTTTTCTAATTCTTTTGAAATGTCTTCTCCAATTATGTCGGGTCTGGTTGATAAAAATTGCCCTAATTTTATAAAAGTTGTACCCATTTCTTGAAGCGCATTGCATAATTTTTTTCCAGGCGATAAATTATTATCGTTTCTTTTATTTTCAAAATTAAAACCAATTATAAAAAAAAGTATTTTTATTGTAATTGGTGGATTATATATTTCATAAAAAGATGAAAGTGCACCAGAAGCTCCTAGCTTCCTTCCAATTTTGAATAGCATTAACAATTTTTTAAACATTTAAATCTTCCAGGCAGAATGAATGGCTACAATTCCACCGCTTAAATTTCTATAGGATACGTTTATAAAATTTTGTTTTTTAATTTGGTGAAAAAAATTTTCTTGTGAATAAAATTTTTCTATACTGTTAACTAAATATTCATATGGTCCTGATTTTCCTATTATGAATTTTCCAATTTGAGGTATCGATTTTGAGTAAGTTTTATATAATTTATTTAAAATTTCATTTTCTACTTTCGAAAACTCTAGACATAAAAATCTACCGCCAGGTTTTAAAACACGATAAGCTTCTTTAAGTGCGTTGTTTATATTATTAATATTTCTAATACCAAAACTAATTGTGTAGTAGTCAAAATAATTATTTTTGAAAGGCAATTTTTCAGCGTTATTACAAAACCATTTAACGTTTATATTTCTTTTTAACTTTTCTCTATTTATATTAAGCATGTCTTTATTTTCATCTACGCAACACACGTGACCTTTATAATTAATTTTATTTAAATATAATTTTGCAATATCACCTGTGCCTGACGCAACATCAATTAAAGTTGTATTTTTTTGAGGATTTAGCCAATTAATAAAGTTCTTTTTCCAGAGTCTGTGAACTCCTAAAGACATTAGATCATTCATAAGATCATATTTATCAAAAACATCTTGAAAAACTTTAGTAACAAGCCTTTCGCTATTTTTATGATGAGTTTTCATTTAAATTAATAGATCATATGTTAAGTTTTTTCACAATATATATAATTTACTTATGCCAGAACTTCCTGAAATAGAAATTGTTAAAAGATGTTTATTTAAAATGATAAATAAAGCAAAAATTATCGATGTTAAAATTAATAACAGGAATTTACGTTATAAAATATCGCCTACATTTAGCAAAAGCTTAATTGGTGAAAAAATTTTAAAGATATCAAGGCGATCTAAATACCTAATTTTTTATTTTAAAAAGAAAATTCTTCTAGCACACTTTGGTATGAGTGGAAAATTATTGGTAATAAGGAGACGTGATAATGAAATTTTTAAAACAAGCTTTTATTATGATTTAAATGTACTAAATAAACATAATCATATTTATTTTAAACTAAATAACGATTTAGTATTAGTTTATAACGATGTTAGGAGATTTGGTTTTTTTAAAATATATAATACTACTAAAATAAATAGAATCAGATTTTTAAAAAAACTTGGCTTAGAACCCTTCAGTAAGAAATTTAATATAAAATACTTTAAAACATTTATTCAAAAAAGAAAAAAAAATATTAAAAATTTGTTAATGGATCAAACTTTTATAAGTGGTTTAGGTAATATTTATGTAAATGAAGCTTTATTTATGTCAAGGATTAAACCTATAAGATTATGTAGCAGCTTAAATTTAGGTGAAATAAAAAACCTAATTTTTAATATAAAAAAGATTTTAAAAATTTCAATTTCTAAGGGTGGTTCTTCAATTAGAGATTTTAAAGATACACTTGGGAAAAGTGGCGCTTTTCAGCAATTTTTCCACGTATATGGACGAGAAAGTAAAAACTGTTCTCGTATTTCGTGTAAAGGTAGAATAAAAAAAATTCAAATATCTAATAGATCATCTTTTTATTGCAATAAGTGCCAAGATTAAATTCTATTGACCGACATAAGTCAAAAAGATATATATTCAGCTTTTTATGCCAAATACTAAATCAGCAATACAGCGTGTTAAAAGAACACGATCACAAGCTTCATTAAATAGAATTAGAAAAAGTAAATATAAATCTTCTGTAAAACAAATGACAACATATATTGAATCCGGAAAAATTAAAGAAGCCAAAAATTTTCTTTCAAAATTCCACTCACAATTGATGAAGATTGCTAAAACTGGAGTAGTTAGCAAAAAAACTGCGTCAAGGAAAATTTCCAGAATCACAAAAAAAATTAACAAAGGACAAAAAAAATAAATTAGTCAATCGTGGGTTGATAATTTTTTAATGTTATTCCTCAAGAACTAAATGAAGAATAGTTTAATAAAAAAAATCTAGATCTAGTTGTGACAATCACTGCATCCATAGTTGCGTAAATAAAAAATTTAAAATTATTATTATTAAAAGTTGAAAATTTTTTACAACCTAATTAAATTTTTTTTTCTAATACAACCTATAAACATTGCTTAAATAAGAAAAAAAAAATAGAAATATTTTTAAATATATTTATTTATGTCAGAAGTCCTACCAAAACAAAATGAAAATATCCTACTAGCAAAAGAGGAAAACCAACTTAATTGGAATGAGATTGTGAGTAAGTTTAAACAGGCTTTTGGAAACGATATTTACGAAAGTTGGATAAAAAATATAACTCTAAAAAAAGAATTTAATCATTATGTTATTTTGTCGGCTCCAACTAAATTTGTAAGAGATTGGATAGTTTCTAGATATGCAGACAAAATATTAGATATAATCAAAACATTTAAAAAAAGTATTGAAAGAATTGAGTTTCTAATTGAAGAAACTGAAAAAAAATCTACAAAACCTGACTTTGGTCATATGAAAAATGTGACATTGATTGAAAATTCTTTAACGAGTTATAATAGATTTAATTCAAATAACAAATTTGATAACTTTATGGTTGGGGAAAGCAATGAACTTGCCTATACAGCTGCAAGAAAAATATGTGTTCAATCAGCTCATTACAATCCATTATTTATTTATAGCCCAGTCGGAATGGGTAAGACACATTTATTGAATGCTATTGGACACGGAGTTGGAAATGCTAAAAAGTCAATGTTTATTTCGTCTGAAAGTTTTATGTATCATTTTATTAGATCAATAAAAAGCAATGAGATGGTAAAATTTAAAGACTTTTTTAGAACAGTAAATGTTTTTATCATTGATGATATTCAATTTTTAAGTGGGAAAGAAGCTATGCAGGAAGAATTTTTTCATACTTTTAATGCTTTAATTGAAAGAGGTTCCCAAATAGTAATATCATCGAGTAAAGCTCCTTCAGAACTTGACAGAGTGCAAGAAAGAATTAGATCTCGCATGTCTGGTGGTTTAATAATTGATATTCAACCGCCTGATGTTGATTTAAAAATAAAAATTTTAAAAAATAAATTTAGAGAGATTAAATTAAATTTTAAAGAAGATTATGATTTAGGAGATGAAGTTTTCGAATTCTTAGCTTCGGAAGTTACTTCTAGTATCAGAGAATTAATTGGAGGATTGAATAGAATTCTAGCTTTCTGTAAAATTAATACAAAATCTCCTAATATTAATGAATGTAAAAAAATTTTAAAAGATTTTATAAATTGTAAAAATCAATCTATAAATGTTGAGTCTATCCAAAATTTGGTAGCTTCACATTATAACTTGAATCTTAAGGAAATGTTATCGGCAAGGAGATCGAGATCATTGGCTAGACCACGACAAATAGCTATGTATTTAGCAAAACAACACACAACAAACTCTTTGCCAGATATTGGAAGAAAATTCTCTAATAGGGATCATACGACTGTAATTCATGCTGTCAAAAAAATTGATGAGCTGATTAAAAATGATAATGAAATAAAACAAAGTGTAATAGAAATAAGAAAAAAATTTCTTTAAAATATACTATGGAATTTTCAATTAATAGAGATGTTTTTTTGAAAGCGTTGGGTCATGCCAATGGAATTATAGAAAAAAAAACAACACTTCCAATTTTATCAAATATATTAATAGAGGCTAAAGATTCTAAAATAAAAATTACTGCTACAGATTTGGACATAATTTATGTTGAAGAAATACTACCTAAAGAATTAAAAAAAGAGGGTTCAACTACTACTTCAGGCAGCATACTTTACGATATACTAAGAAAATTAAAACCAAATGCACAAATTGAATTATCTTTGCAAAACCCCAATAAGATAAAGTTAGTTTCGGAAAATTCTAAATTTAATTTGTTGTGCCTACCTTCAGATAATTTTCCATTACCAGGAGAGGGTATTAATCAAGAAAGTTTTGAAGTTTCTCCTGAAAAACTACTGAAACTCTTAAACAAGACAAAAATTTCAATTTCCAGTGATGAAACTAGACACTATCTTAATGGAATTTACCTTCATAAAACAAAATTAGAAAATAAATCATTTCTGTGTGGTGTAGCGACGGACAGTCATAGACTTTCTTCTAGCAGTCTAGAAATTGATCCCAAAATTAATATCGAACCTATTATCCTGCCAAAAAAAACTATTTTTCAACTAATTTTATTACTAGAGCAAAATAGCGGTACAATAAAAATATCTAACAATAAATCAAAAATTAAATTCGAAATAAATGGCGGTGTACTAATTTCTAAAGTTATTGATGGAAGATTTCCTGATTATAATAAAGTTATACCAAAAAATAATGATAAGATTTTACATATAAAATTAGATGAATTTAGAAATGCTATTGAGAGAGTCACTACCGTTTCTTCTGATCGCACAAAAGGTTTGAAAATGAATATATCAAAAGATGCTGTTCAATTATCTGTTAATAATCCAAACAGCGGGGAAGGCATTGAAAGTATTAATGCAAAGTTTAATGCTAGTGATTTAAATATAAGTTTTAATAGTAGGTATTTGATAGATATTGCTACTCAAATTGAAAATGAATTTATCGTTATTAATTTGAAAGATTCAAGTTCACCTGTATTGATTAATGATTTTTCAGATAAAAATAGTTTTTATGTCGTTATGCCCATGAAAATTTGATTTATTTTACTCAAAGACGATGTTAGATTATAATTATTTTTTTCATCAAGTAATCATTTAATACCAATGAAAATTTAAGTAGCAGATTTGCCGCAGATTTAATTAGATGAAAAAAAATGTTAAAATATAGGCTAAGAATTCATTTATATGATCAATAAAAAACAACAAGATAGTTCTAAATATAGCGCACAATCAATAAAAGTACTCAAAGGTTTAGAAGCTGTTCGAAAAAGACCTGGAATGTATATTGGAGATACTGATGATGGAACAGGTCTTCACCATATGGTTTATGAGGTGGTTGATAATTCTATTGATGAGGCTTTAGCAGGGTATTGTAAAAATATTAAAGTTACGATTAATCAAAACCATTCTGTTTCTGTAGAAGATGATGGAAGAGGGATACCAGTTGATTTACATAAAGGAGAAAAAAAATCTGCAGCTGAAGTTATTATGACACAACTGCATGCTGGAGGTAAATTTGACCATGATTCATATAAGGTTTCAGGAGGACTTCATGGAGTTGGTGTTTCAGTTGTTAATGCTTTATCAGAAAAATTAAGTTTAAAAATTTTTAGAGATAAAAAAGAATATTTCGTAGATTTTGAAAATGGAAAAGTATTATCTCCATTAAAAGCTAAGGGAAAAGCTAATAAAACAGGAACTCTAATAAATTTTTTGCCATCGAAGGAAGTATTTTCAGACACTAAATTTAATTCAACAATTTTACAAAAAAGAATGAGGGAACTTGCTTTTTTAAACAAAGGTTTGTGTATTATTTTAATAGATAAAACAGGAAAAAAGGAAAAAGAATATAAAAATAAATATGAAGGCGGCATCCAAGAATTTGTTGAGTTTTTAGATAAAAATAAAAAAATCTTAGTAAATAAAAACGATCTTAGCCTATTTAAAAAGCCAATTTATATATCAGGATCAAAAGATAATGTTGAGGTGGAATGTTCATTAAAGTGGAATGCAGATTATTCCGAAGAAATGTTACCATTTGCAAATAATATACATCAAAAAGATGGGGGAACTCATCTATTGGGGTTTAGAAGTGCTCTTACAAGAGTAATTAATAGATATGCTACAGATGGTAATCTTTTAAAAAAGAATAAACTTACACTTACTGGTGATGACACAAGAGAAGGCCTTACAGGCGTTTTGTCAATTAAAATACCTGATCCTAAATTTTCTTCACAAACCAAAGACAAACTTGTTTCATCCGAAATTAGATTTATTGTTGAATCTATAATAAACGATAAGCTCTCAACTTGGTTTGATCAAAACCCTGGAATTAAAAAAATAGTATTATTAAAAATAGTCCAGGCTGCTATGGCCAGAGATGTTGCCCGCAAAGCTCGAGAAGGTGTTAGAAGAAAAGGATCTTTAGAATTATCAGGTTTACCTGGTAAACTTGCTGACTGCCAAATTGGTAAAGCTGAGGGAACAGAACTATTTATTGTTGAGGGAGATTCAGCCGGAGGATCAGCAAAACAAGGAAGAAATAGAGAGTTTCAAGCAGTTCTTCCATTAAGAGGAAAAATACTCAATACTTATATTGATACCAATGGCTCTAAATCAAGAAATGGTAATGACCAAGATTTACAGACCAAGGCTTTGTCAAAAATGATGTCTTCTAATGAAATAGTTACTTTAATTAATGCTCTAGGTACTGGATCTAAAGATTTTAACATTGATAATCTAAGATATGAGAAAATCATTATTATGACAGATGCTGATGTTGATGGATCTCACATTAGAACTCTTCTATTAACTTTGTTTAATAATTATCCTTTTAATGAACTTATAGAAAAAAATAACATTTATTTAGCCCAACCTCCTCTTTATAAAATTACTAAAGGATCAAAGAACTATTATATAAAAGATGATAAGGAGTTAGAAAGTTTTTTAATCAAATCTTCAAATAAAGCTAAAGGATCGATTAAAAAAAATAGTAAGGAATTTAGTAAATTTCTTGAAAATGAAAAGAGTAAAATTAATATGCAAAGATTTAAGGGTTTGGGTGAAATGAATCCTGAAGAACTCTGGGAAACAACATTAAACCCAGAAAAACGTACGTTATTACTAGTAAAATACTCAAACAATACAAAAGCTAAATCAAAAAAAGACCAAGATTTAATCCAAATACTTATGGGTGATGAAGTTGCTCCGAGAAAAAATTTTATAATTAATCGCGCCTTGGAAGTTTCAAATTTAGATATATAATTTTTGGATGAAATTTTCGGAGTTTTTTGTATCAAAAGACAATATTCAACTAGATAAAAAAACGCTAGTCACTTTAAGATGGATAGCGCTAGCAGGTCAGTATCTAACAATAAATATTGTTAATTTTTTTTTTAAATTTGAACTTCCTTTTTTTTACTGTTCCATAACCATTTTGGTCGGTGTTATTACAAATTTCTATTTACAGTTTATATTTAAAAAAAACCAATTAAATAATTTTACATCAACATTTGTATTATTTTATGATCTTCTTCAATTATCATTATTGTTATATCTAACAGGAGGGATAACAAATCCTTTTTCAATTTTATTAATTGTTCCAGCTATTGTGGCTTCAACTTTTTTAAATTTAAGAAGCGCAATAAATTTAGCCATTGCTACAATTACAATTATAATAGGTTTAACAATTTATAATTTCCCTTTGCACCATTATGGTGAATTGCATTTTCATATACCTGACACTTATTTGTATTCTGTGCCAATCGCTATAGTAATAACATTAATTTTTTTAACTTATTTTGGTGTAAGGTTTGGAATGGAGTCTAGAAAACGGACGGAAGCTTTAAATAAATTAGAATTAATTTTAGCCAAAGAGCATGAATTAGAATCTATCGGTCTTCAGGCTGCTGCTGCAGCCCATTCATTGGGAACACCATTATCAACCATAACTGTTGTAGCCAGGGAATTAGAAAAGGAAATTGGAAAAAACTCAAAATATAAAAAAGATATTGATTTACTTTTATCACAAACAAAAAGATGCTCAGAAATTTTGAGAAACCTTTCTAAGGATAAACTTCAGGAAGATGATTTCTTATCTAATACCAAAATTGAAGAGCTACTTAGTGAAATTATAAGATCGTTTACAGTAATCTCTGAAAAAAAATTATCACTAATTACGGAAAAAAATATGCTTAATCCTCAAATCGAGAGAACATTAGAAATTACTTATGGACTGAGAAATTTTATAGGTAATGCTGTTAAATATAGCGATTCATTAGTCGATATTAGTGTAGAAAGTAATAACAAAATTACCGAAGTGAAAGTATGTGATGATGGTCCAGGGTTCTCTGAAGATATTTTAGAAGTATTAGGTGAACCTTATATACGTTCAAAAAATAAAATTATTAATTCTAAATCTGGATTAGGATTAGGAACTTTTATAGGAAAAACACTTCTTGAAAGAATGAAGGCAACAGTAAAATTTGAAAAATGCCCAAAAACAAATGGTGCAATGGTTATTATAAAATGGCAAACAAAAGATTTGCTAGCTATCTAATTTTTAAACTCAAAAGAGTAAGCAATTATTTTATATGCAAGTTTTGCTACTAAAAAATTATAAGAATTAAATCCCTTTATAGGAGAAAGTTCATTTATATCAGCTCCTACAATATTAGAATTTTTTGCAGCAATTTTAATAATGTTTAAAGTTTCATCCCATAGCAACCCACCTGGCTCTGGTGTGCCGGTAGCTGGCATTATGCTAGAATCTAGCCCATCAACATCAAATGTTAAATAAACTGTTTTATTTTTTATTAAGTTTTTAAATTTATTTAAATTCCATTTTAATTTATCTTTTGCCCAAAAAATATTAATTCTAGAAGAGTTTTTTTTTAAATATAGAATCTCACTTTCAGAAATATTTCTTATTCCAAAAGAAATCACAGAAACATTTTTATAGTCAAGGCATCTTTTAATTGCTGATGCATGGGAAAACTTTTCACCATTATAACTTTCTCTTAAATCTGCATGAGCATCAAAATGTAGTAAGCATAAATTTTTATATCTTTTAACAAATGGAGCAATACATCCTGGTGTAATGGAGTGTTCGCCACCAAAAGTCATTGGAAAAAGTTTTTTATTTAAAATTTCTTTATTGATGTTAGACATTTTTTTTAATGCCTTTTTAATATTTTTTTCAATCTTAAATGGTTTTAAGGTTTTTATTCCAATTTTTTTATATGGTTCGCAATTTAGTTCTTCATCGTACAATTCTACTTGATGTGAGGCTTTAATTATTTCCTTTGGACCATTTTTAGTGCCACCCCCATAGCTAACAGTTTTTTCTAACCCAAAAGGAACAATAACTACTTTTTCTTTAAAATTAAATTTATTATCAATTCCAAGAAAACCTTTTTTATTTGGAAAATATTTCACTTTTTTCTAGACAAATAAATTTGAAAAATTTTTAGGTTTTCTTTTTTCCCAATGCTTGCGGTGATAAGCATCGCTAGCTATTAAAGGTAGAACACTGGTAGCTTCTGCAAAAACCATTTGTTCTTTAGATATATCCACTTTCCCCCAAGAACTTGCTTCTTTAAGAGTGGAGCTACTGCAAGCTCCATCTCTAGCGTCTGCCACAGTAATTTGGACTGCATATTTATGCATATCAACACTTTTGCCCAGAAGCTCAGCGCACACGACAGTATCTTGTACAAAATTTTTAGGAACTCCTCCACCAATCATAAAAAGACCAGAAGATTTAGATTTTATTTTTATCTCAGTTAATTCTCTAAATTCTCTAATAGAATCTATAGTCATACATTTTTTTAGATTTTTTTCTTGGTGCATAACTAATCCAAATCCAGCGCTTGAATCTGTAAAAGCAGGACAAAATATAGGAACATTATTGTCATAAGCTGTTTCAATTAACGAACCTTTCTTTTTAGAATTAGTTTTTAAATATTTTCCAATTTCTTTTATAAATTCTCTAGAAGTGTAAGCTCTAGGTTCTAGACTATCAGCTATATTACAAATAGTTTTATCACAAGTTTGAAGTTCTTCTTCATCTATGTAGGTATCATATATTCTGTCAATATAATTTTCTCTTAACTGTGTATCATCTTGAAATTGAGATCCTTGGTAGTGTTTAAATCCTAAAGCCTCAAAAAAATCCATATCAATAATTGAAGCTCCAGTAGCAACTATTACATCAATCATATTATATTTAATCATGTCAGAATATATTTTCATACATCCTGCTGCTGAGGTTGATCCCGCAAGAGTCAAAAATGTTGTGCAGTTTTTGTCAGATAACATTTCATTAAAAATACCTGACGCTTTAGCGGTATCCCTTGAAGTAAAAGACATTTTACTCATGGAGTCTATAATTTTTCTAGAATCAAAAGAGGTGATATCTATATGTTCAACAGGTTTTTCTAGGAAGGTCTTTTTATTATGACCCAACTTCGGATTTTTTGGGTTATTCATTTATGCAACAAGATAATGAGAGCTTCTATCCTTTTCGTACATAGACATTATAGGCTTATCATTTACTTCAAAAATTTGATCTGAGTAAAACCCGTTAAATTTAGTTCTAAATGATAAAGAGTATGCACCAAGTTGACCTACTTCTATATAGTCTCCTTCTTTTAAATTGTTAGGTAAAACAAAAGGGCCCTTCATATAATCCGAACTATCACATGTAGGTCCATATAAGCTGTAAGAAGTTAATTTTTTAGAAGTTATTCTTCCGTTAGGTATCATTCTTGTTGGAAGCACAAAGTTTAAAACACCTGCATCAAACAAACTACCATAAGTTCCATCGTTAATATAAAGTTTTTGTTTTTTTCTTAAAACAACTTTAACTATAGAAGAACCACATTCAGCAACAAGCGCTCTACCGGGCTCACACAATAATTGTGGTTTATTTTCTAATTTTAAATTATCAAAAGTTCTTTTTATTTCACTTATATAATTTTCAAGAGGTTGTGGTTGTAGATCTGGATAGATAGAAGGAAATCCTCCACCAACATTTATAATATCGGGAAAAATTTTAGTTTTTTTAATTATATTTCCTATTTCTCTAATTCCTTTAGCGTAAGAAATAGGATGCATACATTGTGATCCCACATGAAAACTCAATCCAACTTTTTTAGCATGTCCTTTAGCAAGTCTTAGTAAGCCCAATGCTTCGCTTGGTAGAGCCCCAAATTTTTGAGACAAATCAATTTCTGCATGTTCATTTGAAATAGAAACTCTAACAAAAAGAATTAAATCTTTAGCATTATTTGTTGCCTCAATAATTTTTTGTAGTTCTTCTTTAGTATCTAAGGCAAAATCTCGAATGTTATAATTAAAATAAGCTTCTGCTATATGTTCGCGACTTTTAACTGAATTCATGTAGTAGGTGTGTGCTTCTGGAAATAATCTTTTAATTAATTTAATTTCGTTAATTGACGCTACGTCAAAACAATCAATACCAGTTTCCCTAATATGTTTAATTACAGTTTCATTAGGGTTAGTTTTAACAGCATAAAGTATTTTTCCAGGAAAATTTCTTTTAAACCAGCCACAAGCTGATTTTATAGAATCAGGTCTTATGCAATAAATTGGGTCTACTGGTCGAAGAGTGTTAACCAGTTCGTCAACCGATTTAAATTTTTGCATCTCATGCATCCTCATTTTTATTAACAAAAAAAATAAAAAAAATTTATAAAAAACTCTCTTAAGATTCGTATTTATAGAAATGATGAGTAATGTAAAGCATAAATTTAACCCTTGAAAATTTGCTTTTCGATCTTATATCTGCGGTAGAATAAATTTTTAAGTAAAAAAAATGAGAACAGAACAAGAAAAAATAAATACTCAAAAAATCGCCGATTTTGTTGATAAAACCTTGCTAATTGTCGATGATGATAATCCTTTAAGGGATAGATTAGCTCGGGCAATGGAAAAAAAAGGTTTTGTAGTAACACAAGCGGAAAATGTAAAGATGGGAATAATTCAGGCTAAAAATACACCTCCTGCGTTTGCGGTGGTTGATCTACGTTTAGGTGATGGAAGCGGACTAAATGTAGTAAAAGAGATTCGAAAGTATAAAAAAAATAGTAGAATAGTGATGCTTACTGGATATGGAAATATACCAACTGCAGTTGCAGCAGTTAAAGCCGGAGCTATCGATTATATTCCTAAACCTGCTGATGCAGATGATGTAGAAAATGCTCTTTTAGCTGGCCCGGAATCAAAGGCTAATCCGCCAGAAAATCCAATGTCTGCTGATAGAGTTAAATGGGAACATATTAATCGGGTTTTTGAATTATGTAATAGAAATGTTTCAGAAACAGCAAGAAGACTAAAAATGCACCGCAGAACTTTACAAAGAATTCTTTCTAAAAGATCCCCTAAATAATTTTTAATATTTTTTTTACTTTTAACAATGTTGGGGTTAATAACAACAATAACAATATTTTAAATAATTCTGCTAGTAAAAATGGTTCAACACCAAATTTAAATACTGGTTTATCCCATCCAATTAATGTACCCAACCAGATTATACCAAGAATATAAATAAAACTTACTGAAAATGTTATTTTTAAAAAAGTATTTGTTAAACCTTTGTCATACTTAAATAAGCCAGAAAAATATACAGCTACTAAAAAACCAATTAGATAACCCATAGTTGGGCCCGTAAAATATACTATTCCAATTCCTTTTTCTGGAGAATTGGCAAATACTGGTAGGCCAAATATACCTTCAATCA
>Ga0209403_10002795_pt1 | contig 20378 bp, 21 predicted proteins | sample ArcticOcean_MG_C_8_FD_187440 | JGI IMG/M metagenome (GOLD analysis project Ga0209403, IMG submission 187440) | Marine microbial communities from western Arctic Ocean - ArcticOcean_MG_CB11_86 (SPAdes) (version 2) | ecosystem: Environmental > Aquatic > Marine > Oceanic | place: Arctic Ocean... | reverse complement strand
GGCATCGGGCAGTACGCAAAATCCTCCTGATTCAAGACACTGTAGGGGTGGCCATGCCCGCGAATCACGTCTTCCCCTCGGCGGCATCCCACCAGCCCTTCTTCACCAGACGGGGAGTTACACTTACGAGTTGAATCCGCGAGGTTATGGAGCTAAAGAATGTGGAATCTAAACTCGATTTTGATCAGCCAAGAGGCCGCCCACCATCGAGAGGAAGGATGCAGCCTGTCATGCTGGTCAGCGTGGTGACCAGTGCAACGACGGCCTCCCCGATTTCCTCCGGACTGGGGAAACGCTGAAGCGGGGTGTGGCGGAGTTGATCCTCGCGCCATGAAGGGTCAAGCCCCCGGATGAACTCGGTATCCACCACTCCCGGAGAGAGCGAAACCACCCGAATCGTCGGAGCCAGCGCACGGGCCAGCGAGCGGGTCATCGAATCGAGTGCCGCCTTGGACGCGCAGTAGGCGATGTTGCTGCCCATCCCGGAGACGGCTGCGATGGAGGAGATGTTGATCACCAACGGATCGCTACCGCGTTCCAGCAAACTTCGGAAGGCCCGGACGCAGGCAAACGCACCCCGCCAGTTGATGCGGAAGATTTCGTCAATGAGGTTGTCGTCAAGTGCGTCAAGGTCGTGGTGCGGTACAAAGCGAGTGGTACCTGCGCAGTTGACCAGCACGTCCAGCTTGCCGTGCTGCGACTGTACCCGTTCGGCAAGTTCCTGCACCATCGGAGTTTCGTCCACTCGCGTCTGGAGGGCAAGGTGGCCTGTTCCCGGAAGAGACGCCAGCAAAGTCTCTGCGCTCTGCTTGCTGTTGTGGTAGGTAAGAATCACCGAAGCCCCGGATTCGGCTACCCTCTGGCAGATCGCCGTACCGATTCCGCCTGCGCCTCCGGTCACGAGAACCGTTTTTTCCTGCATCGTCGTCATTCGTGGTCCTGTTCCTTGGTGATCACCCAACCAGAGGACACGCCCTTGGGGAGTCGCGCTGAACCACGCACTACCAAATCGCCGGGAATCAGCCGATTGACGAAGGGGGCTTCCGGATCCTCCACACGCCGGAGCAAAACCTCCACCGACTCGTCCATCATCGGCACCACGGGCTGTCGGATGGTCGTGAGGTTGTAGCTCGGCCACGCGGCCATCGAGATGTCGTCAAAGCCGATCACAGAAACGTCCTCCGGAACCCGCAAGCCCCGCCCGCTCCGGATGGCCTCCAGTGCGCCAATCGCCATGATGTCGTTCGCGCAGAAAATGGCGTCGGGACGCTCCGGGCAATCCAGCAGCCGCAGGGTGGCCTCATACGCCCAGCGATAGGTGTAGTGCCCTACCTCTCGGAGCGGAATCACCCCGTGTTCCTGCAAGTAGTCCGTAAAGCCGCGTTCGCGGTCCACACTAGTTGAGGTGTCTTCCGATCCTGTCAGAAAGGCGGGGCGCTCATGTCCGGCATCCAGAAATAGCCGTGCGACCATCCGTCCGCCTTCCTCGTTGTCGCAACAAACCCAGCTTGCGCTGGTGCCAAGGACGTAGCGGTTGAAAAGCGTCACAGGCGTACCCAGCCGTTCGCACTCCTGTGCCATTTCGGAACTGAGGGTCGCTGCAGTGATGAGGATACCATCCACCTGATACTCAAAGAGTTGCGGCAGGATGTCGTCCAGGTTTTGATCGCGGGTAACGGCGAAGAGCATGACGCGCTGACCGCGCTCCTGAAAGCGGCGGCTGAGGGCGTCCAGCACATCCGGATAGAAAGGGTTGGTGGTGATGTTAGCGATCACGATACCTATCATGTTGGAGCGGCGCGTGATCAGGCTGCGGGCGATGGCGTTGGGCTGGTAGCTGAGCTTGCGGGCGGCCTCCAGCACACGGCGGCGCATCTTCTCCGAAACACTGGCTCCCGGCGTGAAGGCGCGGGACACCGCCGACTGAGACACCCCCGCCAGCCGCGCTACCTGCATCGAAGTGGCCTTCTTCCGCTGCTCCGTCATCGTTTGTGTTTGAGTTGGAAGTGATCTCGCGCTACGCAACCGCGTAGGGTGGTTCAATCGGAGCGGAACCGCCAATACTGCTACCGAAACTCGCGGATGTGCTACGCTTCATCTGCCCTACTTCAACTCCGTCGTTTGCCATTAGACCTCGACAAAATCATTGCGTGTAGCGCCGCACCCGGATGTCCGCCTGCTCCTTGTGCCCCGCAAAGTTCTCCAACGCGCACAGTCGTGAGCAGTATTCACCAATCAGCACACTCGCCTCCTTGGTCAGCACACGCTGGTAGGTGCAGGTTTTGAGGAATTTGCCCACCCACAAACCTCCAGTGTAGCGGGCCGCTTTTTTGGTCGGCAGGGTGTGGTTGGTGCCAATCACCTTATCACCATACGAAACGTTGGTCTCTTGCCCCAAGAAGAGTGCTCCGTAGTTGGTCATGCCTTCCAAAAAATTTTGGGGACTGCGGGTCATGACCTGCACATGCTCGGAGGCAATCTCATCCGCCTTGACGATCATCTCCTCCTCGGTGTCGCAAACGATCACCTGCCCGTAGTCTCGCCACGCCTGCCCCGCAGTTTCGGCAGTTGGCAGAATTGTGAGCTGCCGGTCCACCTCGCTCATGGTGTCGCGGGCCAACGTTTCGGAATTGGTGAGCAGTACCGCCGGAGAGTTCAGCCCGTGTTCTGCCTGACCCAGCAAGTCCACCGCGCAGAGTTCGGCATCACAACTGTCGTCGGCAATTACAAGGGTTTCGGTGGGTCCGGCGAACAGGTCAATGCCCACTCGCCCAAAAAGCTGGCGCTTGGCCTCGGCGACATAGGCGTTTCCGGGGCCAACCAGCATGTCCACCGACTGGATAGTTTCAGTGCCCAGCGCCATCGCGCCCACCGCCTGAATGCCGCCCAAGCAGTAAATTTCGGTTGCGCCCCCAAGGTGCATGGCCGTGACAATCGCCGGGTGGGGTCGTCCCTGATACGGGGGGGCACAGGCGATGATGCGCTGCACTCCGGCGACCTTCGCCGTGACTACGCTCATGTGGGCCGAGGCAACCATCGGATACTTGCCAGCGGGAACGTAGCAGCCCACACTGTTGACCGGAATGTGCTTGTGCCCCAGCACGACCCCCGGAAGCGTTTCCACTTCGACCTCCTGCATGGAGTCGTGCTGCACTTGTGCAAAGTTGCGGATCTGGTCCTGCGCGAACTTGATGTCCGCAATGGTCTGTTCCGGAAGCCCTGCAACCGCCGCCGCGACCTCTTCCTCGCTGAGCCGGAAGGTGGGTTGGTCCCAGTTGTCAAACTTCTTGGCCAGTTCCTGCACAGCGGAATCGCCCCGCGCTTCAATGTCCGCAAGAATCTGCTCCACTGTCTGCCGCACCTGCGCGTCCTCCGTCTTGACCTGCTCGGCGCTGATGCCGTCTTTGAGGTACCGAATCATGGTGATCTACTGTAAAAAAAATCTGGGTTATGAGTTTTGCATAGGTATGCTGTTGCTAATAGGATACTGGCAAACTGCCCCAAACGTCAAGTTTTGGCTCGGGCAACGTTTTCTCCCTCATCGCATGACCAAACTATGACTTCTTTAGCCGCGTCTTTGGACCCCTCGCTCTTGGAACACCTCCGCCAGTTTGACACCCCCACAATCTGCAACGCACTGGAGCATGCAGTTCCGGAGCGCCGCACAGTTGGCTTCACCACCGAGCCGTTTGTTTGCGCCGACCCCGCGTTGCCACCTATCGTGGGCTACGCCCGCACCGCAACGATCCGGGCGGCCAACAAAGTTGACCCGGTACGCAAGCGAGAAAATGCCCTGCGCTACTACGAGTACGTCGCCAGCGATCCCGGCCCCAACATCGTGGTCATTCAAGATCTGGATTCGCGTCCGGGAATCGGTGCCCACTGGGGCGAGGTCAACTCCAACATCCACAAAGCGCTGGGCCTACCCGGAGGCATCACCAACGGGGCAATCCGCGACCTCGATGTGCTGGCCCCCGGTTTCCAACTGCTCGGCGGCAAGATCTCGCCCAGCCATGTCTATGTGCGTGTCGAGGACATTGGCATTGACGTGGAAATCTTCGGGATGTCCGTCAAGCACGGCGACCTGATCCACGCCGACCGTCACGGGGCGGTAGTGATCCCACTGGAGGCCACCCCCAAGCTTCCGGAGTACATTGACCTCTGCATCCGCCGCGAGGCCGTCATCCTCGAGGCCTGCAAACGTCCGGATTTCACCATTGAGGTTCTCAAGCAGGCGATCGGGGACTCCGCAGAAATCCACTGACTCGTAAAAAAACCTTGACCTTTCCTGCCTAGTTGCAGTATAAATACGTTGCATACGTATTCATGCGGAGTATCTTGTCAACCGCCCCCGTGAGCTTTCTGGAGGCCAGCGCCAGCGCGTGGCCCGTGCCCGTGCCATCGTCCGCACTCCCACCGTGTTTTTGATGGACGAACCGCTTTCCAACCTTGACGCCAAAGTTGCGCGTGAGCATGCGAGCAGAACTCAAGCACCTCCAGCACGAACTGCGCATCACCACGGTTTACGTCACGCATGACCAGATCGAAGCGATGACGCTGGCCGACCGCGTGGCCGTCATGGATCACGGCATCATTTCCCAACTCGACACGCCGGAGAACATCTATAACGATCCCACCAACCTGTTTGTCGCGGGCTTCATTGGCTCTCCGGCCATGAACCTGATTCCGGGAACGCTTCAGCAGGGCCAGTTCCAGCACCCGCGTCTTTCCATCTTAACCGGGCTGGGCGACTGCCAGCAGGCCACCTTGGGAGTGTGCCCGGAGGATTTGGAACTCACCCAGTCGGAGAATGGCACCTGCTCCGGATCGGTTTATTCGTTTGAGTTGACGGGCGAATCCACCTTGGTCACGGTGCAACTTGGCGACGATTTGCTGACCGTGCGTGGTCCCAAGGAATTCCGCATCGGCATTGATGAAGCGGTTGGCGTGCGGCTCGTGTCAGAAAAGTGCTACCTGTTCGACTCAGCCACCAAGCAGCGGCTTCGTGTCTGAGTCCCAACCCAGCCCGCCGACACTCAACTCCACACTCCAAGGTTTCAATGCCTGCGATCCACACTCCGGAATCCATGCGCCAGCGGCTGGTGCGCCGCAACGAGATGGTGCCGTGCAAAAGCGCGTTCATTGACACGCACACTCCCGGAAGCCACCTCAAGGATAATTTCAGCATCATCGGCCCCGGTGTAACCGAAAACACCGAGCAGGTTGTCAACATCCGCGAGCCCCATGGTTTCAATATCGGGGCAGCCGGGCAGCCGCCGAGGATCAAGAATTCACTGCACAACCACTTCACCGCCGAAGTCTTTATGATCCACGAAGGCTCCTTCGAGATTTACTGGGGGCTTCAGGGCGAAAATCGCGTCACGCTCCACGAAGGCGATGTCGTTTCCATCCCCACGCACTGCTTCCGGGGCTTTGAGAACGTCGGAGCGGACTACGGGTTTCTCTTCACTGTGCTGGGCGGGGACGACACCGGGGGGGTGGAGTGGGCCCCCCAGGTGTTCGAGGCCGCCGAGGCCCACGGGCTGGTGCTGCTCGAAGAACATGGTGTGTGGGACACGAAACAGAAGCCGCTTCCTGAAGGTGCCAAACGGGTAAAGACGCTGACCCGTGAAGAAGAAGCCGGCTACGACAACTACTCCCAAGCGGAAATGGCACGGCAAATCTGCTACGCTGGGCAACGTCATCCAGCGTCCGGACACCCCTTGCAAGCGGGAGACTTCGGTCCAATCCAGCTTTATGCAATGATTGCCTCGCAAAACGCGGCCATTCCCGGAGGCGACGGCTTTGTGCTGCTGCTCCACGAAGCCAAACCCAGTGGTGGTTACCAAGCCCACACCCGCCCGGAAAAGGAGGTGCTGATCTGCCATCGCGGCCAGTGGCAGGTGGACTGGAGTGCTGAGGGACAGTCGGGCCGTTTCACGCTGAAAACGGGGGATATCTTCTCCCTGCCCGGCAAGGTGTCCCGACGCTTGGAGTGTGTCGGTTCTGAAAAGGGCTATCTGTTTTCTGTGATCTCCGGGGATGCTCTGGCTGATCCCCAATGGCTTTCTGAGTGACAAAATGGCAAACGATTCAACTCCACCCAAACCCGCTCAAGCTCCCCCTGTCACGGAAATCGGCTGGAAGGACATCGCTACGCTGATGAATCCGGGTTCGGAAAAGCGGCAGACGATGCGCGGCTTTGACGAGCGCATCGTGGACATCGTGGACTACCACATCCGGGGAACCCACTGGATTTGGGAGGAGCGCGGCGTGGGGCGCATCTACAACCAGTACCGCCACAATACCCCGGTTTGGCACCCGCACGGCGTTTCCTACGGACGCGACCAGGTGATCTCCGACACCCTACAGATGCAGCACACCTTCCCGGATCGTCGGGCGTTTGGGGACGATGTGATGTGGCGTGTTGATGAAGAGGAGCAGACCTACCATTTCTCTGCCCGCATCACCAACCTCGCCCACCACTGGGGGCATGGGCCACTAGGACCGCCCACCGGACGCCGCATCCACTGGAGTACGCTCTGCAACTGTATCGCTCATGAAAACCGCATTGCCGAGGAATGGCTTATCCGCGACGAAACCGCCGTGGTGCGGCAGCTTGGACTGGATCCGTGGGAGTTGGCCCGCACCATGGCGCGTCAAGAGGCCGAATGGAGCAAGCAGGATTCCCCCTCCGGAGATTTGGACCGTCTCAGTGGGCAGAACGCACCCCAAGTGCATATGCCCAAGTCAGGGGATTTCGATGTTGAGGATTTCGTGCGAGGCTTCCTGCACGATGCTTGGAATGTGCGGCTTCTCAACCGCGTCCGCGAATGCTGTGCTCCTAACATACTGCTGCACCTTCCGGGGCAACGCGAACTGTACGGCACTGGAGACTACACTGCGCACGTCACGGGCCTGCTTGCGCAGTTTCCAGACGCACAACTGCTCGTGGACGACCTCTACTGGAATCCGGACCGAGCCAAGGGCGGCTTCAAGCTCGCAGTGCGCTGGACGCTGCAAGGCACCCACGAAGGCTGGGGCGCGTTTGGCAGTCCCACCGGACGGCGCGTCTCCCTGATGGGCCTCAGTCACCTCTACGTCCGCAACGAAACGCTTGTCGAGGACTACACCCTCTACAGTGAAATCGCCCTCATGAAGCAGTTGGTGGCGCTGGAGTGACTTCTGGAACCCCCATCGAGGGAGGGGCCAGCCAAAACAAAGGTTTGGTGTCGATTGGATGACACGCAGATGAAAAATGTGGTAGAGTACGAACTGACCCAACATACTGAAATGCGGATGCAGGAACGCAGCATCCTTTCAGAATAGTTAGAAGCCGCACTCACGACACCCAAGTTGGTGGAACCTGACGCAACCGATTCAGGTTTGGAGCATCGGCTGGTGGTAATTCTGGAATGTGATCATCGTGTGTTGCGTGTGGTTTGTGCCCCAAAGACAAACTCGTTACGGGTCATCACCGTGCATTTTGATCTCAACATGAAGGGCCGACTATGAAGCTCACTTACGATGCAGACGCAGATGCCGTTTATTTGAGGCTCGGAGAGGCTCAGATCGTGGATTCCGAAACCGTCGCTCCCGGGGTTGTGTTGGATTATGATGCGAACACCAACATCGTTGGCGTTGGAATGCTCAGTGTTTCCAAGCGCGTGACTCGACCAGACACCCAACGGATGTTCATGGAAACACTGGTCGCAAGCAAATCGGAAGTGTCCGCCCTCTCCAGTTCGTCTCCCTCCTGAAAGACCCCCAGTAAACCGACGGCTCGCACCAAGATTGATGAAGAAGACAAGCAACGGTTTGCCGAAATCATACGATCAACCCCTGAGCGCCCTTGGGCTTGCCGAACTCAAGGATCAGGACATTGACTTCAGCGAGGTTCCAGAGTTGGACGAAGCCTTTTGGAAAAACGCCATGCTCGTCCTTCCTGAAAAAACCCAGCCCGTGACCTTGCATGTCAAGAAATTCGTGGTTGATGCCTTTAAGGACGGAAGCAAGGGCTACCAAACCCGCATGAATGCTGTGCTGGAAACCTACGTCCGCGCTCCGCTCACCAAGTCTTCCGCATAGCGAACAAACATTCAAAATACCTACGAACCAACGATGCTCCGGGTACGCTCCAGCACGTCCAGCCCTTGCTGCTTGAGCCACCAAGGCAGGTCAATTAGCACCCAGTTTTCTGCCAGCTTGTCGCCATCGCGTCGGTAGATGTCCACCACCCGCATGTCGGCGGCGGTGTCACTGGCGGGGAGTCCCAAAAACCCTCCGGTGGGCGTGTTGGTCAGGTTGGGCCAACCGAAGAACCCTGCGTAATTGCCCTCGGCCAAGCGGCAGACGTGACCGTGGAACACCTTGCCCTTGAGTCCGCCTCGGAACGAGTACTGGTGCTGCTCCTGATAGCGGGGGATGGTGTAGGTAGCCCCAATCCCGGTGGGGCCGTACCAGATCATGTCCTCGTGCCACGTTCGGGCCAGCAGCTCCGGAGGGGGGAAGTCGTTGCCACTCTTGTTGAGTTCCGTCAGGTCGGCGACCATACGATTGACCAGTTCCAGCGTTTTTTGGGATTCCTCCGGAGACTGCGTGGCGAGTTGGATGCCGTCGTGCGTCCGGGGACCGGGGTAGAGGAACGAGGCTCCGGTCTGTGGCGGGAGGGGATGGATACCCACTTGGTGCATCACGCCAATGAGGTCGCAGAAAAAACCACTGCGGACGATTTTCCCGTTCCGGACGCAGTTGAAGTCCGCATAGCGCAGGAAGCCCACCTTGTGGCTGGCGGGAATGCCCAGCCACGGACGATCCCGCAGACCCATCAGGTGGCCCATGCTGATCGTCCAGTCCGTCTGGTCAATCTCGCTGGTGCCCGCGATGAAGACGTCCTGCCGGCGCTGGACATGGGACCAGGCACTCAGGAACGGGCACCAGAACGCTTCCGCAACGGCCTCCGCGCCGCATTGCTCGCCGAACGGATGAACCCCGTACCACTGAAAGCCCGGGGCTGTGAACTTTCCGATGACACCGGCCACCGTTTCCGCATTGGCGGCTTCCAGTTCCCGGTAGTAGTCGAGAACGAGCGCTTTCAGACTGTGGTAATCCGACATCGCGTCACCCTTCCGGGTTGATCGGCTTTGTCTGCCGATGGGCGGTCACTTCCCTCATCCTCCGGAACACGTCCACCCCAACCTGGTCGTACACGTCCAGCAGGTCCACCAGCACCCAGTTCTCCCGGATGAGTCCCCGTTCAAGCCGCCAGAAGTCGAGGCTGCGCATGGTGATGCGCTTGCCGACAGGGGCGATGCCCATCCAGCCGTCGTGGGAGAGGGTCTGGACCATGTTGGGCCAGCCCGTCACGGCAGCGTAGTCGCCGTCGCCAAAGAAGTGGTAGGTGATCTGGTCCACATACTGCCCCCGATCGGGCATTCCGTTGAGGAAGGGAATCTGGTGCCAGTATCGAAAACCGGCGATGCCGCGCCCGGTGCCAATGCCGGAAGGCCCGTACCAGTTCATGCGAGGGTACCAGAATTTCTCCATTTCCATCACTTCCGGCCCGCCTTCGGAGGGGTGACGCTTCATCGCTGTCAGCATGTCGATGATGTGCTGGCAGGTTGCCAGACTTCGTGTTTCATCATGCGGGCCGGGTACGAGGCCGTCCTGCGTGGCGGGTCCCGGTACCTGCCATTCACGGCCAAGACTGGGGGCCAGCGGCCAGGCGTTCGCCTGCATCATCACCTCCGGGATATCCCACAGCGCCTGAATTTCAGTGACCCGTCTCTCCTTCATCCGGTAGAATTCGTGAAAGCGCATCGCGGCCTGATGCCCCGTCGGGGGAATGTCCAGCCATGGTTGCTGGAACGTCCCGGTATAGTAGCCCCCGCAACCGACCCAATCAACTCCTTCCGGAGTGACCCCGGCCATCACGATGGTATCGCGCCGCTCCAAGTCCGGCCATGCTGCAAACAACGGCGCATAAACGGAGTCGTAAAACGCCGCCGCCCCGACCATTTTCCCAAACGGAAAGCACAGCCTCACCTCGGCTTCCGGAGTCAGTAAAGCTCCCAATGCCGAGCGTATCCCCTGTTCGCTGAAGTCGTACATCGCCGCCCGCAACGGGGCCAGCAGTTCCTTGTGCCGGGTGTGCCGATCCTGTGTCATTTGGCCTCCGCTTCGTGCGGTGGGCAAGGCAGGATTTGCTCGCCTTGGTCATAAGCCTCCCAGCCATGGCCGTCGAAAGGATCGACTCCGAGTTGGCGTAGCACATGCGGAAAATCGACCATCACCCAGTTGTCCACGATCTTGCCGTCCTGTACCTTCCAGAAGTCCATGTAGCGGATTTCCACCCGCTTCCCAGTGGGGGCGATGCCCATGAAGGTTCCGGAGTGCGTGGCCCTCTGCCTGCCAAAAGCCGCCATCCACTCGCCCTCGGCGAGGCGGGCCTCGTCGATACACACCTTGTCGGAAAACGCCGCCTGAAAGGGACGCTGCCAGTTGTCCTGAAACTCCTTGAGGCCGTTCTTGAAGCCGCATCCGGCGTTGCCCATCCAGCGGAAGCTCTCGGCGAAGAACGCCCCTATACCGTCAATTTCGTGGTCGTTGAGGCCATCCACCATCGACTCGACGACGTGGCGGGTCTCCTCGGTTTTGGAGCGGTCGTTGTCCTTCGTCAGTTCCGCTTGTGGCGGACGGGAGCCTTTCATAAATGATCCGGAGATAAACTGTTTGAACCTAGCTAGCGTCTGGCTTGAACCTGTATCATCAAGTCCAACTCGTTGAACAGCATCCATTCGCTGGAAATGCGGCTATCAAGGATTTGATTTTGGGTGATGCCCCACAACTGCACTTGTCGGGCAGTCGGTGGTCCATAGAGGCCACCCCCCTGATGAGTGCCTATGGCGCTCCAACGAGTAGAGACTAGAAAGCCTTCCAATTCGTTGCCCATCCAGTAAACTTCGTCCACCTGCAAGTCAAGGTCAGGAAAGGCTATGAAGATCGACTGGAGAAAATTTTGGTAGGGCTGAACACTAGAGAAAGCTCGGTTGGTTGGTCCCTGAAACTGAAAATCGGGGGTGCTGCTGGCGGTGAGAACTTCCAGATTTTTTCGATTCCAGACCTCATCAAAGTGCTTGCGGATGAAATGGTCTACATCAAATCCGTCAATCGGCTCACTGATGCAAATCGGCGTTTCAGGCCGAGTCGCTTGGCGCAACCTCTCCCAGGTTTGAGCGTTCCTTGTCCATCCCGAAGGTGGAGATACCGCTAGTCGTTGGGCAACCTCGTTCAAGTCAAGCCCCAGTTGCTGAAGCATGCTGGAGGTGTTGTACAGGACATGCTCCAGAAAGATTTCGTTCTCCAGAGCAACACAGTTGGCAATCACCAAGATGTCAATGTTGCGGTTGGTGGCTGGACCGTAATTGCTCTCCCCGTCATTGGTCCCCCGGATCAGGGTTCGGTGCGAGGTATGGAATCCGATTGCATCATTGCCGGCCCAGATGACCTCATCCGCGATCAGTTCAATGTTGGAAAACGCACCCGTGGTGTGGTGCGTGTCACTGACGATTTTCTGGTTGCCTAGCTGAAGCCCATAGTCGTCATAAACATGGGATTGATCCGAGTAGGTGTCGAGAATGTACTCGACGTTGCACTCCTCCCAGATGCGGTGCGTGATGCGGACAATGTAGTCGATGATGTTGTGGTAGGTCTCCTCAAACCCTCGCATCAGTTGACGAGGGCCAAAATCATCCGGGATGCGCTGAGCGGTGCGAGAGTCCCCCCCCAAGTAGTTCCCAAGGGAGAAGGAGAAGTCTGTAGGCATATGTTCCCGCCTCAGAGGTTGAGCGTGGGAACCGTCACGAGCCCTTGTTTGCTGAGTCTTGGCGATCTTATCCTTTCACCGCGCCCTGTACGAGCCCGGAGATGATCTGCTTCTGGAAGAACAGCACCAGCACGAACAGGGGTGCGGTAATGGAGACCGCGGCGGCCACGGCTTCCACCTGATCGGTGGTGGTGGTCTCGCGGTTGAAATAACCGCTGATCGCCGGAACCATCGTTTGGTTCTGCGCGTCTAGCAACAGCGAAGTTACCAGAAAGTCGTTGTAGGCGAGCAGGAAGCTGAACAGCCCCGTTGTGATCACACCGGGCCACATCACGGGTATGATCACCAGCCGAAACGCCTGAAAGTGGTTACAACCGTCCACTCGGGCCGCTTCATCGAGTTCGGAGGGGATGTTCTGGAAGAAACTGCGCAGCATCCAGATCGTGAAGGGCTGGTTGATGGAAACCAGTACCGCGATCACCGCCCACGGTTGGCCATAGAGTGTGGGTGCGGCATCGCCCAAGAATGGACGGAGGATTTCCGCCGAATGTATGAATACCGGCAAATAGCCTGCCACCAGCACCGAATGCGGCAAGGCCCGGAAAATGAGCGCGATGATGAGAATCCAGAACGCCAAGCTCGTGTGGGAGCGCGCCAGGCCATAGCCTGCCAGAGTCCCCACGGAAAGCGAGATCGTCACCACTCCGGTGGTCACGATCAGCGAGTTGATGAAATTGCGGTAGAATTCGTTCTCCACCCACACGGCAATGTAATGCTCCGGAGTCAGGCCGATGAGTGGGACACCGAGCGGACCGAGTGCAGGATTCAGCACACCGAGTAATCCGGGCAGCCATTCAAGAAAAACCACCGCCACTCCGGCTCCAAAGAGTGCGACCCCGAAAATCCAGCCCAGCCACGCTTGGCTCACAGGAGCATGGCGGCGGACGGCATTCGGCAACCAGTGCATCGCCATCCGCACTGCCAGCACCAGCATCGCAATTCCAGCTATGAGGTCCAACAACGAGAGTCCTTTACCGGTGGCGCGGGTTTGCGGACCAAAAATCACCGCTAACGGATTTGAAGAAAACGCCTCGACCGGTACCTTAAAACTCATCACCGCGATCCAGAAAATCGGAAACACGGCCAGCAAGCACCAGAAACCCAAGAAAATACCGGTGGTTACTTTCAGGAAAAAAGGCTGGCGCAGGGCGCGAGGCAGGTTTTCCATCGTCACCCCTCCTTGTGATCACGCCAGGTGCGGCGTAACAGCGGAACCAGAATGATAGCAATGCCGATCATGGTCAGCATCGCGCTGGCCGAAGCACGGCCAATCGAACGGCTCCCACTGTCGTCCGGAGTCAGGAAGTCATAGGTCAGCCATTGCAGCGAGATCACGTGCGCTTGGCTGGAGAAGCCCACCACCTCCTCGAACACCCGGTAGGTGTCCATCAGGTGAATCAGCGAAATGAAAATCAGCAGCGGCATCAGGTGGGGGATAACGATGTAGCGCAGGCGTTCCCAGCGGTTCGCCCCATCAATGATGGCCGACTCCAGCGCGTCTTGGTTCACGGTCTGGAGGCCCGCGTACAGCACCACAAAGGCGAAGGGCGCGGCGTGCCAGACGCGGTAGAAGAGCATCAGCAGCTCAATCGTCCAGCCCTGCGCAAAAAGGGCGATGTCGCGCTCCAGCCACCACTCCAGCAATGCGGTCATGATGCCATCGCCGATGAAGAGCCAGCGGATCGCCAGCGCTCCGATCACCGGAGTGATGATGAAGGGCAGCAGCGAAAGGAAGATCACCGGGCCGCGCAGGGCGCGGAGGGTGTTGTTGACCGCGAGCGCAATGGCAAACCCAACTGCGATCACAAGGGGAAGGGTAATGAAGGTGAAAGTGAGCGTGAAGCGCAGCGCCTTCCAGAAGTCGATGGTCAGCAGCTTGGTCCAATCACCGTCCACCATGGCCGGAAAGGCACGATCCGGTTCAATGAGGTTGCGGTAGCTTTGCAGGCCGACGAAGGTTGTTTCCGTCTTGGGCTTGCCTTGGGCGTCAAAAACCGGGCGCGTTTTCTTTTCGACCACACAGGTCTGGCCCGTGAAACCCGGAGTGCAGGTTTCCACCTCCACAGTTTCAAACACGGGTTTGGTGAGGTGGAAGCTCTGCCAGAAAACGCTGAACAGGGGGGCGGCGATGAACAGGAACATGAGGAAGACCGACGGGCCAACAAACAGCGCGAAGGTCTTGAATTTCATTACTGCCGATCCACAAGGCGGAAAGTTCCGGAAGGGCTTAGCCTTCCGGAACAATTGTGAGGATTAGAGCAACCCCGCTTCCTTGGCGGAGGTCGTGTAGGCCGCCTCAATGTCGGCGAGTGCCGTGCGGGCGTCCTTCTTCCCGATCAGGAAGTCGGCGATGCCATTGCCAAGGGCGGTGTGCATCATGCCCATCTGCTTGCTGGCTGGATACGGAACCGCGCCATTGGCGGCGGTGTCGGACGCGCCTTTGGCGGCTTTTCCGGGCGCATAGCCGTCAATCAGCCAAATGGCATCCGCATTGTTGGCCTGCACCATCTCACTGTCCAGTCCTTCCATCGCGACGCGGAAGGCGGCTTCGGCCTGAGTGTCCGAGATGTTCTTGGCAATCACGATGCCGTCCCACCACAGCGTCGAGGCCGGGCGGTTGCCTGCCGTCGGAGCCGGAGCCGACGAGAACTGCACCTTGCCCACCACCTGAGATTCGGCGGCGTCATCCATCGCACCAGCACGGGTGGCCCAGAGGTTCGCCATGGCGATCTTGCCCTGCTGGAACTGCTTCTGCACATAGGTGGAGTCCGAAACCAGATACTCCGGGTCCATGTACATGGTCAGTTCCTTCATGGTTTCCAGCGTGACGATACCCTCGATGTTGTTGACCGTCGGGGAATTGCCGGAACCAAAGAACGCACCGCCGAAGCCAAGGTACATGTTGATGAATTCCTCCGCCAAATTCCATCCGGCCTTGTAGGTGCCGCCCAGCGGGTAGTCCACAACGCCCGCCTGCTTGATCTTCTCAGCCACCGCCAGCACTTCGCCGTAGGTACCGGGCACGGCAATGCCTAGATTGTTGAAGATGTCCTCGCGGTACATGAAGTGCTGGGCATTGACCATCATGGCCACGGCCATGATCTTGCCGTCAATCTTGATCAACTGATTCGGCTTGAGATGCTGTCCGTGCTTGGTGACCAAGCTGTCCAGTGGACGGATCGTACCCTCGTTCAAGAGCGGAACCATGGTGCCGTTGGACACGCCACCAATTTGATAAAGCGCCGGATTTGCCGAAAAGGCGGTGGGCTGCTTCTTGCGGAACTCCTGATCAAGCACCGGTTCAAAGTTGCCGCACTCGGCCATGGCGCTGGTGACGGATTTCCACGCCTGAAAGCCCGCCGTCAGCGACTTCAGCGACACACTGTTCTTGAATCCGCAGGCCGCCTGAGCAGTTCCAGACGCTACGAGTGCCACTGCAATCAGCACCAGTTTGAATATTTTCATCGTACTCTCCTTTGAGGAAAATGGACTTCTCGCCCCTAGGGGCGTTCCGCCCGGCTATGGATTGCGCAAACTTGCCTTCCGGTCCATCTGCTTCCGGGTTGGATCGTTCACTGCGTTTGCCGTAAATCAACCAAACGGCTTGCTCTGCAGACTCAACCGTGAAGTTCACTTGCTTCATCTACAAGGTATGGTATTGTACTCCTGTATGCAATCGTATGCAAGAGGTTTTTTCACAATCCGGACTCTCCGTCCTGAAGAGAACAAGCCTACGTTTTGCCGAGTCCCTGAACGGATTTGCAACTGCAATAGCCTAGGGTATAATCCAGAACACTTCAAAGGAACCGCATGAAACTGAGCAGCGACCGCATTCTCACCACCCACGTTGGCAGCCTGCCGCGCTCACAACGCGTCTTTGAACTCGTCTTCGCCAAGGAAGGGCAGAAGGAGTACGATCTTGCCGAGTATGACCGCGTGATCGCCGAGGCGGTGCAGGAAACCGTGCGCAAGCAAAAGGACGCGGGGGTGGACATTGTCAGCGATGGCGAGCAAAGCAAGATCAGCTATGCGACCTACATCAAGGATCGCCTCACCGGATTCGAGGGCGACAGCCCACGCTGCACCCCCAAGGACTTGGAGGAATATCCGGAGTTTTCCAAGCGCATTGCGAAAAGCGGAGGGGTGCCGTCCTACACCCGACCGCGCTGCACAGGTGACGTGGGTGTGAAAGACCTCCAGCCGTTGCAAATCGACCTCGACAACTTTCAGGCCGCACTGGCCGCATCCGGAGTCGCCGAAGCATTCCTGAACGCAGCCTCGCCCGGAGTCATCGCGCTCTTCCAGCCCAACGACCACTATCCGGACCACCGCAGCTACCTGTTTGCCCTCGCCGAGGCCATGCGCGTTGAATACGAAGGCATTGTCAACACAGGGCTGGTTTTGCAGGTTGACAGCCCGGATTTGGCACTGGGTCGGCACATGATGTTCAAGGATAAGTCGGACGCAGAGTTTCTTGAAATGGCGGAACTGCACATTGAGGCGCTCAACCATTCGCTAGAAAATATTCCTGCCGAAATGGTGCGGTTGCACGTTTGTTGGGGAAACTATCAGGGGCCGCACCACTGCGACATCGAAATGGCCAAAATTTTACCGACCGTTCTCAAAGCCAAGCCGCAGGCGCTTTCCTTTGAGGGGTCCAATCCGCGCCACTCCCACGAGTGGACCGCCTTTCGGGACGCTAAGTTACCCGAGGACAAGGTCCTGATTCCCGGAGTGCTGGATTCGACGACGAATTTTGTGGAACACCCCGAACTGATTGCCGAACGCATTTGCCGCTATGCCAACATTGTGGGACGGGAGCGGGTACTGGCGGGCAGTGATTGCGGATTCTCCACCTTCGCGGGCTTTGGCAGTGTGGACGCCGACATCACTTGGGCCAAGCTGGGTTCGCTGTCCGCCGGAGCCGCCCTTGCCACGGAGCGCCTGTGGTGAACTCCAATCCACGCCGCAACGACCTCGGTGATGCCCTGCGTGTTGCCTGCGACACCCTCCGCAACGTCTGGGAGTTCCGGGAACTGGGTCGCATGTACGACCACTACACCCACCGGGCCAACATCATTCAGGGGGGCCAACTGACCTACGGGCGGGATGCGTGGCTGGAGCGCGTCACCCAACAGCTCACCTGCTTTCCGGACGCTCGGCTTTTCATTGACGAGGTGTTCGCCTGCGAAGACGAGTCCGGGAACTTCCGGGTCGCGTTGCGCTGCACCTTCGTGGGCACGCACTTGGGACACGGCGTTTACGGAACGCCCACCGGGCAGCGCATAGTGCAGCCGTGGCTGCTGCTGCTGCGCGTGGCGGACGAGTGCATTGCCGAGGAATGGCGAGCGGTGGACGAGGTGGGGCTGCTTCGGCAACTCGGCTGGAGCGATGAGGCCATTCGCCAAGCCCCGCCTTGGGGATTTTCCGCTCTGGAAGCCCCCGAAGTGCTGGGCGAAATCGAACGCCTGCAAGGTCAGCTTCCGCCCGACCCCGGCAACGCGCGAGAAAATTTCGAGATCGGATCCTTCCTGCGCTCCACCTTGCATCGGCTCTGGAACCGCCGCATGGTCGGACGCTCCGACGCGGGCGTGGACCACTACTTCCGGGGGCACGGGAATTCACGGGGCGAACGCTACGGCGCTCAGGATTTTCAGGAGGACGCACTGGGTTGGCTGGCGATGTTCCCGGACCTTGCGCATCACATTGACGATCTGATTTGGGTGGGCGGCTCGCGGGAAGGCTTTCGAGCGATGCTGCGCTGGACGTGGCTGGGAACACACGACGGGCATGGCTGGCTGGGAGCGCCCACGGGTCGGCGGGTGCGCGTTTCCGGGCTTTCGCTGCTTTACGTCCGCAACCGCCGCCTCACCGAAGGCTGGACGGAATTCGGCGAACACACGCTCTGGCACACTCTTGCACCTAGCCCTGCTCCGGTCGAGCCGGACGCTGCCGAATGAGCCGGGTTCCCCTCGTCCTGCTGCCGGGACTGCTCCTCAACAAGCGCATGTGGCAGCCGCAAATTGAAGCCCTGTGGGAGATCGCCGATTGCTGGGTTCCGGACCTGAGCCAGGCCGACACAATGGCGGAAATGGCACAGCAGGTGCTGGCTGAGGCCCCGGAACGCTTTGCCCTCGCCGGGCTTTCGATGGGCGGCTTGCTTTCCTTTGAACTGTGGCGGCAAGCCCCGGAGTGCATCACCCAACTCGCCCTGCTCGACACCAATCCCCGGCTCGACACCCCGGAACGTCAAGAGGACCGCCGCCGTCAGCTTCGCATGGTCGCATCCGGGCGTTTCCCGGAAATCACCACTGATGTACTGCTGCCCCGCTTGGTCCATCCCGACCGCCTGCACGATCAAGCGCTCGGTCAGGTGATTCTCGATATGGGCCTCTCCGTTGGCCCCACGGGATTTTGCAACCAAATCAACGCTGTGCTTTCGAGGAGCAACAGCGTTTCCACCTTGCCCACCATCTCCGTTCCTACTCTCGTGCTGTGCGGACGTGAGGACATCCTGACGCCGCTGGAACTTCATGAGGAAATGGCCGCAAGCATCCCCAACGCCACACTCACGGTGCTGGAGCACTGCGGGCACCTCTCCACACTGGAGCAGCCCGAAGCCGTCACCCGCGCCCTGTGCGACTGGCTCGTTCCCTGATCCTCACGGGGATGTGGCAGATGCAGAGATGACGGCAGGACGCCGGGGGCTTGTCTCGGTTCGGGTTGCAGAGGAGACTGCAGAGTTTGGCAAGAGCATCAGTTCAGAGGCGCAGGCGCGGCTGGAGGCGGCAAAGGGGCGCAAGCAAGCCGGCATCTTCACGCGGATGAAGGAGCGGGTGGGTGATTTTGGGAAGTCCTACACGAGGGCGTTTCCAAAACTGGATCCTAAGCGCTTTGGTGCTGTACTCGACCACCTGCGCCTCATGAAGGAAATTCCAAATTACTCCCATCACAAGGCCCGATAGTCCCCCTCTTGAGTGTTGGTGCCTGTCCTCAGCAAAATTCGCCCTGTAAAGTGTTAGGATTTTGCAAATAGACGGGGTTTTCCGGTACGTTTCCCCCGGTTTCCAGTTATTGTTCCCGATTTTCAGAGGAACAACACTCAAGAGGGTGACTACCCGACCTTCGCCACCGCATAAAATCTCCGTGGTGGTGACCTATAGCCGTTTTTTACGGCACCCAACCTGGTAGAGGTACGTTTGCGTACTCTCGTTACGTCTACGCCCCCTAAGCATTAGGGGGAGGATCAGGACAAGTGCAAGGATTAGGTTTTTCATTGTCCTGTGTTGGTTGGGTTTCTTAGAAATCCGGTTGCATCCCAAAGGTTATAGCGTATCCTTGGTCACACCATTGGCGTGGCCTCGCTAGAGATTGCCCCCGTCCAAGAAAACAGTGCCAGCACAGGCAGGCCAACGGTTTTCATCTCATGGGGTTCCCAAACATCATGATAGAGGGCTTTGCCGGGAGGAGCCTCGGAGAAACCCGACTTTCCCTGCCGCCATAAGCCAGTGCCACTGACCACACGGTAGAGTTCCGTGGCTTCATGGGCATGGGAAGGGTAATGCATGGCCTTCCCCAACAGCAGCAAGCCGACCCGGATACTCGGAGCCAACAAGAGGCCCGTTGGTCCGATGATTTCGACAAACGCCTCATTCTGCAAAAAATGATCGTCAAAGACACCGACGTACTTCTGGTTGATCTGCCAGTGCAACCTGCCTGAGAAGCCTGCAATCGCTCCTGTCAATTCCGGAAAAGCGACTTCCGGACTCTTCAAGCATTCCTCCAGATATTGGCAAACCGGCTTCGTGTGGGTCTGGTAGTCCGGGTTCAGCGGCAGGTCATTGACCAGTGCGTTGAGCAAGATGGACTTGTGCTGAAAGAAACTCCCTCCCGAAAGCTCTGTGTTGGTGTAAACATCAACGGCTGAATGACGAAAACGGTTGGCATCTCTTTCCAAATTTCCGCTGCCGTTGGGCAGTTTTTGGGTATGGGACAATCTTTCACTCCACCCAGTCAGGGCAAACACATCCCAAGAACCCGATTAGAAAGCCTTTGAAGTCGATGGGTTTCATGGCTGTCTCCGTTTGGGGTTGAATTGAATCAGGTTTTTGTAAAATTTTTTGATATAAACCAAAGAATTAATCCACAAATTAAGGCTCTAGACTAGCAGGTGATCTGTGTTGGTGGGGTGGGGTGCCTTCAGGGATTGAACAACTCACCCGTACTCCGTCCTCTGGTTTTTCTGTTCAACTGTTCGTCCGCAAACTCCTTCATCTGCACCATCAACCGGGACAAGTCTTTCTGGAGCCGGGCAAAGCCCTCGTGGCATTCGAGGGTGGTTTCGTCCATGTAGAGGTCGCGGCGGATTTCGATTTGCAGGCTGTGGATGCCCTGTTCCGGAGCCGAGCAGCGTTGCAGAATCCACGCACCTGCGTAGGGATCATTGACGGAAACATCATAACCTAAATCCGTCAGCACTTCCCGCACCAAACCC
>Ga0209403_10002791_pt1 | contig 20392 bp, 24 predicted proteins | sample ArcticOcean_MG_C_8_FD_187440 | JGI IMG/M metagenome (GOLD analysis project Ga0209403, IMG submission 187440) | Marine microbial communities from western Arctic Ocean - ArcticOcean_MG_CB11_86 (SPAdes) (version 2) | ecosystem: Environmental > Aquatic > Marine > Oceanic | place: Arctic Ocean... | reverse complement strand
TTAATCATCATACGACAAGTTCACGCTTTCACCAGCGCAAACCAAGCCTTTTTTTAATTATTTTTACCAAAATCATCTTAGAGGGCGTTTTTCCCATTTGGCTCTAAATTGGTGCTTCATCACCACACCTTGACCAAGCGCACAAGTTCACGGAAAACTTATAAAACAGCCTTAGAGGGCTAAATTTGGACGCTAATTTCAGTGGAATACCAGCTTGGGCGTATAAATTAAAAGAAATCCCCCCTTTGATGTTATCGCCAGGGGGAGGAGGAGAGAGGAGGAGAGAAACCTATAATTGCTCGATAATACTGAGCGTTATGCTTGTTGCCCCTTGTGCCACTTCCTCGAAAGCGAATGAATCTTGGTTAAACCGAACCTTGATGCCAGTTGTCGCAAAAGTATCCTCGCTAAAATAAAAAAAAGTTTTCCTGCCACCCGCATAATCTATTAGTGCCTGTAATAAAACCTGATCTGCAGAACTTAAAAAAGCATAAGTCATTGACCACGATCTACGCTTGCCAAATCTTTCTACTGTATAGACTTCTCCACCCACGGCTTGATTCCTTACGATTCCTGAATAATCCGTGCCGTATTGAACCCCTATATTTGGATTCCTGCTTGGTGTAAAACTTGCTTTGCTCGCACCATTGTCGCCATCATCAAATGCTGCTGTTGAAATTGCCATTAACTAACCTCTATAAATTGTGCTTGTAATTTGCCAGAATTCCTTGTCAAAGATGTAACCATAAAATGCACTCCAGAGAAACTTTTATTAAATACAGTTGCCGGAAGCATAGATGAAAAAGTGCAAATGTCTCCTAATTCCATATCAAATAAAGTCGGATTTACTATTCCAGCTTTTATAATAACTCTTGGAGAAGATCTTAGATTGCCATAATAATCAATAAATCCAGAATTAGCAGAAGAAGGCGTTAGATCAGAACCTATTGCCCCAACTAAGGCATCTAAATTATAATTAACAACTTGTGCGGTTGCTATGTTATAATTAGATCTAATCGTTGATTCTGAAGCAGTTGTCTGACTTCTGTAATGACTTTTTTTAGCTGGGTGTGGATCATAATTAACTAAGATATCTGTTATTAAGCTCGAAAGCGGAGTATGTGAAAAGGACACATCAGCCAGATCGTTTTTATCTAAAGTGTGATCGGCTGAGGAATAAGAATCTTTTACATATATATACTTAACATCCCCAGAAGCTGAAAATGTACTTACAAATCCACCTTCAAATTGAATCTTATCTAAAAACTTTTTTGCTGGGATAGTATCCAATAAATTATACCTACAAGTCCAGGAAGCCCTTGAAGTGTTTAGGTCTGACCAACCATCTGGATCATCGCTTCCTCCCCCATCTGTATCTACACCTAATATATTATGAACAAAAGATCTGTGAGCCTCGTGAATTTTACTTACTCTGGTTGAACTTCCTTTATAACCTTGTGTTTCTCCATCTGCTGCACTATAAATAAATTTAACATCTTCTTTAAATTTTATAATATAAGCAAACACCTCTTTAATTTCTACAACTGCAACTGGACTTACACCGCTTGAATATTCAAATTTTACTAATACATCAACACTTACAGCATCAGCAGTAGCTATTACTTTAACAGTTCTATTGCTTACATTTGCAGCAGCCACATCTTCTACGCCTGTGCCAGCATTTGCTCCGTCAGCATCTAATAATATTAGTTGAACATTCACTTCGGTTACATTATTATATCCAGTTACATCATAAGTAACTCTTGCTGCTTGACCTATTTCCAAAACACTGTCAAAAACATATCTCTCTTTATAGGAATAAGTTGCTGCGGAGACTGATCCAATCGGAAATGTTAATGTGCCTTCGGTAGAATCATTTAAATCATAAGTATTAGATAAATTTGCAGCAGTTATTTCAGAACTTGTAGTGATAGCACTATTAGAAACTGGTGCTGCTTGATAAATATGTTTTCCAGAAACTGGTATTTTAAAAACTTTAACACTGCCAGCAGTCGCATTATTATAAGTTCCCCCATGATATTTTATAAACATATCATAATTTGGAATATATGTAGATACCTCTTGAGAAGTTTCGGCAAGAGTTCCACTTATAAAAGACATTCCAGTTGAATCAAATTTAGTAAAAGGGATTGCCCTCCAATTATTTGGAGTCCCATTCGTCTTGATTGAATCGTGGCCAGAATAATCCCCATAAACCAAAGGTGCTACTACATTTTCAGCACTATAAACTTTTGGAACTGTAACATTATCATAAGGTCTTTTTGCAACAATATTTAAAGTGACTGTATTATCATTATGGCTTACAGATTCTAATCTGCCTTGATATATCTGCGGAACATTATTGAGGTTTGCAACTGTCCCTGAGTCCAGGCAAGAAAAAACTTTAACATCTCCATTTAAATAGTAATTGCTTCCGAATAAAAAATCCTGTCTTAAATCGGAATCGTCTTGTAACTCTAAATTTAAATTGCTCACAGCAAAAGAGGATCGGAAAATATCAATCGACTCTCTTATTGATGGATTATTTATTACAACGCCAGAATAAGCAACGCTGTTTACAGTTTGATCAAAGAAAGAAAATGATTTAAACCCACTTCCATCTGTTTCATGAACTTGGATAAGCCAATTCTCTCGCATTCCTGAAGTTGGAGACCAAGATCCTTTAGACAATGGCATCTAAGCTAATCCCAAACCTTGCACCCGATTAATTTCGGGAATAATTGTATCCCTTACAAATTCCTTATTCGTTACTGGCCCAAGAAAGTTGATCGTCATTCCCCCACCGCCTTGCTCTGAAGATGGTCTTGATGCTGGAGTTATACTTACACGCTCTGGCCCAGCTTCTCCTGCCATAATTAAAGTCGGTTGAGAAACCATCTCATTCATTCCGAACTGAGCAAATTTTATTTTCTTCGCTGCTCCTACAGCACCATCAAACAGGCCACTCATAATTCCAGCTGCCCCTGCAGCAAGCCCGATATTAAAAGGGAAAGGAACGCCTACAATTATCTTTGCAATTTGTTTCGCAACCGCTTCCATATATGCTGCTCTTACAACTCTTTCCATAGCATCCTCTGCACTTGTAGCATTTAATGCTGCGGCTTTTGCAGTTGCTGCAAGTGATTCTTCGATGGTTTTCCTTTTCATCGCTTCGGCTGCAGCTAAATTTCCAGCTTGAATTTTAGCTTTAAGCATTGAGTCGGCATAAGAATCAATCCCTTTCATTAGTTTGGGTTCTGGTGCTGTCCAGAGTTCTTCGCCTATTTTCATATCGCCAAACATCGCATTCATGCCCTCTTGCCATTCACCCCAGACTTCTTCATTTACTGGTCCAGGCTCAGTCAATTCTTTAGTTAAAGCCTGAATGTCAAAGCCTATGATTGCCATACGATCTTTAATTTCTTTTTCATAGATGTCTATGTTTTCTTGGGCTTTTGTATCGCTTCCCCCTAACCATCCTGGAAGAAGTGCGATTGTCTTTTGTGCTACTATGCCCAATTCAGCCCCTATAATTTCGAAACTTTGGACGGCAAGATTCTTTAACACATCCATGTTTTCAACAAGTCTGCCAGCTATAACATCCCAGCCAATTTCTCCCATCGTTGCTAAAGATTCGTTTGCTGAAGTTATTGAAGGAAGAATTGCATCTATAATTACATTGCCAATTTCAATCATAACAGATTGAGAGGTATTTTTAAGCATAGCCATTTGAGTATTAAACTCGCCAGCCATCTTATTAAAAGCGGTTTCTGATGCCCCAGCCCTATCTTCAAAAGCCAGTAAATTATCGCTTAATCCTTCCACATTATTTGCTAATGCGGAGACTGCTACGGAAGCACTGATGTCAGGAATAAATTTTCTTAATGCCGCTGGATCCATTCCCTCAAATTGTTTAATTGTTTCCAGTAAATCAAATGAACCATCATCAAATCTTTTTGCTTCTATTCCCCCGACTTTCATAGCTTTTGCTGCCGCTTCTGTCGGGGCAGTTAACGCTATGATTGCCCCTCTTAAGGCGGTCGTTGATTCAGCCGTATTAATACCGCCTGCGGTTAATGAAGCCATTGCTGCACCAATATCAGATAAAGAAACCCCCGATGCTTTAGCTATTGGAAGAACTTTACCAAGCGATCCGGCCAGCTCGTCCATCGTTGTTTTCCCAAGCCTGACTGTAGTGAATAGAGTATCACTTACATCGTTTACTTGATCCGCACCTAATCCATAAGCGTTTAAAGAAGTGGTTAAAAGATCGGCTGCAGATGCGGCAGAAGTAACACCTCCAACGGCAAGCTGAGAAGAAGCTGCAAGGACTTGCGCAGATTGAGCCGCACCAGAAAAGCCAGCAGATACTATATCATATTTTGCTTTTGATAAAGAAGATAATGCGAGACCAGAAGTCTGGGATAAAAGTCTTAATTCCTTTCCCATCTTTTTAATACTTTTTTCAGAAGTATTATCCATCAAGGTGGAAACTTCTCTTAAATTTTTACTGAAATCTCCTGCAAGCTTTACGGATAAAGCTGCAATTCCTGCCCCTGCTAATGCACCAACTTTTACGATTGTACCTAAAGCACTCCCCAAACCTTTAACCGCACTCTTAGCTTTATCAGTTCCCTTAGTCTTAAAAATTATGTCAAATATTCTTTTAGACGCCATCTTTATTTCTTTCGTTCATTTGAATTTGAGTTAATTCATTTTCGATAATTGTCCAGCAATCAAGACGAAATGCGGAAATATCATCTAAGTTTCCTGGCGATATATTCCAATTTTTAATCCAATGATATTCGTTCATAATGTCTACCATCCAATCTTTAACGAGTAAAGGAGGTGAGGCAAATAAAGGAACAAGATCATATAATAAGTGGCCCATAGTTCTTGTCTTTGAAGTTTTAGCAAGTTCAGCAATCGCTTCAACTTCTTTCCATATATCTGCCTCGTTTTTAAACTCCTTAAATTCTGCCGAGATGGGGGATTGAGCCCTGTAGGGAAATTCTAAAAACCGATCTATAGACTCCAGTTTGTAGTAAGTAGCCCAAACAAAAAGACTTAATCCCCATCTACTTTTTTTTCCAATCCAAGATAACTGGTTAAAATAGATTGAAGTAATTGATCCACCTCAACCATTGAAAGATCCTTAAAATCTTTCTCTTTTAATCCAGAAACCTCTGCGCATTTCTCCAATACCTCATAATATTGATCGGGGTCAACCTTGCCATCCCAGAACGCCTTGACATTTATCCTGTAAATATCCCTGCGCTGTTTGTATGTAGCATCGTTTACATCCCAATCCTTACCAATGGCTTTTACTTTCATCTCTCTATCTCCTGTTTTTTATTTTATCAAGGACTCACATCTATTTCATACAACTTTTCAGTAGTTAAAGCAGTTCCCTCAAAACCGACTTCAAGCATCATGCCTTCTTCAGCACCTTCCATTGAAACAGTATGGCTCGTCAATACCGCTTGTGGAATACTAAATCCCAAAGCACCAGAACCAATGGCTGCGTCTGCAAATAAAACGGCAGCTACTGCCCCTGGAGTCGTTGCTGGATTCTGTAGAACTGTAGCCAAGAAAGCATCTGAATTCTCATTGTATAGAACATTCATAGATCCAACGCAGGTGGTTTCCCCTGCTCTTGAATAACCTTCAGCATCGCCAGTAGCATCATATCCAACTCTTACGCAAGGATTGGTTATGTCTAATGAAAATGAATTAACAATCACAGCGACTCCGTCTATTGTTTTAGTTGTCATATCATAGAGGCTTTTCACAAAAGAATTCTGCGCCCCATCTGGAACAACGCTTGTGCTTGCCGTGCTTACAGTATGTCCACTCATAAAAGTACCGCTTGCGATCAACCGACCGCCAGATGTGCCAGCTTCCATTCTTAGGCTAAGACTTGTAAGTGCCGCATCCTGCATAAGCCTATCTTGACCGGCTGCTTTATTTGAATCTAAATTCTTCAGAATTATCGTAGCTAATGCGCCAGTTGAAGCTGCGACCGCATAGGTTTTAGCTTCGTAATTTCCTAAGATTGTGTATGGTGTCAAAACATCGCCATCGCTTATCAGTTCAAGCAATATCATTAAACCTTCTTTATGAGAAACAACCCATTCAAAAGCGAATGTCTTTGTGGCTCCTTTTTCACTTACATAGTGATCTGTCAATCGTTTGACTTGTTGTCCTGTTCTTAGTGTCCGATCTGTTACCAATCCACCAGTAAAATCTATATCAGTTATGGAAGCAACATCTAATACTACAAATTCACCATTTGCAGATTGAGCAGTTCCCATAGCTACTGGTGTAGAAGCATCTGTCTGTCGTCCTAAGAAAAGGGAGTATTTTTTCCCAGAATAAACTTGTGCCATTATTTATTCTCCTTTTCTTTTTTTATTTTGATTAAGTAGTTTTTACGCACCAGTTCTTCCGGTGGTTCAATATCTACGGATTCACCTTTTCCTAATTTTTTCCAAGTCTCTTTTCCCAAACGAAAGTAATCTCTCGCTTCTGAAATTCTCCCGAAAAATGGTCCAGCTTTTACTTTCATTATGTTGTCTCCATTACGTTACACAAAAAATCTGCTTCAAAAATCTGTAAATCTCTTTTATTCTCTCTCTCGGATCTTGACGGATCGTAATCAATATTATCTATTCTGCCATTGTGCCATCTATAGGTAATGATAGAAGAAAAGACATCGGCTAAAGTACCAAACGTAGTATCCAATTCAGAAAAAGTGTTTACAGAATCCTCATACTTATTCTTATTATTAATTAGCCTGATTAACCTTTCCCCACGATCAGCCATAAAATCAAATACATTCGTTCTGTAGTTATCCAGTCTCGGCTTCCTTAGATAATATCTGATTGAAACCTGGTAGCCCCTTAATGAACCACCAGCATAAGATTGAACTAATGTACTTTCGCCTGGAATTAGACTAAAGAATTGGGACGACCTCGATTTAAATCTATCTGGATCTTCATAATAAATTGGTGTTCCTGTAAACTCCGTTGAAATAATATCAGTCAAAGCATCCAGCATTCTTCTATGATTTGGCTTAAAAACTATTGCCATTAATATCTCCGTGCAGTTGAGGTTCTAATTGGATTCTGAGTTTCTGGCGTTCCAGATATTGCATCGACAAACCAATAATCTCCAGAAGTAAATACTCCCTGAGATCCTTTAAACCTTAATCCCATTCCTAAAGTATCATAGCCCCCAGTTAATGTTTCTCCTTCTACTATTGTAGTTGTCTGAACTCCAGTATCGTCAGATGCCAATACTTTATATTTAACTGGTGATGCTGTTCCATAAGCCAAAGTTCCACCAGTTGTTATTTGTATTCTTAGCATATCAGTTCTTGAAGGAGATCCAGATATATCAACGATGCTTCCAGTTGTAGAGGAATTAACACTAACTGGAATAATCAATCCTTGACTGCGATCAGCCGAGAATTCGTGATGGAGTTTAATAAAACCATCTCTTATAAGCTGTAGAATTCCTGGGGGATCTCCCTCATTATTATATTTTTCTTCAATCTCTGTGGCAAGTTCTGAATCAAAAGGTCTAACCATTAAAGCAACTGCGATAGCTGCAGCAGATAAGATTAATACCTCGTCATAATTCCTGGTTGTTTCTCCTTGATAGCCGACCCCTTTTCTTTTATAGATTGGTTTTGCTACCATTGATCTAACCAGTTCTGAAGCACGATTTCTTGCTTCTGTAACTGTATCCGTGAAGTCTTTCCCCGACTCTATTGTGTGGCTTGTTGAAGGGCTTGCGGAACTAAATAAATAAACCACATCCTTAGAACTATCGTAAAAATATTCCCCATCAGAATCAACCGCTGCCAAATTAGCAGCCAATGTTAATTCGTTTCCATCTCGATATAAAATGTCTACTCTCCCAGAACTTGCCGACTTGTAAACATTCCCAGAATATATCGCCCAGGTGGTTAAAACTGTATTCCGATTGTATTCACCAAGCGATGGTAAAATTGATTGCATATCTTCTTGTGTGCAAATCGTTTCTAAATATGTACTCATGCTTCAGCCTCAAAATTATCCATATTAATAAAATTACTGTCAACCATCTCTAACTCAGGAATGTGCTTACATCGTTCTATTATTTCGGCCATAATACTAACAGTGTGGCTCGAAGGTTCTAATAGATTTAAGACTCTAATTTCACCAGCCAATTCCTTTATCTTCTTTAAATTTTCTACATAATTATCCATTGATTTCTTCACCTCTAAAAGCGGTTACACCTTTTACAATATCAATTACCTCAACCTTAAAATTACCATTCTTAAACCAAGTGATATGCCCTACGGCGTGTTGCCAATTATGTATTCTCCCCTTCAACCATTCATTCTTTTCGGCGGTCATGTCTTTCAAATTGCCCAGGCTCCAAGCCTTAACTGTTCCATCCAGTCTCCCGATAGCCGAAGAAGTAACATCGTGAGTATGCCCATAGACTAAATTGCCATAAATCTCAGCGTGTTTTTTAGCGTGGTTCATAGTTACATAGGCTCCATGAATAAAAGATAATTTTCCAATCCTTAACGGCCGATTCATACTGTGAAACTTGTAGCCCCTTTTATCCCAATGGCAGGCGTTCTTGAATCTATATCCTTTCAGATATGGGTATTTATTCACGAAATTATTCAGCCAGTAATCATGATTGCCCTCAAGAATATGCCTTTCCTCAACACCGACTTTATCCAACACCTGATCAAACTGATCTATTCCATCGTTAACCGCTTCAATTTCCTCATCTATTAATGGAAGTTGATATTCTAATGGCGGTTGCTTTTTATCTCTCCAACGCCAGGCACTTACTGTTTCCCATTCGCCGACATCCCCAAGATTAATAAACATATCAGGCTTCGCAATCTTGATAATTTCTAAGGCACAATTAACCGCCTTCTGGTCGTGAATTGGGAAGTGCTGATCTGGAATAACTATCGCTGTCTTTGTAATCACAAGAGGTCTCTCATCCCTTTTATCGTTTCAACATATTTTTCCTCTGTGCCAGCCCCATCAGAAGAATTGTAATATGTCTTCCAATATTCAGCCCGGCCTTCTAAGGTATTTGGCATTCGCTTCGGCACTCTCCAGTACTTCAAACGGCAATGGATTATGGCTGCCGCCATATTCTTTTCTAATATATCTGACCATAAGGGATCTGAATAATTCTGCCAATGCTTTAAATCGACAATACTTACATCTGCGCATTTGTGCATTAGCGGAGTTCTATGTTTCAAATAGTGCTGTAGATTGTCAACTGCGGTGGATGGCTCTATCTGCCAAAAGCTTCTGGCTGGACCATTTCCTAATTGCCTTAAAAACTTATAATTGGATTCCACCAATCCAGTTTCCAGGACAAGTTGAATGGCATCGTCTGAAGAAAACTTGTCTTGCAATCCGTGACAGACTTTAAAGATCAAATCTCTTACCTGGTCAATGCTAACCATTTAGAATTTTTCTTCAATAAAAGGTTTGACAACCATCTCCCACGCCTCATCGTCTTTCTTGGAATTAGAAGCACGAACTGCCCAATCTCCTACCATAATTAATAATTTTTTCATTCCGTGTTTTTTTACCAATCTCCCGATTACTCTCTTTAGCATTATTTTCTCCCTACTGTTTTTTTAATACTTCCCCAAACTATGTCCAACAAAATATCATCAGCCTTAGTCGGCGATAGCTTTACAAGTTTTTCACATATCATAAAGCCTAATAAAAACCACTCCCAATTCATTGCAATAAATTCTACTGCTGTCATTTTAGAATCCTCTCATTATTAAGTTAATCCCAACACTCACTACAAATATAAAAGCAACTCCATAACTCCACAGGGAAGTTATTTTCTTTTCGTGTTCAGCTACTTTTCCATTTAATCTTTCTAAGTGAATCTCAATCCTTCCAATCCTATGATATACTTCTTCCTGGCGAGTATCCACCTTAATCAAAAGGCTCATCATTTCATCTCTGTATTCGTTCAATTTCATTGCCCTTTACCGTTTAGCCTTCCCTTTATAAAATTAAGATCATCCGTCACATCGTTTAATTCTTTAATAATATCTTCCCGATGCCTTAAAGAAATTTCGTCAGACCGATTCCACCTGTTAATCAAGGCAATCACCTTATCGTCAGTCTCTCCCAATTTCTTCATTAATGTTTTCTGAAGAAACGCTATTAGAATCCACAAGATTGCCAGCATCACGCCAACAATTCCCCACTCTTGTATTAATAATTTTTCCATTCATTTTTTTCCTATAAGGGGCAAAGGAAAACCCGATGCCCCATAGCTTTCTGAAGCCTTACGCTTCAACTTCTCCTGGCTCTAATGCCTCTTTAAGGGCGTTAGTGAAGGCTTGACGGCCGTATTGTAATTGCTGAAGGTTAAAGGTCGCTCCATCAATTTTGCGGTTCAAATCGTTGATATGCGCAACCATTAATTTCTGGTCATCAGCAAGATCGTCAATCTGATATTCCTTATCGTCCATCATCAATACTGGCTTTTGTTCTTTATTTTGTTTTGCCATTATTATTTCCTTTTTTGTTGCGAAGTCTTACAACTTCTTTTTCTAAAAAATTAATTCTTTCATCTTGACGGATGTCCGCTGGAATTTCAGCATCCTGATTAACTGCAGCTTCTTCCTCTATAGTTATAATATGTTCTTCGTTCATCTTTACCTGGTATTCTAAAAAAGAGATCCTGCCGTTCAGTTCTCCAAATCCCCAAATCATTGCACCGATAAATCCGACTGCTTGAACCAGCATCGGCAAGCTGATGTTTAAAGAACTGTTCTCTGATATTGGTTTAGTCATTGCGTACTATTGTACTCATGCGAGTAGTATTTTACTCATCATTTCACAAAGTACATTTCAACTGTATCTGAAACATCTTTCATTTTAATCCAACTATCTGCCATCGGTTGCCCTTTGGTAATAGGAATCTGTCCAAGTAATCCAACGATATGCCATTCATCCCGTTCTTCTCTTGATTTATAACTTTCTTCTTTGGAAGCATCATAGCTTGAGTTTAACTTTGGTCGCTTATCACTTCTATTTATAACTTCAGCATCATCAGGAGCTGTTAGCCCATCTGGGATTCTATCTGAATAATATTTATGTTTCCTAAAGTAAGTATCAGCTACCGCATCAACAGCCGCTACAGCTTCTTCAACAGTTTCCATTATTGGGACTTGATGTTTACCAATCACTTCGCCATCTTTATCGTATAAATCTACTTCATTATATTGAGGAACTTTAACTGTTTTAGTTACAGTTTCAGTAGTGGTCTTTTGTACATATTTACCATCTTCTAATACAACTTCTGCGGTAGTCACTTCTTCTTCGACTTCTTCATCAACTGTCTTTTGTTGTGTAACTGCATCTACAGCTGGAATAGCTTCACTGCCTTCAACTCTTTTATATTTCCGTTGTTCCTTCTCGTCTTTTCTTTTAACATATTCAGCCTCATCGACTTCAGTTTCCCATTTTGTTTTAGTAAAGTCTTCCATTACAACACCACCATATACATCTTTCTCGTGCTTACCTTGCCAATGGAAAGGTTGGTCACCACCAATAACACCTGAAGAGCCAAGAGGTCTAACAACACCTATTGGCGTATCTCCATCACTACAAGCGACTATTTTATCTCCGTCAAGTTTAACAGTCATTCCTACGGCAATCGATTTTCCATCTTTAGACTCAAAATACTCTGCATAGTCAAGACCAGATATAGTTGTAGTTTTCGCCTCTATTAGACCAGCATCACTTATTCTTGAAGTAATAGAACCTACAGTACTACTAGACCCAACCCAATGGTAATCCTGATTACTAGCTCCCTCATAATATACACCGTAAGTAGCCACATCTGTATCTGAATCGACATTACCGAAATATCCATAATTGGAAAAAGAACCACTAACGCCACTTTCCAAATCAATTTGATTAAAAATACCATACGCTGAACTGTCTATTGTGCCACCATTAATATCTGTAACTATTTTAGCTCCGTAGATACTATTTATATCACCAGCAGCAAATGAGGCTGTGACATCTATTCCTATTATTCCTACGCACTCACCCGATGACGACTGACCAATAGCCTCAAAACTTCCGGCTATTACGTTGCTATAAGCGGCATCAGCATCATTGAAAACCATATAAGAACGAATGCCAGTCATTAAATCTCCAACACTAGAAGTACCTAATGTTTTTGTATGGTTAGCGTAAATCCCATAAAAATCTGAGCTTGTATTTATCGTGTCATTATTTACTTGTAAGTGTGTAGTTGAGGCCGGAGTTCCCCCAATCCCAAAATTCCCGCCAGAATAATATCCCTCGCCGTCTTGGTCAAGGTGTAAAGTGGCTGCATTGGTAAGAATATCTAAATCACCACCTCCATTTTTAGAAAATCTTACTTCTTCATTAGTATCACCTTTTGAGAAATAAAGGTCAGTGGCACCATCACCTTCACCTATCCATAATTGAGCAGCAGTACTAGATAATTTGGTTGTAACACCTGTTAATGTTACTGTACCTGCTGAATCAATCCTCATTTTTTCTGACCAGGAAATAGTTCCAGTACTTGCACTCGCACTTCTAAAAACAAAAGCACCATCAGATAAAGATAGTTCAGTTGCCTCATTATTTGAGAGATAGGTAGGATTAGCACTTCCTGAAGATTCATAATAAGCATTCCCCATAATAGAAAGTGTGTTGTTACTGGTTCTGTATGCAATACCAGCGTTGCCAAACTGAATTGCTTCGTGTAAAGCGTTCCAAGCACTTGGAGCAGCCCCAATACCAACATTCCCAATAACAGTTAATGTACTTGCCATATCTACAGCACCATCAATATCCACTACATCAAGGTTGGTAACTCCATCCACATCTATGGCTCCACTAATATCTAATGAAGCAAAAGTACCTACGCCTGAAGAAGTAACTGCTCCGGCATTCCAAACACCTGTTGTGATTGTCCCAAGTGTCGTGACTGCTGTTGAGCTTCCAATATCAAGTGCCACTGGATCAGTTGTTCCGTCACCAATTAAAATTTCACCATCACCCAAAACTGCTGTGGCTGTGATTGCACTTGTTCCACTACCTAATAAAATACCACCATCAGTGAGTGTGCTTGCTCCAGTTCCACCATGTGCCACTGCAACATCCGTTGCTTCCCAAGTACCAGTTCCGATCGTTCCCACAGTAGCCAATGAACTTGCAGAAGTAAACTGTGATCCCATTGTATCAAGGTTGGCTTCCATATAGACTTCAAAGTCGGATACCAAAGCCTGTTTCATTACAGTACCATCGCTTATCACGACTCCGTCTGTTGCTGCTAATGTCACAGTTGCTTGAACTGTGTCTGCATCCATGATATTAAGTTCGGCAGTCGTAACTGTCAAGCCATCTAAGATTTCTAATTCTGTTTCGCTAATCCCTGCGCTACCAATAGTGATTGTTCCTGTAAAAGTTGGGCTTGCGAGAGGTGCTTTTGTATCTATCTGAGTTTGGATTGCCGAAGTAACTCCATCAACATAATTCAATTCTGTAGTTGATAAACTTGCTCCATCTAAAATCTCTAATTCAGCTTCTGTTATGACCGCACTTCCGATTGTTAAACCAGTTGCTGTGATAACCCCTGCTCCTAATGTTCCAGAGGTTGATAAATTTTCATTTCCGAAATCAATAGCACCAGAAGAATCAGTTATGGATCCGTTGGCTAAAGTTAAGTTGCCAATCGTAGATCCTGTGGCTGCTGAGATTGTACTTGTAAAAGTTGAAGCGTCATCTGCCGTTAAAGCACCGACTCTTAAAGGTACATGATCTGTTACCGTGACATTACCCGAAGTCGTTCCTGCTTCTGTTGCAGCTTTAATTGCTGCGAAGGTATCAGCAGATTCATCCCAGATAAAGGCCATGTTCTGCGTATTGGTACTCGATCCATCGCCTCTGGTGAATACAATCCCCTGGTCGTAAGCACTTCCTGTGTATGCTTGGCCTAATTTTATTAAGGTATCTCCAATAGTTAGAGTTCCAGAAGATACTGTCGTGGTTGTTCCTGATACAGTAAGATCTCCTGTTACAGTAAGGTTATCATTGACTACTGTCTCGGAAGTTCCATGACCTATAGATACTGCCGTTCCAGAGATACCAGTTCCAATGGCTACCGACTCACTCGTGTTAGCGGTATCCACAATAAGATAAGCATCTGTTCCTTGCTTGACCGTGAAAGCTGTCGCTGAATTATCAGATACAGCTACATTAATATCAGTCGTATCCGCACTAATGGAATCCAGAGCTATATCACCTACATTTGTAATATTCCCTTCAGTTGCACTTAATGATGTTACTGTGGTTGCTCCTGCTCCCAGTGTTCCAGTAGTTGTTAAATTTTCATTACCAAAAGAGATTGCACCGCTGGTGTCTGTAACTGAACCATCATTTAATACTAATGCTCCTGTACTCATTCCACCATTGTGGATTGACTGAGCCGTAAAGGTTGCCACTCCAGTTACCGCAAGTGTTTCACCTATTGTAGCCAGACCCGAAACAGTTAGATCATCTGTAGTCGTAAGTTGTTCGGCTTGAACTGTTCCAGAAAAGGTTCCGTTTACCGCACTCGATATAGACCCACTGGCTACTGATAAAGTACCATCAGTAAAAGTATCTGATGTAACAGTTCCGTCAAAGAAAGCATCTTTAAATTCTAAGGAACTTGTACCTAAATCTATTTGGTTATCAGTTACAGGATATAAGGCCGAAGCGGTTAATGTTAATCTGGCTGCATTATCTGCTTTGAAGTCAATCTCATTTGCCGTTCCAAAATCAATAGCAGTTTGAGAATCTTCTCCTAAAATTAAATCTGTAGCATAAATCGAAGTTATACCTGTTTGAGCAGCATCCACAGAAAGATCAACTGTATTATCTCCGTCTTGATATGTTACTGTGATACCGCTTTCGGTATTGCTTGAAACCATAGCCCCTGCTGTATCTGCAATATACTCAGCCAATGTTGTTCCATCTACTGTGTACGCATCTGCTTCCATAGTCCCATCAATATCGGCGTTACCGCTAATGTCCAGTGAGGCAAAAGTCCCAACGCCTGTACTGGTCAAATTCTCGTTTCCAAAATTTATAGTTCCACTTGTATCTGTAATAGATCCATCGTTCATAACCAAAGCCCCTGTACTCAAGCCTCCATTATGTACCGATTGTGCCGTGAAAGTTGCCACGCCTGTAACGGCAAGAGTTTCACCGATAGTTGCTAATCCCGAAACTGTTAAGTCATCGGTTGTGGTTAATTGTTCCGCTTGAACAGTTCCAGAAAAAGTTCCATTCACTGCGCTTGCAATGGATCCACTTGCGATAGATAGACTTCCATCTGTAAATGTCCCATCAATTGTTAACCCATTAGCCGTTAAAGTATAGTTCCCAATATCGACTGAGTTCGCTACTGTCAAAGTTGTAATCGCATCCACTGTACCGCCATCAATATCTGGCGTATTAATATCTGGGGCTGTTAAAATCTTATTTGTTAAAGTGTCAGAGGTCGCCTTCCCAACAAAAGTATCTGTTGAGTCTGGAATCGTCCAGGTTCTATCAGCGGTTGGATCGGTTATTGCTAAAGTTGTTTCGTAAGCATTAGCGGTTGATCCCTCAAAGATTAAATTCGTTGTGATCGTAGCATTCATCGCTACTGTATCTGCTGCCGCATCTCCTATCTGAGTATTCCCTGTGCCAGTAAAATTGGCTGCTTGGACAGTTCCTGTAGCGGTCAAATTCCTTATACCAGTAACATCTAAACTGGAATCGACTGTTAATACCTTACTCGCCTGGGCTGTACCAAGCGTGGATATATCATTGTAATTTAATTCAGCTGCAGAACTCGTTACTAAAGTTCCCCCTAACTTTAATCCGTTTGTTCCATCGTGAGAAGCTACATCAAAGTTGTAAGAACCATCTAAAATTTGTACTTCTGATGTAGATATTTGTAATGGTGTACCTGTTCCGTCACCATCGTAAACACGAGTGACAGATCCCCCAACCCCACCATCAATATGTAATAATTGAACATATCCAGTGGAGACAGCTACATTTGTTAAATCTGTTGCCATAATTCTATTCCTTTTAAAAGTTTAAAAAGGTTAGGGGGCTAATTAAAGCCCCCCACCTATTCTTAGTTCAACCTATCCGATTAGGGATTATTGAAGTTTACGATTTGACCTGCTGCAGTACCTACCGCTTGAGTCAGAGACGCACCAAATAAAACATCGGCTACCACACTTGTGGATAAAAAATCGATGTCATATACTGACTGCACTCTTGGTTCCATTTGCATTGCAAACATTACCGATTCTTTTGTGAAGATGGAAGCGGTCTCGTCACCAGTTCCGCCATCGTCATCCCAATCAGTACTGGTGTAAACTGGCATTCCATAAATGGAGCCAAGTTGACCAGTAATATTTGGACCAGCACCACCGCCAGCTTCTGGACCACGCTCTTGGAAGTCAGAGAATTCACCGAGGCTCATAAGACCCATATAACCAGCAGGGGAAGCATAAAGATGCGTTTCTCCATTGGTGTAGTCTACATTCACATCGAGTAATTTCTGTAATCCGGAACGCACTTCAGCCGTAGTAAATGTGTTGTCTGCAGCCAGAGTAACATCATTTGCTGTAGCACTTTGAATTAAGAGTGCAAGGTAATTCTCGATCTTCTTACTTAAAGCATATCCCATTGATTTAGCATATAAAGAAAAGAGGTCATATGATCCCTGGACACGGACTATATCGTCAATCCGTTTTGCTTCATAAGCATGTTGATCGATTGCTATCGATACTTCACCATCAGTCTGAGCAGAATAGGTTACTATTGTGCCAGCTGCTTTTGCGGCTGCAGTTTCCTGAGAAATTCTCGGGACATGTACTGTATCACCAGAAGCGATGTCGGAAACATTAGTAACTTGATTACGAATTCTGAAATTTGCTTCAGCATAATCAAGGATTGCATCCTTCCATACTTCTGGGACGAATACGGCAGCCGTTGTTAAAGTTACATTTGCCATTGTTTATCTTTCTATTTTTTCCTCATAATATCAGCGAAGTTCTTCTTTCGGTCTGTTGCTGTAAGGTTTTTCCATTCCAACACCTTTCCACCAGATACTCCCCCACCGCTATTATCTACTTGAGGTATTTTATTTGTAAATTCTGTTTTCATTTGTTCCAGCGTTTCAGAATCTAACTTAGACATTTTCTCTCTAAGGTTTTCTGGAAAAGACTCAAGGAGTCTGCTCTTACGAGATTCTTCAATGGAGTAATATTTTTCCGCATCGCTGGCGTATTTATCACGCTCAACTTTTGCAGCTTCATACAACTCTTTAAATTCTTCTCGTTCCACGGCTTCGGATTCAACCTTTGTTTTTGCATCGGTTTCCATAGCCTTTACTTTGGATTCAAGGGCTTTATTTTTCTCATTGAGTTCTTTGAAACGATAGCCTGGAACACTATAATCTTCAGCTTTATCGTTGCTCTCTACGACTTCAGTTTTTACATCCTGACCGATGGCTTCAGTTTTTTCGTCCTGACCGACTTCTTCGTTTGACATTTATATCCTCTTTTGTGAGTTATCCAATTACTATCCTTGTTCTACCGCTTGCATCTTTCATGGCTTTTTTAATTTCCTTACCAAAGAATTCAGCAATAAATTTTTCTTCCATTGTCGTTACTGGTTTAGCAGTAGTTGACATGGCTCTCCCTTGTAATTCTTGTGCGTTTGCTTTAATCGCTTCTGTACCTGGCATCCCTATCGTTACTTGATCCGCAGTTGTGCTACCTTTAACTCTAAGACTGCTTAACATCTTACTTGTTAAAGTTAGGTTGACATCCCTGGGACTGTTCGGCTTGTGTTTTTCAGATTGACCTTTGAACGCTTTACCTTCTCCCCTTTGCTTTCTTTTCCAGTAAGGATTTAATCCTTTTCTCGAATACTCCTTAAATAAACCATTGACTCCATAACCTCTTTGAGTTCTTTCGATTATCAAACCAATCATTTCTTCACCAAGCTTTATCATCTTCTGGGTTGTTGTTAATTTATCAAACATATCATCTATTGGTTTTGGTTTAGCCACTTAAAGAGATCCCCCTTAATTTGGCTTCTTTCTTAGCCCCTTTAGGATCAAACATTTGAGTTTGCTTCGTGAGTAATCTCCACTGGTGTCTGCAATTAAATCCTCCACGCTCAATAAACCCATTTGAAACGATTCCGTTTATCTGCGACCTTGTTAATTGTCCACTTGACATAAGCTGTAAGCAAATCGGTCTGGTCTTTTTATCAACTGGACCAGTGTAAACATAAGAAACATTCTTAGGTAATTTATCAGCCATTAACGAGTTGATAGAAGCTGTGTAATTGCTTAGTGCGGTAGTAACTAAGGTATCTATCTGATCTGGCCGTAGAGAGGCTGTTACGCCGTTAATAATGTCGTTCTTGCTTAGTCCCCCTAATATTCCAGAGGTCATATTTCCCTTTAGGGAGGTCGCAATATCAACAGCCATCTTATCAAAGAAGGTGGCTTGGTTCATCTTTGTAATGGCTAACAATGTATTGGGAGATATATCTGCGAACTTATCCATATTCTTTAAGGCTTTACCATAAAGACCATTCAACGCATTGTAAGCATTTTTAAATTCCTTATCAGCAAGGATAACTTTCTTAAAATCTTTCTTAGATAACAATTCGAGGATCTGATCTTTAGTCTGGCCAGCCTTTATCAATTGAAAGACTTGATCGGTCATTCGACTAACCATTAACAGATATTCTTTTTTAAACTTTACTAATTCGCTCATTCACTGCTCAACGCTTCTGCCAGGAAAGATCCTGCCGTTGCTTCCTCTGGTTGCTCGGGGACTATCTTAGCAACCATTTCATCTAATTCTTCATCGCTTAAATCTGGGTTATATTTCCTTAACCAGTCCTTCGTAGTGGATAGATTGTTATCCCATTCCCATGCCCACTGTTCTCTTTCTTCTTTAGCGGTAAGGGGAAATCTTGGCTCGGAAAAGTCAACGCTGTATTCATCGGGGACTCTAATATTGTGGGCTTCCAGTATTATACGATCGGTCTTAAATCTTTTATTCTCTACACCCCTCCAAATCATTTGATAGTCTGACATAACCGCTTCGGTTAAATCTATCTCTGCCATCTTTAGGGATTCACCGCTGATAAAAGCCTCACGACCAACCGACCACTTCACTTTTAAATTGTTATTATAAGCTACTGAATCAACATAAAACCTTACGGCGTTTAGATAAGAATCTATATTAGCACCAGGTGAAACAAACTGGAACGATGCGCCTTCTGGCAGTACCATCGGCTTGTCAACTCCCAGCGAAACCTCGCTTGCGCTATCTATCCCAGTAATAACAGGCTGACCCAACGCTTGTAATCTCATAGCCAAACCAAGTTCGGTCATTAAAAGGTTAATCATTAGATTAGCGTTCACAATATCATTTGCGCCGTTACGCATAAAATCTGTCGTATAAGGATGGCGGTGACATACAGTAAAGGGGAGGACTCCGTACGGATTGACATTGCCCTCATTTATAGATTCAATCCGTCCGCTCTGGTGAACCAAGAAATGCTCATCAGCTGACCAGTAAGCATAAACAACTTCGTTGCTCCTTGCTTGACCATGATTATAGATTGGATAGATATATGCGAAAGGCTGTCTTGCCCTTGCTTCAAATACAGGCTCAAACTCAATGATCTGATCGTATTCTAAGACATTATCTTCATCGTTAAATCTGCTTCTAATTAGATGAGATCCCAATAAGTAAGTCAAGCGTTCAGCCGTTAACATTGTTTGATCTAAATCTTTCACACTATCCAGATAAGGCTCGTTAGTTCTTACTGGTGGTATTTTGTACCCAATAGCACGAGCGTTGATTAGCTTAGATGTTATGTTCTGAACAATTAAAGGAACTTCTATTGACTTCAAGGGAAAGTATTTTCCCAAGTCAGTTTCCATTTCCCCCTGTATCCCTTCGTAATAAGATAAACTGCGATAACGATCTTCCACATTGTCGGTTGTTATATTTGAAAGAAATTCCTTTAGAGAACTCCTTACATGATCCTTAGTTTCAACTATCATTTTTTCTTTACCATTTCATTGAGGTTGCGATCCGTTGAACTATTGGCCATTTGTACGAAATTAAATATGTGGCTGCATCGAGAGAATGAGTTAACTCAACATTGCTCTTATCAATGCCACCTTTTCTGTCACGCTGAACTTGCTCTAAATCTTTTATTAAATAAACACACTTCGGGTCTACAGTCATCTTAACAACGCCCTTAGC
>Ga0209403_10002787_pt1 | contig 20400 bp, 25 predicted proteins | sample ArcticOcean_MG_C_8_FD_187440 | JGI IMG/M metagenome (GOLD analysis project Ga0209403, IMG submission 187440) | Marine microbial communities from western Arctic Ocean - ArcticOcean_MG_CB11_86 (SPAdes) (version 2) | ecosystem: Environmental > Aquatic > Marine > Oceanic | place: Arctic Ocean... | reverse complement strand
GTATAATGCATCCTTCAAGTTGTACTGCATATGGGCTTTTGCTTAAAATAAGGTCCTCTATGGACGTTTAAAGGGCATATTCTCATACTGCATTGCTCTACTTGTCAACAATAGCAACGTTTCTAGAGAGGCTAAAAAAGACCATTTTAAAGGGTTTTTTTGACCCCTATCCTACCCTTAAATATTAAATTAAATTCAAAGAATAAGCTGTAATATAAAATAACTATTGAATACCAATGCTTATTTAAACTTTATTAAGCTCTATAATAATTAATCATTCATTCATAAACGTTTAACTGGATAATCTGAACTTTTATTCTTTTTAATACCTTAAATTATTTGATTATCTAACGTAAATTAGACATATTTTTAATTATAATAAAATCTAATAATTACAGTTACTTAATAGATAATATTAATGTATTATATCAATTATTAGTAAATAATTAATACCTAAATTAGGAAGATTTAATATAAATTTCTCTTCTAGAAATATAAATTCCACTTATTACTATAATAAACAATCCTAGGAACGTCCAATTGTCAGGAAAATCACTAAAGAAGTAATAACCTATAACAATGTTTGTTATGATCTCAAAATAGCTGAATGGGGCTAATTTAGAGGCATCAGCATATTTAAGTGATAATATAAGGAATAAGTGCCCAATGCAGGCAAAAACGCCTATAGAGGCCATCATAGACCACTGTGAAAGGCTCGGATTAACCCATACAAAAGGCATCAAACCTGAGACAGCAAGCAATCCAACCAATCCAGTTAATAATAAAGTTAATAATGGATTATCTGAGGTGCTTAATTTACGAGTAATTATTAAATAAAAGCCGTACATCACACCAGTTCCTAGAGCTGCAAAACTAGCCAGATTAAGCTCTACAAAACCAGGTCTTATAACCACTAAGGAGCCTATAAAACCGATAATCACAGCTGTCCATCTTCTAACGCCCACCTTCTCACCCAACAATATAGGAGAAAAAGCTGTAACAATTAAAGGAGCAACGAATGCTAATGTTAAAGCTTTAGCTAAAGAGATAACAGATATAGCGTAGAAGAAACAAATATTTGCACAAAGTAATATAAGTCCTCTTATTAACTGCAATTTAGGCTTATCTGTCCAAACAAGTTGCTTTCTATAAAATAAGAACATTATTGGAAGTGTGAATACTACTGTAAAAAAATACCTAGCCCATGTGATCTGTAAAACTGGCATATCAGCACTTAAATATTTAGCAAAGCCATCCATAATTGGAAGCATTACCCACGCTAAAAGGTTAAATGTGATGGCTTTCATAAGCCAATAGATACAGTTTAATTAAAGTACTTTAAAGCAAAGAATACGACTACAGGAATAGTAGCAAAAGACATTATTGTAGAAACGACAATTGTACTTGCAACACTATCTACAATCTTTTTTGGAGAGTAAATTGAAGCTACAAGATAATTTAAAACAGCACTAGGCATTGAACACTGAATAAGCAAAACACCAGCAGCAAAACCAGAAAGGTTAAAATATTTTATTATTGAAAGACCAATTATCGGGCCAAGAATTACCCTCCCTATCGATGAGATAAATGCTTTTTTAAATGAAAAAACCTTAAAACGAGTAAGAGCAATTCCTAAAGACATTAATATTAAAAAAATTGTAGCATACATTAGTAGAAAGGTTGTATTTTCTACAAAGACGGGGAGCTCTATTCTGAAATACAAAAAAATTACTGAAATTATAATTGCATAAAAGGGAGGGTTTTTAAGAATGACATTAATATTAAATTTTCTGTCTGCAAGAAAAATACCTAATGTAAAGTGACATAAAACTATTAAAGCTGAAATAGCAGCGGCAACACCTAGGCCTTGAGATCCATAAGCAAACAAGCATATAGGTAACCCCATATTTCCAGTATTTGGCATAATAAAAGGTGGAAGCTCACGAACAATATCTTTAGTTTTTAAGAAGAATAAAAAAACAATTCCAATAATTGTAAAGGCTGCAATTGCAATTAGATAGTACCAAAAATAATCTTTAAATATCTCAAAAGAGAGACTAGTTGATGTTAATGCGTATATAATCATTGCTGGTGTTCCAATATTCGCAGCAAAAGTAGTTATGAAAGCAGTGTCAATTTTTGGATTATTTTTTCCTAAATAATAACCAATACCAACAACAAAAAAGACAGGAAATAAAACCTCAAAAAGTTTTAAATATATATCCATTAATTGTAGATTCTAATCAACGTAGGGTATTTAAGAATGTTTTTATCTTTTTTGAAAATAGAAAGACAATTCTTAGAGTTAAGTTCATTAGTTTTATGTGTAATAATAACAATAGTAGCTTTTTTGTTTTTTTTATCAGGTGTTTGAATTAATCTTTTTACTGAAATTTTATATTTAGCTAATCTGTTAGTGATTGTTGATAAAACACCAGGTTTATCTTTAACCTCAAATCTCAAATATAGAGAATTCACATAATTATCAACATTATAACATTTGATAGATTGACGTTTATTACTTGGAATACCAAAAGGTTTTTTAATATTGCCTCTTAAAATTGAGAGCAAATCTGACAATAATGATGACGATGTAGGTCCGGGTCCTGCTCCCTCGCCTTGTAATATACTTTCACCCACTGGTTTTCCTTCAAGAATAACTGCATTCATAACTCCACCAACATTACCTATGTAAGAATTTTTATTAACTAAACACGGATGAACTGTTTCAAAAAGCTGATTGTTAATAAGTTCAGAAATGCCTAGTAACTTAATACGTAAATTTAATTGATTTGCTATCTCTATGTCTTTCAATTCAATTTTTTCAATACCTTCCATTAAGCATTTGTGTTTTGAAATTTTAGTATTAAATGCAAGAGCAGATAAAATTCTTACTTTTGCAAAAGCATCAAAGCCATTTAAGTCTAATTTTGGATTTCCTGGTTCAGCATAGCCAAATTTTTGAGCTTTCTTTAATACATTGGCAAAACTATCACTAGAGCTTTCCATTTCTGAAAGAATGTAGTTAGATGTACCATTTAAAATTCCATAAACTTTAGAAATTTTGTTGGTTGCAAGACCTTCTTTGATAGTTCTTAGTATTGGAATTCCCCCAGCAACTGATGCTTCAAATTCTAAGTTAACCTGATTATCCTCAGCTAATTTTGCCAAGTAGTCACCATGTTTGGAGATAAGTGCCTTATTAGGAGTAATTACATGTATCTTTTTTTTTAAGGCAGTTTCAACAACCTTTTTTGATATGCCATCAGATAAGCCAATAGCTTCAAATAAAATATCTATTTTAGTTTTATTAAAAATTTCTAGTGGGTTACTGTAAAAAATTTTTTTATTAACTTTAAACCTTCTTTTTTTAACAATACTTCTTGCAGAAATAGCCACCACATTAATTTTTTTTCCAGTTTTAAGCTCTATATCTTTTTTTTTAGTATTAAGCTCATTTAACAAGAAAATACCGACTTGACCTAACCCTACTACAGCAATGTTTATTATATTTTTCATTTAATTATTGATGTCAGGGTAGTCTGCCTTATCAGAATAATCTTTAAGGAAAATACTAAATTCTTCAAATGTCATTTTTTTTAAATCAGAAGTTTTTTGTAATATTTTAGATAATTTTGTATTTTCTACAGATTTTTTTAAAGGATCTTCATTCCAATAAACCGATTTTTTATCCAAAGAACAAGCTGATAAAATCAGAATTAGCGATAGGAGAAAATATTTCATTTTAATCCTTTTGTTTCATTAAAACCATATTTAATATTCATATTTTGTATAGCTTGACCAGCGCCACCTTTAATTAAATTATCAATAGCAGATAAAATAATAACTCTATTTTTATACTTAGTTTTGCAGATTGCTATAGAGCAATTATTTGTGTTAATAACATCATTTGTACTTATCAGCGAATTTGTTTTTAAAATTTTAACGAATCTACTTTTGGAATATTCAGCATTTAAAGTTTTTTCTAATTTATTAATGTTTACACCTTTATTAAGAACTAGATAAATTGTACTTAATATTCCTCTGAACATAGGTGTTAGATGAGGTGTAAAAGTAAAAGAAAATTTATTTTTCGCATAATTATCAATTTCTTGTTGAATTTCAGAGTTGTGTCTATGGAAACCAACTCCATAAGCGCTTAAAGACTCATAAAGGTTTTTATCTTTATATTTATTATGAACTCCTCTACCCGCTCCAGAATATCCAGATTTAGAATCTATAATTACGTTATCTGTTTTTATTAAGTTTTTCTTAACTAGAGGGATAAGGGGTAAAAGTATTGATGTTGGGTAGCACCCCGGACATCCAATAATATTGAATTTTTTTACTTTATCTTTATTAATTTCTGGTAATGAATAAATTGACTTTTTAATATTTTTAACAGATTTATGTTTTTGTTTGTACCATTTTAAATAATCAGATGCTTTATTAAGTCTAAAATCAGCAGCTAAATCAATTAACACATTGTGCTTTAGTAAATGATTTGAAATATCTTGCGCCTCTCCATTAGGAAGTGCCGTGAAAATCAAATCTATATTCTTTAAAAAAGATTTATTGTATTTAACTATTTTTGGTAATTTTTTTGAACTTAATGATTTCTCATAACTGGAAATATTTTTTCCAACTGATGAGTTTCCACAAAGATATTTAATCTTAACATCATTGTGTTTAACTAATAGTTTAATTAATTGAACACCGATGTAACCAGTTGATCCAGCAACTAAAACATTAAGCTTAGGCATTTTTTTATTATAGCAGTTTAGAGTTAAAAAAGAATTATCTTTTCGAAAATTGGAAGCTTCTTCTAGCTTTTCTACGACCAGGTTTTTTTCTCTCAACTGATCTAGAGTCTCTGGTATTCAGTTTTTCAGTCTTAAGAACTGCTCTATTCTCCGAATCAAATAAGATTAGGGCTTTAGCAATACCATGAACCATTGCACCTGCTTGACCTGTGTGTCCACCACCTGCAACACTACATCTAACATCATAATCAGTTGCTTGGTTTATAATTTCAAATGGTCTTGTAATTTGCATTTTATGACTGCCGCTAGTGAAGTAATCATCCATAGTTCTGCCATTTACATAAATTTTACCAGTACCTTTTTTTACCCAAATTTTTGCAATAGATTTTTTTCTTCTACCCGTTGCATACTTGCTATCTTTAAAATCAAGTTTTATTTTAGGTTTTTTTGGAGCAACTTTAGTTGGTGCGACTGATGTTTCCATATTAATTTCTTATTAAATTTTTACTGTTTAATTTACCTAAGTCTAAAAGTTTAGGGTTTTGTGCTGCATGAGGATGATCTTCACCAGCATAAATTTTTACTTTAGTTAATTGTTTTCTGCCAAGTACTCCGCCAGGTAACATTCTTTTAACTGCTAATTTTAATGATTCACCAGGTTTATTTTTTTCTAGTAATTTTTCAGGAGTTATTTCTTTAATTCCTCCAGGGTGGCCAGTGTGTCTATAATATTTTTTATCTTTAAATTTTTTTCCAGTGAATTTTGCTTGTTCAACATTCTTAACCACAACAAAATCACCATCATCCATATGTGGTGTAAAAGTAGTTTTATTTTTTCCTCTAACAATCATTGCTATTATAGATGCCAGTCTTCCAACTACAGCATTTTTTGCGTCTATTTCAAACCAGTTGCTAGTTAATTCACTTTGTTTTAGAAATTTTGTCATTGTGCGAGGATTAATACTATTATTAGATATAAAGTCAATTTTATATTTAGCTTGCAATAGCCCCTATTAATGTTATTTTAATAATGCCGATTTGTTCCTATTGCAGGCTAATATATGCTAAAAAGGATTTTTTACCCACATTATCGGTAGGCGCATTTGAACTGTATTGTACGCCTTGCATTTAGCAGAAGTACTAAAAAGGAGAATCAAGATGAGCACAAAAAGACAAAACCCTGAGACTATAGCCATACATGGTGGTGATTATAGAAGTGATCCAACAACAAAAGCTGTAGCTGTTCCAATTTATAGAACAACATCTTATTTGTTTGATAGTACCGAGCATGCTGCAAACTTATTTGCATTAAAAGAGTTCGGAAATATCTACACAAGGATCATGAATCCAACTAATGATGCACTTGAAAAAAGACTTGCTGCATTGGAGGGAGGGTTAGCTAGCTTAACAGTATCATCAGGACAAACAGCTTCAACATTTGCAATTTTAAATGTTGCTCAAGCCGGAGATAACATTGTTAGTTCAACTGACCTTTATGGAGGAACTGTTTCTTTATTTACACATACTTTAAGTAAACTTGGAATTGAAGTTAGGTATGCAGATCCTACTGATCCAAAAAACTTTGAAAAAGCAATTGATGATAAAACTAGAGCTTTTTATGGAGAAACTTTGCCCAATCCTTATTTAAGAGTTTTTCCTATTAAAGAAGTCTCTGATATAGGAAGAAAGTACAACATACCACTAATAGTAGATAATACAGCCTCCCCTATTATTTGTAAGCCAATAGAACATGGAGCAGCAGTGGTTGTTTATTCTCTTACAAAATATATTGGTGGTCATGGTACTGTTGTAGGTGGAGCTTTAGTAGATGGTGGTAATTTTGATTGGACCGCAAATCCTAAAAGACAACCATTGTTTAACGAACCAGACGCAAGTTATGGTGGTGTAGTTTGGGGTAAAGCAGTGCCTGAATTAACTGGTGCAAATGTATCCTTTGTAGTTAAAGCAAGAGTTACTCTTTTAAGAGACCTTGGTGCAGCTTTGGCTCCTGATAATGCATTTGGAATTATACAGGGACTTGAAACTGTAGCATTAAGAATGAAGCAACATTGTTCAAATGCAGAAAAGACTGTTAAATATTTATCTAATCATGAAAACGTTGCTAGAGTAATCTATCCAACTAAATATGATGGAGAAATTGGAAATAGAGCTAAGAGATATCTTAAAGGTGGAAATGGCGGTTTAGTTGGAATAGAGCTAAAAGGTGGAATTGAAGCAGGTAAAAAATTCATAGAAGCTTTAAAAATGTTTTATCATGTAGCTAATATTGGTGATGCAAAAAGTTTAGCAATTCATCCAGCAACAACTACTCATAGTCAATTAAATGAAAAAGAGTTGTTAGCAGCTGGTGTTACACCTGGCTACGTAAGACTATCTATTGGTATAGAGCACATAGATGACATTATTGAAGACTTAGAACAAGCACTTCTGAAAACTTCAGATAATGTTGAAGATATCAATAAAGCTAAAGCCGTTGGTTAGTATTTTTATATAAAATTATAATATAACTAGTCAAAACAAATATTGAGCCAAGCTGGTGTAGTGATGCATACTTAATCTCTACACCAGAAAGCAAAGTTACAATCCCTAAAAAAACCTGAACTAATATAGCAATATCAAAGAATATAATATTTTTGATATTGAGTTTATTTTTTATAAAAAAATAATTTAAAATTACAATAAAGAATAAAAGTAAATAAGCTGTAAACCTGTGTAAAAATTGGATTATAGAAGCATTACTAAATAGTTCTGTATTTACTATACCTTCAAGTTCTACATCGTTTGGAAAAAAACTACCATTCATATCAGGCCATGAATTGTAAATAAGCCCTCCATCTAAGCCTGATAAAAAAGCACCTAATATAATTTGTAAAATAATTAATTTAAGTATGAATAATAATAAAAGATTTGAAAGTTTTTGATGAAATTTTTCAATATTAAAAATATTCAAAATAAACCAAAAAATTAAACATAAAATAAATAAAGCTAAAGATAAATGTATGCTTAGTCTGAAGTGGCTAACATCATTATTTTCAATTAATCCACTTGAAACCATATACCATCCAATAAATCCTTGAAGGCATACAAAAAAAAATATCCAGTAATATTTATTTGAGTAATACTTAGTATATGTAAATTTTAAGCTAAAAATAATTAGAGGAACCAATGTGAATAAACCTACAAATCTTGCTAATAATCTATGTGCATATTCCCAATAAAAAATTACCTTAAACTCATCCAAATTCATACCATAATTGATATTTTGATATTCAGGAATTTTTTTGTATTCTGAGAAATAAAAATTCCACTCATTATTATTTAAAGGCGGTAGTATTCCAGTGAAAAGTTCCCAAGCTGTGATAGATAATCCTGAATCAGTAAGTCTAGTAAGGCCACCAACAGCAACCATAAGAATGATTAATAAAAATAAAGTTATTAACCAAAATTTTAAATACTTTATATAGTTGTCGCTATTTACAAACATAAATTATACTTATAATAATTATATTATTAACCAATTGATTAAATGTCGCCAATAAATAAAAAAAAATTATTAGTAATAAGAATTAAGCTAGATAAGCTTGATAATGAATTGCTTAAATTAATAAAAAAAAGATCTAATTTGGTAAATGAAGTTTTAAAAGTAAAAATACATAAAAAAGAGATAATTGATCAAAAAAGAATAAATTTCATACTTAAGAAGATTAAGAAAAAATCAATACAATTAAATATAGACCCAAAGATTACAAATAGAATATGGAAAAATATGATTTGGTCTTTTATTGATTATGAAAAAAGAAACTTTAAAAAAAAGTAATACTATTTACTATGTGGAGGTAACTTCTTCTCTACAAACATTTCATGTTTTCTTGTAGCAGGATTATACTTTTTTGCTGATAATTTAACTTTAGCTTTTTCTCCACCAGCTGGTTTTTTAACATAATAAAAATATGGGCTGTCAGGTTTAGCTTCTGGTACTAGTCTAACTTTAACGTGCGTTTTTTTTGCCATATTATTTTAAATTTTTTATCTGTTTTATTAAATTAGAAATTTTCTTAAGTTTAATTTTTATATTATAGTCAGCATTTATAGAATTATTTGGTAATTCGTCAAGTTTTAAAGATTTATCAGAATTAAGAACTTTTTTTGCACCATTAATTGTCATTCCTTGATCTTTGAGAAGGTATTTAACTTTCTTTAACACCTCTATTGTATCGTTATTATAGTATCGTCTATTACCGTTTAAGATATTTGGCTTAATTTGCTTAAATTCTTTTTCCCAAAAACGAATGGTGTGTGTATTTAATGTCCCTTTTTTTTCATTAACAAGGTCAAGAATTTTTGCAACCTCACCTATGGACTTATAAGCTTTATTACTTTTATGAATCATTCTTAGAATTTACTAAATCTTTAAATTCTTTAGAAGCTTTAAATAAGACTACATCTCTGCCTGATATGGTTTTTTCTTCTTTAGTTTTGGGGTTCCTACCAATTCTGCTTTTTTTTGAACGTATGGAAAAAGTACCAAACTTTGATAATTTCAATTTTTTTTCAATTTTTAAATTTACAGCTAACGTATAAAAAAAATCATCTATTAAATTTTCCGATATACTTTTCGAAAAACCAATTTGCATATAAACTGAGTTTATTAAGTCTTTTTTAGTTAAATTAATTCTAGACATTAGTTTATGTTGTTTCTAATTTTTTCAATTAAATTACCACTTACAATTTTGGAGCAAACACTCAGAGAATTAGAAAAGCCAATATAGTCAGTGCCCCCATGGCTTTTTATTACTGGCGAGTCTAGACCAATAAATATAGCGCCATTATATAATCTTGGATCAAATTTTGCTTTAAATTTCTTTAAACTAGAAATATTTAATAAGGATGAAATTTTACCAATTAAATTGCCAGTCATAGTTTTTTTAAGTTCTTCTGTAATAAAATTTGCTGTTCCTTCGGCAGTTTTTAATGCGACATTACCAGTGAAACCATCTGCAACTATAACATTTACATCTCCATTCATTAATTGATTGCCTTCTATATAGCCCTTAAATTCAAAGTCGTGGTTATTTCTGATATTTAATTGCTGATATGTTTCTTTAATCACTTCATTGCCTTTAAGCTCCTCAGATCCTATATTTAATAGGGCAACTTTTGCATTATCCTCTGGATACAGTGACTTAAATAATGAAGAACCCATTATTGAAAAATCAATTAAATTTTTTGGACTACACTCAATGTTAGCTCCTAAATCTAAAACAACACTCATCCCTTTTTTATTTGGCCATAATGCTGATAAAGCTGGTTTATCTATATTTTCAATCATTTTAAGATTAAGCTTAGAAATCACTAGCAAAGCTCCGGTGTTACCTGCTGATATTACTACATCTGATTTTTTTTCTTTAACACTTTGGATTGCAAGCCACATACTTGTGTTTTTTCCACGCTTAGCACCCTCTAATGGGCTATCAGTGTCCTTAACAATATCCTTTGTATGAATTATTTCAAAAGAAGAATTTAATAAATTACTATTAATATGAAGAAGAATCTTGTCCTTATCACCAAAGATTTGATAAAATGAATTTTTATTATCCTTAAAATGATGAATAATACCATCAACGACTTTTTTGGGCGAACCATCACCACCCATTGCATCGACTGCAATTTTTATTATTTTGTTCATTTATAAGATTTGGTTTATTATTCCTTAGGGTCTAAAACTTGTCTACCTCTGTACATACCAGTTTTAAGATCCAAATGATGAGGTAGCCTGTATTCACCAGATTTTTTATCCTCAACAATATTTGTAGATTTGAACTTCATATTCTGAGCTCTTCTCATTCCAGTTCTTGACGGGGATTGTTTACGTTTTGGTACAGCCATAATAAAATTATTGTTTAAGTACACCTTTTATATGAGAAGTTAAAGTATTATTTTTTAAATTTAAGCGATATTTTTCAAAATAATCTTCTAAATATTGAGTATTTATAGCGTTATCTAAAAAACCTTCTAAAAGAGAGATTCTAGATTCTTTTGTTAAACCATCCCAATCATGAATTTTATTTATCATCCCATAAAATAAATTTAAATAATCTTTCATTTTTTTATTTATTGATTGGTCACCATGGCCAATTTCTCTAATACTCAACTCAACTTGTCTAAAAATATAATCATATATTTCCTGTAAGAGCTTTTTATCGTTATTTTCTTTATAAATTTTTAAAAAAAAAGCAAAATGGAGAAGAAAAAAAATCAATCTATCTGAAAATGTGTCTTGATTTTCAAAATCTTGATATAATTCTTTATTTCTAGTTAATTTAACTAAATTATTGTAAATATTTATATAATTTTTATTCATGAAAAATTTATTTATATTCTTATTAATAGCATTATTTTTTTCTGCTTGTAGCCTTAAAAAGGTAACAAAACACCACGGTGTTCATTTTTTAAATAAAAAACAAGAAAAACTTACTGTGAATCAATCAAATAAAAATGATATATTAAAATTGTTAGGTTCCCCTTCATCCAAAAGTACTTTTGATAATGACCTCTGGATTTATATTGAAAGAAAAGCTGATCACTCATCTCTAATAAAATTTGGTAAAGAGAAAATTTTTCTAAATAATGTGTTAATTTTAGAAATTAATAGTATGGGCATATTAGAAAAAAAAGAATTTCTAGATCTAGATGATATGAAAGATATAAAATTTACAGAACAGACTACAGAAAATCAATATAAGAAAAATACATTCTTATATGATTTTCTTTCAAGTATGAGGCAAAAAATTAATGACCCTTTAGGAAAAAGAAAAAGGAAATAAAAATTTTTAGCCCGCTATAACAGCCAATAGTAATAAAGCTACAATATTTGTAATTTTAATCATTGGGTTAACCGCAGGACCAGCTGTATCTTTATAAGGATCTCCAACAGTGTCTCCAGTAACTGCAGCTTTGTGTGCTTCAGAACCTTTTCCACCATGATGACCATCTTCAATATATTTTTTAGCATTATCCCATGCTCCACCACCAGCAGTCATTGAAACAGCAACAAATAGTCCTGTAACAATTACGCCTAGCAACATAGCACCGACAGAAGCTAAAGCTTCTGCTTGTCCACCTATTGAAAGAATAACAAAGTATAAAACAATAGGAGATAAAACCGGCAATAAAGAAGGTATAATCATTTCCTTGATTGCAGCTTGAGTTAATAAATCAACAAGTTTTGCATAATCAGGTTTTTGCTTTCCCTTCATAATCCCTGGAAATTTTTTAAATTGTCTTCTAACTTCCACAACAACGGCACCACCTGCTCTTCCAACAGCTTGCATTCCCATTGATCCAAATAAGTATGGAAGCATTCCACCAATTAATAAACCAACTACGACATAAGGATTGGTTAAGTCGAAAGTAACAACTATCCCTTCTAATTTAGATCCAGCCGTGCCAGAAAAATGTTTAATATCTTCAACGTATGCAGCAAATAAAACCAACGCACCTAAACCAGCAGAACCAATTGCATAGCCTTTAGTAACTGCTTTAGTTGTATTACCTACGGCATCTAATGCATCGGTAGTTTTTCTAACGCTGTTTGGTAATTTAGCCATTTCAGCAATACCACCAGCATTATCAGTAACTGGGCCGTATGCATCAAGTGCTACAACCATTCCCGCTAAAGCTAACATTGTAGTAACAGAAATTGCAATACCATAAAGACCGGCTATTGAGTTTGTAGCTAAAATTCCAGCAACAATAATCAATGCTGGTATTGCTGTAGCTTCCATAGAAACAGCTAAACCTTGAATAACATTAGTTCCATGACCAGTTGTTGATGATTTTGCAATACTTCTCACAGGTCTGTACTCAGTTCCAGTATAGTATTCAGTGATCCAAATTAATAAACCAGTGATAACTAAACCAATTATTCCACAGTAATATAAACTCATGCCTGTAAAGCTTTTACCATTAACAGTATACTCGCTTGCAAAACCAATTACATAATCAGTTACTGGATATAAAATTGCTAATGAAGAAACAGCAGAAACAACAAATCCTTTATATAAAGCGTTCATAACATTCTTGCTTTTTCCAAGCTTAACAAAGAAGGTTCCTAAAATTGATGTTAAAATACACGCACCACCAATTGTTAAAGGGTAGATCATCATATTCATATCACCTACAAAAAATATCGAAGATAAAACCATTGTTGCAACAATAGTCACTGCGTAAGTTTCAAATAAATCTGCAGCCATACCAGCACAGTCACCAACATTGTCACCAACATTGTCAGCTATTACCGCTGGGTTTCTAGGGTCGTCCTCGGGTATTCCCGCTTCGACCTTACCTACTAGATCAGCACCAACATCGGCACCTTTTGTAAAAATTCCACCACCTAATCTTGCAAAAATTGATATTAGTGAAGCACCAAAACCTAATGCAACTAATGCATTAACAACTTCCCTATCATCAATTCCCATTTTTAACAAAATATAATAATAAACTGCTATAGCTAATAGAGCTAAACCAGCAACAAGCATTCCAGTTACAGCGCCAGATTTAAAAGCAACAGCAAGTCCGCTAGCTAATCCTTTTCTTGAAGCTTCTGCCGTTCTAACGTTAGCTTGAACTGAAACTAACATTCCAACATAACCAGCTATACCAGATAATGTTGCACCAATAAAATAACCAAGACCAACTAATGGACTAAACACCCAGCAAATAATAACTAAAACAACAACTCCAACCACGGCTATTGTTTTATATTGTCTTGTTAGGTAAGCTTTAGCACCAATTTGGATTGCAGATGCAATTTCTTGCATTTTTGCATTTCCAGCACTTGAATTAAGAATATTTAAACCAGTAAAAAAACCATAAACGATTGCAAGTAATCCTGCTACTATGGTGTAAAGTAATATTGTTTCTATAAGTGAGTTCATGATGCCTTTTTAGTTGTTTAGTTGTTAAAATTTTATTATTTAAAGTCCGGACAATACAAAAAAAGCAATAAAAGGCAATATTTAACTTTCTAAAACTTATGAAAATAACCTTTGTTTTTAAGGGTAATTTTCACGTTTTTATCATCAATAATGTATGGTTTTTCAACATGGCTTTGGATTGAACCAATTTTTGTAATCTTAACTCTATAATTAGATGCTATTTTTTTTATGATTCTCGTCTTATTTTTAGAGGCTGTAAATAATACCTGATAATCATCGCCATTGGAAACATAGTTAATCTTGGATAGTTTTTTAAGATCAAGTATTTTTTTAAGATTATTTGAAATTGGAATGTCATCTAAAAAAAGTTTGTAAGACAACTTTTGATTATTAATCATTTTATCAAGGTCTGCTAATAGTCCATCGGAGATATCAATTGAGGTATTGGCAAATTTCTTGATTTGTTCTGTTAATTTTAATTGAATATTTGGCATAAAATATTGATTAGTAAAATATTTTTTTAATCGGTGATTAAGTTTAAGTTTATTTTTTAAAACTAATAAACCCAAATAACTATCTCCTAAATTTCCAGAGACGTAAATATCATCATTAATTTTAGCTTTGTTCCTATAAATGATATTATTAGAGTAACCAATTGAGGTAATTGTAAAACTTAACTTGTTTGAAAAAACAGTATCTCCACCACTTAAAAATATCTTATATTTATTTTGTTCTTGATTGAGTGATTTACTAATTTTTGATAAATTAGATTTAGAAAAACTTTTTTTATTACCCGATCCTGAAATAAAATAATATTTTGGTTTAACACCTTTGCAAATAAGATCTGATATTGATGATCTAATTATTTTTTTAATAACTAGATCAGGTTTTTTAAAATCTATAAAATGATTACCCTCAATATATGTATCAACAGAAACTACTAATTTGTTTTTTTTATCAAAAAAAACATCATCATTTAAATTTAAAGAACTTGGTGATTTTTTAGAAAGTTTTTGAAAATAATTTTTTATTAATTCAAATTCATGCATTGGTAGTTCTTATTTTTTTTGCTATCTTATCTAATATAGCATTCAAATATTTTGTTTGACCATCTTCTAAAAAGAAATTTGATGCATCAAGGTATTCCTTAATAATTATTTTAGTTGAAATCTTAGGTTTGTATAAGAACTCAAATATAGCTGATTTTACTATTACTTGAAAAACCTTATCTAAATTAGTTAGCTGTAAGTCTTCACTTAAATATTTTTTAACTTCTTCTTTGATTACTTCATCTCTTTCGATTGTTCCTAAAACAACATCTTTAATGAATTTCTTAAATCTATGTTTTGAAAACATTAAATCTGCCTCATCATTAAAAAACTTACCGTAAAGTTTTTGTATAATAATTACTCTAGGACTTTGATTGGGGTTGTATGGGGTTCTCATTATTTTTGTGAAAGAACGGATATTACAGCTTCTGCTGCTTCCCTCCCCTTTTTTTTTCTAGCTATTGCTTGTTTCATGTTTAAACAAGTAATAATTCCATTACCTATTGGTTTTCTATTTTCTATAGATAGTTTCATAATTGCATCCGTAGAAGATTGAGATATAAAATCAAAATGTGGTGTTTGACCCTTTATAACGCATCCAAGAGCTAAGAAACCGTCATATTTTTTGATATTTTTTGATATTGTAACTGGTATTTCAAAGACACCTGGCACATTGATAGTTTTTATTAAACTAGATTTTGGTAATATTGTGATTGCACTATTAAGCAAACCTTTAGCTATGTCTTTATAATAATTGGCAATAACTATTAAATATTTTTTTTTCATTAAATGATTTCCTGCTTGGTAATCTTTATATCATAACCCTCTAAACCAATAACTTTTTTAAGAGATTTGGTAATTAATATCATATTTTTAATCTTCAAATCTTTGATTATTTGAGCACCAATACCATAATTTCTTATAAGTTTATCATTACCTTTTTTGTAGAAATCTTTATTCTTATAATCCTTAAGTGTTTGTGTAACAGATTTTAAATTTGTATCTTTGATAAACACCAAAACACAATTATTAAATTTTTTAAAGTAATTCAAAGTTTTATTAAATGAATTTGGCAATTGTTGATTAATTAAATAATTCTGAACTACATTTGATGAAATTACCCTAACTCTTGGTATTACACCTTTTTTTATATTTCCTTTGATTAAAGCAAAGTGTTCAGAGCCATCTAAAAGATTTTCATAAATTCTAATTTTATATTTTTGATTTTTAACTTCAATATCAGATTGTTTTTTAAGCTTAATTAATTTTTCTTTTTTTAAACGGTATGCGATTAGGTCCTCAATCTTACCTATCTTTAAATTATGTTTTTTTGCAAAATTAAATAAGTCTTGGCCCTTAGCCATAGTACCATCTTCATTCATTATTTCACAAATTACTGCTGAATTATTTTTTTTAGCTAATTTTGATATATCGACAGATGCCTCTGTGTGACCAGCTCTAACCAGAACACCTCCATCTTTAGCAATAATGGGAAAAATATGACCAGGTGATACAATTTCTTTTTTGTTTACATTTTTCTTTGATGCAATTTTTATTGTCTTAGCCCTATCCTTTGCAGATATGCCTGTAGTTATTCCTTTTTTAGCTTCAATCGATACAGTAAATGCAGTTTTGTTTCTTGATTGATTTACTGGAGACATTAAAGATAAATTTAATCTCTTAGATTGAACACTATCCATGGCTAAACATATCAATCCTCTGCCAAACTTTGCCATAAAATTTATATTTTTAGCATTAGAGTCTGTTGTGGAAATTATTAAATCACCTTCATTTTCTCTTTTTGCATCATCAACTAAAATGAACATTCCACCTTTTTTTGCGATATTAATAATGTTTTCGATTGATGTGTAATTATTTTTTTTCATTAAAATAATTTCTAACGTATTTAGATAAGATATCTATCTCTATATTAACTGTACTATTTTTCTTTAATGTGGATAAATTTGTAAGTTTAAATGTATGCGGAATAACCCATAATTGAAAACCTTTTTTTGTTAACTTAGAAATTGTAAGAGAAATACCGTTTACACAAACTGATGCTTTTTCAACTAAGTTTATTCTTTCTTTTTTAACAATCTCCAATTCAAATAAATAAGATTTATCAATTATTTTAATATTTGAAATTTTACCAACAGTATCAATGTGACCTTGACAAATATGACCAGATATTTTTTGACCATACTTTAAAGGCAATTCGAGGTTAATTTTATCTTTAACTTTTAAAAACTTAAATTTTGATCTCTGAATAGTCTCATCAGAGAGGTAAAATTCCATTACTTTTCCTGAAATGGTTATTAATGTTAAGCAAACACCATCACATGAAACTGAAACTCCAATATCTTTCTTTATTAATTTTAAGTCTGATTTTACAAAAATATTAATGCCTTTGGGTCTTTTTTGAATTTTTGTAATTACCCCTTGATTAAATATTATTCCATTAAACATATTATTTTTTATAGATTGTAATTGAATCTTTTCCTAATTTTGTTTTTATTTTTTTTTTATTTTTATATTTTTGTGACAAGTCTTTAAAGCAATTAAAGTCTTTATAAGCTACTAATTTTGATAAATTTTTGGGACTTTTAAATAGATAAAACTGATTAAACAATTTCTTTTTAATAATATTTTTAGATAAATCATTACCACCCTCAACAAGCAGGTTTCTGCAACCTAAGTCATAAAGTTTCTTAAGAATTACCTTAATATCAAAATGTCCATTTTTTGATAAATTGGACTTTATTAAACAAATACGCTTTTTTTTAAAGACTGAAATCTTTGCCTTGATAGCATTTTTGTAGAAAATGATGGTATTGTCCTTATTGGCAGTTCTAAAAATATAAGAGTTGGTATTCATTTCCAATTTATTATCTAAAATAATTCTTTTTGGTGAAAATTTATTCAAACCCTTAAGTCTACAATCTAACTTGGGATTATCTTGATTCAAAGTTTTATATGAAATCATCAATGAATCATTTTTATATCTTAAAAAATGTGTCAATTTATCTGAGTGAATATCAGTAATTCTTTTTGTCCCCTTACTATAAATTAAATAATTTTTTGAAATGGCAACTTTACCAGTAACATAAGGTATTTTATTTTTTCTATTAAAAAAATATGACTTATAAAAATCAGTTATCTCTTCATGAAGTAAACCTTTTTTAACAATAATATTTTTTGACTTTAAAATTTTAAGACTTTTTCCTTTAACTTTTTCATCAACATCATTTACTGAGTAGATGATTTTACTTATGTTATTTTTAATAATTTCTTTAGTACAAGGTGGTGTTTGTCCATAATGATTACATGGCTCAAGTGTTACATACATAGTTGAACCTTCTAAAGCTTCATTAGAATTTTTAATTGCGTTATATTCTGCGTGTGGTCTTCCATTATAACCAGTTTGACCTATGGAAATAATCTCATCATTTTTAACAATCACACACCCTACAGATGGGTTTTCACCTGTAAGTCCATGTCTTGCACTTGCTAAAGTTAAAGCAAGACTCATATATTTTTTATCTTTTTTGGAAAATTTATCTTTTCTTGTAGACATCTAATTTGTCCACGAATTGTACGAAATCTTTTTCTTCTCTAAAATTTCTATAAACTGATGCAAACCTTACATAAGCAACAGGGTCAAGCTCTTTTAAACCTTCCATAACCATAGTTCCTATGATATTTGAAGAAATTTCGCTCTGTCCAAGTTCTTCTAGAGCCCTTGAGATTTTGCTTATAAATTTTTCTGCGGTTTCCGTATCTATTGGTCTCTTCTTAAGAGCAATATAAATTGATTTTGATAGTTTATCTCTATCAAAAGATGATTTTCTTCCATTCTTTTTAACAACCATTATTTCTCTAAACTGAACTCTTTCAAATGTGGTGAATCTTGCTCCACACACACAAAGTCTTCTTCGTCTTATTGCTGTTCCATCCTCTGTAGGTCTAGAGTCTACTACTGATGTTTCACCTTTTTTACAAATTGAACAAATCATTATTTTAAATTTTTATATATTGGAAAAGATGAAGTAAGTTCTATAACTTCATTTCTAACTTCTTCTTCAATTTTACTATTATCAACGGGGTTTTCAGACAAACCTTTAACAACTTTAGTTATTAACTCACCCACTTTTTGAAATTCTTTTAATCCGAAACCTCTTGTGGTTGCTGCTTGAGTTCCTAGTCTTATTCCTGATGTGATCATTGGTTTCTCTGAATCAAAAGGTATTCCATTTTTGTTACAAGTAATATTAGCATTAGAAAGACTTTCTGCAGCTGAATTACCCTTAACATTAAAAGGCCTTAAATCTACAAGCATTAAATGTGTATCTGTGCCATCAGAATAAATTTTAAATCCATTATTTTTAAGTGTCTCCGATAAAATTTTAGCGTTTGCTAAAACAGATTTTATATAAATTTCAAAATCAGGTCTTAATGCTTCCAAAAAACCTGCGGCTTTAGCTGCAATGATGTGCATTAAAGGTCCACCTTGATAACCTGGAAATACTGCTGTATTAAATTTTTTAGCAAGATCTTCTTGATTTGTTAAAATAATTCCACCTCTTGCACTTCTAAAAACTTTGTGCGTTGTAGAGGTTACAACGTGGGCATATTCACAAGGGTTAGGATAGCCTTTACCAGCAACTAAACCAGAAAAGTGAGCCATATCTACCATAAGATAAGCTCCAACTTTATCCGCAATTTCTCTAAATCTTTTAAAATCAATTACTCTAGAATAAGCACTTCCACCAGCGATTATAAGTTTGGGCTTATGTTCTAAAGCAAGCTTTTCAACATTATCATAATCAATAAGTTCAGATTGTTTATCAACGTCATAACCTATTGCATTGAACCACTTACCCGACATTGATATTTTTAATCCGTGAGTAATATGACCCCCAGAGTTTAAACTCATACCTAAAAATGTATCACCAGGGTTTAATAAAGCTAAGAATACAGCTCCATTAGCTTGGGCTCCTGAATGAGGCTGAACATTCACAAACTCACAATTAAATAATTTTTTTAGTCTTTCAATGGCTAAGTTTTCAGCAACATCAACGTGCTCACATCCGTTGTAGTATCTTTTCCCAGGATATCCCTCGGCATATTTGTTTGTTAAAACAGAACCTTGTGCTTCTAGAACAGCTTGTGAAACAATATTTTCAGAAGCAATTAATTCAATATGCTGTTGTTGTCTTTTTAACTCATCACCGATTGCTTTGTGTAGTTCTGGATCAGTTACGGATAAACTATCTTCAAAAAAACTTTTATAACTATCGTTTAAATAATTTTTTTTACTAGACATAATTAAATTTTTTTAATTCTTTTTGCGTGTCTTCCACCTTCAAATTTTGTATCTAAAAAAACACTGACGCAATTTAAAGCATTTTTTTTAGTAAGTAGTCTTGAACCCAATGTAATGATATTTGCATCGTTATGCAATCTTGATAATTTTGTAGATTTTAAATTAAAACATTGGGCGGCTCGTATATTTTTGTGTCTATTTGCGGCAATATTCATACCCATCCCCGAACCACAAACTAATATGCCAGCATAATTATTATTGGTCTTAACTTTTTTAGCTACTTTATGAGCATAATCAGGATAATCAAC
>Ga0209403_10002785_pt1 | contig 20407 bp, 19 predicted proteins | sample ArcticOcean_MG_C_8_FD_187440 | JGI IMG/M metagenome (GOLD analysis project Ga0209403, IMG submission 187440) | Marine microbial communities from western Arctic Ocean - ArcticOcean_MG_CB11_86 (SPAdes) (version 2) | ecosystem: Environmental > Aquatic > Marine > Oceanic | place: Arctic Ocean... | reverse complement strand
TGTAATTTAGTTCGTTTTCTTGGGCCAAGACTTCCGATGGGTCTTCTTCAGTGAGGTCGCGCAGGTCGGTAATTTCTTTGTGACGGAACAAGCTGTTGTCGTCGAAATTCGCTTTGGCATCCAAGGCAATGACGTCGCCGTCGCCGGTCACCGCTAGGGGATTAATCTCGATCAGGCTTGCATCAGTGGCGATGAAAGCTTTGTACAGCCCCATCATTAATTTAGTTGCGGCCCGCACCTGGGGGCCTTCCAGCCCCATGCCAAAGGCCAGGGTCCGGCAATTGTACGGCTGCAAACCCGTCACCGGATCAACGGTGACGGTAAGAATTTTTTCTGGGGTCTTGGCGGCGACCTCTTCGATGTCCATTCCGCCTTCGGTGGAGGCCATCAATGTGACCCGGGATGTGGTCCGATCAATCAGCAAGCTGAGGTATAATTCCCTAGCAATATCAATACCTTGTTCGATATAGACCTTGTTGACTTGCTTGCCCTCGGGGCCGGTTTGGTGAGTCACCAAATTCATGCCCAGGATTTTTTCAGCGGCAGCCACGGTATCAGCAGCCGTCTTGGTGACGATGACGCCGCCGCCCTTGCCGCGCCCGCCGGCGTGAATTTGGGCTTTGACCACCCACACTGGGCCGCCTACCTCGGCGACCACCCGAGCGATGTCGCCAGAGCTTTCCACCAACGCGCCGCTGGGGACCGCCACTCCGAACCCCGCCAACAGGCTCTTGGCCTGATATTCATGAACATTCATTGGCAAATGCCGCTTCCCCGCGGCCCCTTGGGAATGCCGCCTGACAGCGGCCCAGAATTGCAATGTGCGCGATCGAGGCCACGCACACACAGAAACTTATCGCAACGACCCGCGGGATTGCAAATTTGTGCCATCTTGGCGCCGCACCGGGCCGGTTTGACGGCTACTTGGAAGCGGCAGCCGTGGCTCTGGCCCGCTTGGTGGAACTGCGTTTGCGGGTCGCCCGCATCGTCGGGTCAAGCTTGCGCACCGTGTTGACCAGACCTCGCACTGCCGACACCGACTTTTTAAACGCTGCCTTTTCGGTGCGGTTCAGTGAAACCTGTACCACCCGTTCAACACCGCCGGCGCCAATGACCACGGGCACACCCACATACAGACCGCGCACCCCGTACTCGCCTTCCAGATACGCCGCGCAGGGCAGAACCCGGCGTTTGTCTTTCAAATAGGATTCCGCCATCTGGATCGCGGCGCTTGCCGGGGCGTAATAGGCCGATCCGGTTTTCAGCAGGCCGACAATTTCTGCCCCACCCGCCCGCGTGCGATCGACGATTTCCGCGATGCGTTCTTTGGTGGTCCAGCCCATTTTCACCAAATCGGGCAGCGGAATTCCGCCCACCGTCGAATACCGCGGTAAAGGCACCATGTCGTCACCGTGCCCGCCCAGCACAAAGGCGCTGACGTCTTCCGCCGAAACATTGAATTCTTCTGCCAAAAACGCCCGGAACCGGGCCGAATCGAGCACACCGGCCATGCCCACCACCCGTTGGGGCGGGATCCGACTGGCCTGACGGAACGCCCACACCATGGCGTCCAGGGGGTTGGTGATACAAATGACAAAGGCCCCGGGGGCAAACCGCCCCACACCTTCGGCCACGGAGTTCATGACCTTTAGGTTGATGGCAATCAGGTCATCCCGGCTCATGCCCGGCTTGCGGGCGACACCTGCCGTGATAATCACCACATCGGCGCCGCGAATGGCGCTGTAGCGTTTTGTGCCGCGCAATTTGACGTCCACGCCTTCGATGGGCGCCGACTGTTGAATGTCCAGGGATTTGCCTTTGACCATCCCGGAGACGATGTCGAACATGACGACATCGCCCAGTTCCTTTTGGGCAACAAGATGGGCAAGTGTTCCGCCGATGTTTCCCCCGCCGATCAATGCTATTTTTGGCCGCGCCATTGTTTGTTCCTTTGACTGGTTGGACGGACACTTTAAAATCGGGTCCGGCGATCCGCGATTGTGGCCAACCAGGACACCACCCGGCAACCCTTAATTAGTTGGGGATTTGTGGGGGTTGTGCGGAAAGGCGCAAAGCCCCATATCTGGCCCCAGAAACACAACGTCCAGGTAGCGAGTTAATGCCCGAAGAAACCATGCAATTTCAGGCGGAAGTCAGCAAACTTCTGAAGATTGTCGCCAATTCTCTATACAGCCAGAAAGAAATCTTTCTGCGGGAGCTGATATCGAACGCTTCGGACGCCTGCGACCGATTGCGATACGAGGCCCTGACCAATTCGGAATTGCTGGGGGGTGATTCCAATTTTCGCGTCACCCTGTCCGTGGACCCAAAGGCCAAGACCCTGACCGTTTCCGACAACGGCATCGGCATGACCCGGGACGAATTGATCGACAATTTGGGCACCATCGCCCGATCCGGTAGCGCCCAAGCGATTGAGGCCATGTCTGGAGACGAAACCGACGTGTCGCTGATTGGCAAATTCGGTGTGGGTTTTTATTCGGCGTTTATCATTTCAGACAAAGTGGATGTCATCAGCCGCCGGGCGGATGCCCAAGAAGCCTGGCGTTGGACATCGTCCGGCGAGGGCGAATTCGCCGTGGCCGAGGCCACCCGCGAGTCCCGAGGCACATCGGTGGTGGTGCATCTGAAGAAAGCGGAAAAAGAGTTTTTGGATCCAGAACGCCTGGCCACGATCGTCAAAACCTATTCCGATCACATCGGCTTGCCGGTGGTGCTGGAATCCGCCACCGCAGGCGAAGACCCAAAGACCTTGAACGAGGCTTCGGCGTTGTGGACCCGGCGCCCTAAGGATATCACCAAGGACCAGTACAAAGAATTTTATCACCACACGGCCCATGTGTATGACGACCCTTGGGCCACTATCCACGCCAAGGCCGAGGGTCGCATCGAATATTCGATGCTGTTGTACGTGCCGGGGGTGCGGCCCCTGGATTTGTTCCAACCGGATCGCCGGTCCCGTGTGCGTTTGTATGTGCGCCGGGTGTTTGTCACTGACGAGGCCGAAGCCTTGCTGCCGTCGTATTTGCGGTTTGTACGCGGGGTGGTTGACACTGAAGACCTGCCCCTGAATGTCAGCCGGGAATTGCTGCAGAACAGCCCCTTATTGGCGAAAATCGGCAGCGCTGTGGTCAAGCGCGTGCTGCGCGAACTGGAAAAACGCGCCTACAAAAAGCCCGAAGAATTCGAAGAATTCTGGGCGAATTTTGGCGCGGTCCTGAAAGAAGGCATTTACGAAGACCCGGTGCGCCGAGATCAATTGCTAAAAATAGCGCTGTTCCATAGCACCAACGGGTCGGGGTTAACCTCTTTGGCGAACTATGTAAGCCGCATGAAAGATGGCCAGACCAAAATTCATTACATCGCCGGTGAAGACACCCAAAAATTAATGTCCAGCCCACATCTGGAAGGGTTCCTGGAACGGGATATCGAAGTGTTGTTATTGCCCGATGCCATCGACGAATTTTGGGTGCCCGCCGTCGGAGAATTTGAAGGCAAGAACTTTGTGTCCGTGACCCAAGGCAAAGCCGAGTTCGAGCCCCTTGGTGCCGACGACAAAAAAGACGACAAGGACACGGACGACGACAAACCACCCGAGGGTGAACTCAGCACTTTGGTCGCCCTACTGAAGCAACAATTGGGGGACCAGGTCAAAGACGTACGCACCACCGATCGGCTGCGAGAAAGCCCGGTGTGCCTGGTGGCAGGAGAAAGCGATTTGGACCGGCACTTGGCCCGAATGTTGAAGCAGCACGGCCAATTGCAACAGCCCCCGGCGAGCGGCATTCTGGAAATCAATCCGCGCCATGCCTTGATCAAGGTGTTGGCCGCGGGTGCTGGGAAACCCGGGGCCAGCGATTCCATGTCCGACGCGGCCCAACTGCTGTTGGATCAAGCGAGAATCATCGACGGAGAACTGCCCGCCGACCCCGCAGCGTTTTCCCGCCGCATGGCCGACGTGATGGCCGCGGCCATGTCGCATTCTAAATAACGATAAGATTCACGCGGCCTTAAAATCCGCCACGATCTTTTTTAGTTGTTGGCGGAGATGTGGATGAGGGTGGCCCCCAGGATCGGACCGTTTCCCGCCATCTGAACAATCACCACGCATTTGTCGAAAGCGGGATCAAGAACGCCGCCTTCCAGGGAAAAATCCACAGGGTCACCGTTCCAAGTCCCTAGACGTTCGAAACGCCGCACCACGTTCACATAGGTCAAGGTCGCACCGGCATTTTCGCCGCGTAAAATTTCAACATCATGGCGGGTGTCGTACAGCACGATCCACACATCGGCTTCGCCTTCCAGCGGCGCCCGCTCAAGTTTCAGATACAGCCCATCTTCTTGGGGGATCACCCTCGGGGTCGCCGTCATAATGATGGATTTGCCTTGAGACGCGGCGATGGCCTCCATCACAGCGCTTCGGTCTGACCCAGCGATTTGGGCCACCCCATCAACAACAATCTGGGGCGTGTAGACCGACCGCAAACTGAACGGATCCATATAGGCACGCTGGCGACCGGTGGTGGTCTCGTCGGCGAAGGTGTCCGCCCAGCCCAAATAGTCCCAATAATTTACGTGGAACCCCAAGACGATCAGATCATCGCTATCCTGCATCGCCGCCAAGTCGATGAGCAAGGCATCGGCCGGTGGGCAGGCATTGCACCCCTGGGACGTGAACAACTCCACAACCGTTACGGCCTCCCCAGCCGACACCGTTGCCGGTGCTCCGGCCAAGGCAACGGCCCAGGCAAGCGCCCAAAGGAGAGTTCTGCGTTTGATCATACCCATTGATTTATGATTTGTTTTCGCTCCGCGCCAATCAAAACTCGGTGACGGAGCCGCAGTTTGCCTTAGTTTTTCGCGTCGGCGTCCAGCAGAGTGCGCAATACGTAGGGTAAAACGCCACCGTGACAATAATAGTCCAGCTCGATGCCGGTATCGATTCGGCAGCGCACTTTGATGTCTGTGACGTCACCGTTGGCGGCGACGATCTGGCAGGGCAGCGCCGCCCCTGGCACCAAGCCCTTGGCAATGCCCGAAATATTGAATGTCTCGGAGCCATCCAGCCCCAGCGATTTGCGGCTTTGGCCTTCAGTAAATTCCAGCGGCAACATGCCCAGGCCCACCAAGTTTGACCGGTGAATACGCTCGAAACTTTCCGCAATCACCGCCCGCACCCCCAACAGGCGTGGGCCCTTGGCTGCCCAATCCCGGGATGACCCGGTGCCATATTCCTTGCCCGCGACCACCACCAAGGGCACGTCGTCGTTTTGGTAGGCCATCGCCGCATCGTAGATGGGCATTTCAGCTCCATCGGGCATGTGAAGGGTGATGCCGCCCTCTGTGCCTGGGGCCATTTCGTTGCGGATGCGGATATTCCCAAAAGTCCCACGCATCATGACTTCGTGATTGCCGCGCCGGGCACCGAACGAATTGAAATCTTTCTGGTCGACCCCTTGCCCGGTCAAATAGGCACCGGCGGGGCTGTCGGCCTTAAACGATCCCGCCGGAGAAATGTGGTCGGTGGTAATGGAATCCCCCAGCAAGGCCAGGACCCGGGCACCCTGAACGTCTTCTGGGGCCGTGGGGTCACGACGCATGCCATCAAAAAACGGTGGCCGACGGACATAGGTGGATTGATCGGACCAGCGATAGGACAGACCCTGATCCACCGGAATCGCTTGCCATTCCAGGCTGCCGGTAAAGGCGTCGGCATAGCGGCTGCGAAACATTTCTGGGGTCACGGACTTGGCGATGGCATCGGATATTTCAGCGTTGGATGGCCACAAATCCCGCAGGTAAACATCGTTGCCGTCGCCATCTGTTCCCAGGGGATCAGTGGCCAAGTCCAGGGTCATTGTTCCAGCGATGGCATAGGCCACCACCAGGGGCGGCGAGGCTAAATAATTGGCCCGGGTGTCGGGGTTCACCCGGCCTTCGAAATTGCGGTTCCCCGACAGCACTGACGCGGCCACCACATCGCCGTCATGGATGGCGGCGGTGATCGCCGGGTCCAAGGGCCCTGAATTGCCGATACATGTAGTGCAGCCGTAACCCACCAAATTGAACCCCAGTGTATCCAGGGCGTCTTGCAGACCTGCTTTTGCCAAATAATCGCTGACCACCTGGGACCCGGGAGCCAGCGACGTTTTGACCCAGGGCTTTACCGCCAAGTCCCGCTCCACAGCGTTCGCCGCCACCAATCCGGCGGCCATCATCACGCTGGGGTTCGATGTATTGGTGCAACTGGTGATGGCGGCGATGACCACATGACCATCCGCCACATCAAATTCCTGCCCCCCTACGGGCGCGCCCTGGCGACCAACCTCGTGCCCGGCGTCAGCCACCACGTCGCGAAAGCCCACAGCCGCATTCGATAACTCCACCCGGTCTTGGGGCCGTTTTGGTCCCGCCAGGCTGGGGGTGACAGAGGTGATATCCAGGCGGAGAACATCGGTGAACTCTGGCTCGGGCGATGTGTCATCCCGCCACAATCCTTGGGCCTTGGCATAGGCTTCCACCAGGGCGATCCGGTCGTCGTCCCGGCCGCTTAGGGCCATGTAATTGATGGTTTCCTGATCGATAGGGAAAAACCCACAGGTCGCCCCGTATTCCGGCGCCATATTGGCGATGGTGGCGCGATCGGCCAGGGAAAGTTCGGCGATCCCGGAGCCAAAAAACTCAACGAACTTGCCCACGACCCCTTTGGCCCGCAGCATCTCCACCACCCGCAACACCAAGTCGGTCGCTGTTGCGCCTTCGGGCAGCCCACCGCTCAGTTCGAACCCAACCACGTCAGGGATCAGCATTGACACGGGTTGGCCCAACATCACCGCTTCCGCTTCAATCCCGCCGACCCCCCAACCGAGAACCGACAGGCCGTTGATCATGGTGGTGTGACTGTCGGTTCCCACCACGGTGTCGGGAAAAGCATAGGTCTGGCTGCCAACTTTGCCGGTCCAAACAACCTGGGCCAAATGCTCCAAATTCACTTGGTGGCAGATACCGGTGCCCGGTGGCACCACCCGGAAATTGTCGAACGCTGCTTGGCCCCAGCGCAGGAATTCATAGCGTTCCTTGTTGCGCTGCATTTCCAAACGGGTGTTGCTGCCCAATGCGCCGCCGTGACCAAATTGGTCCACCATTACCGAATGATCTATCACCAAATCCACTGGCACCAGCGGGCTGATACGCCTGGCGTCACCCCCCAATTCCGCCATGGCATCGCGCATTGCGGCCAAATCAGCGACAGCAGGAACACCCGTAAAATCCTGCATTAAAATGCGCACCGGGCGAAAATTAATTTCGCCACCCGCGCCACCACCGGCAACGGCCTTCAGTGTAGCCATTTCAGCGTCCGGGTCGTTCAGGTGGCGCAGCAAATTTTCCAACAGCACGCGCAGAGATCGCGGGACCCGGGACAAGTCACCCAGGACTTCTTCGGCAGCGGGCAGACTGAAATAAATGTATTCGGTCCCCGCCACGTCGATTTTGCGGCGGATGTCAGGAAAATCAGTCACTGAGAACTCCAAAAATTGGCTCGGTTGGCACGCACTAAACCTATGTGGTCTGAACTGATAATACCGCCAGGGTTAAAATCTAACAAAAGCCTCGATTGGTGAGGCTTGGAAGACCCCCTAACAAGTGGGTGACGCCCACGCCGGGAACGTGCTTGGGTGCCTCCGTGAATTTGACCGGCAAAGATCTGACCTGTGTCCGTGGCGGACGCCTTGTTTTCCAGTCCCTTAGTTTCCAGGTGGCGGCGGGAAGCGTGCTGGTGTTGCGCGGCCCAAATGGCAGCGGAAAATCAAGCCTTCTGCGTCTGGTGGCGGGGTTCCAGCCCCCGGCAGAGGGGGCATTTCTGTGGGACGACCGGCCTGTTGCGGAAGATCGTGACGGCCACCGGGCCCGGATTACCTACGCCGGGCACCTGGATGCTGTGAAACCGGCGTTGTCGGTGACTGAAAGTTTGCAATTTTGGGCGCGCCTTGGCAGCAAGGGTGATCCCCCGGTGGCGGATGCTTTGGACCGTTGGGGCCTGGGGGCCATCGCCGACCTTCCCGGCGCCTATCTTTCGGCCGGCCAGCGCAAGCGGCTGAACCTGGCCCGGCTTTCGTTAAGCACATCAAGGCTGTGGCTGTTGGATGAACCCACCGTGTCCCTGGATGACAGCGCGGTCGACACGTTGATGGGGGTCATCAGCGATCACCAGGCGGACGGAGGGTCGGCGATCATTGCCACCCACACGGATTTGGCCTTAAAGGCCACCGATACGTTGAGCCTGGAGCCATACACCGTCAGCCAAATGGAGCCGCCATCATGACCGGATTCATGCACCTGGTTCGGCGGGACATTCGCCTAGCCATGCGCCAAGGCAGCGGGACGTATTGGACATTGATGTTCTTTCTACTGACCATCACGTTGTTTCCCTTGGGCGTGGGGCCGGAACAAGCGATTTTGGGGCGCATCGCCACCGGTGTGGTGTGGGTAGCAGCTTTGCTCGCCGCCATGCTTTCCCTCGATCGCCTGTTCCAGGCTGATTACGAGGACGGCAGTTTGGAGCTGTTGGCGTTGGCCCCTGTGCCCATGGAAATCATTGTCCTGGCCAAGTGCACAGCCCATTGGATCACCACTGGTTTGCCTCTGGCCATCGCCTCGCCCATCATGGGGATGATGTTGAACATGGACCCTGCTGGGTTTTTAATCTTGGCAGGCGGCATGTTGTTGGGCACCCCGGTGTTAAGCCTGATCGGCGCCATTGGTGCCTCGCTTACCGTGGGCGTGCGCCGGGGTGGCGTGTTGCTGTCTTTGTTGGTGCTGCCGTTGTATGTGCCTACCCTGATCTTTGGCGTCATCGCAGTGGACGAAGGGGTCAACGGCCTGGGCGCACAGCCCCACCTGTTGCTGTTGACCGCCATGTTGTTGGGGGCCATAGCGCTTGCCCCATGGGCATCCGCCGCGGCTTTGCGGCTGAACATGGAATAACCCGTATACTCACCATGTTGTGTTGATAAACGCGCAGAAATCCACGATAAAATAGGCCTATGGTTAACTTACACGCACTTGCAAATCCCGGGCGCTTTATGCGCCTCAGCGGCGCGTTTCTGCCCTGGCTTGCGGCAATCACAGCGGCACTGCTGGCCTGGGGATTGTACAACGGGCTTTTGGTCGCGCCCGCCGATTACCAACAGGGCGACACCGTCCGCATCATGTATGTGCATGTGCCCAGCGCCTATTTGTCCATGATGATTTTTGGCTCCATGGCCTTTGCCAGCGCCATCGCGCTGATTTGGCGTCACCCGGTGGCCGATATAGCCGCCAAAGCATCGGCCCCCATCGGCGCGGGCATGACCGCCGCCGCCCTGGCCACGGGCATGTTGTGGGGCCAACCCATGTGGGGAACGTTTTGGGTATGGGATGCCCGCTTGACATCGATGCTGCTGTTGTTTTTCATCTACCTCGGCTACATGGCCTTGTGGGCGGCGATAGACGACCCGGAGCGCGCAGGCAAGGCAGCCGCAATCCTGGCTTTGGTGGGGTCGGTCAATTTGCCGATCATCCATTTTTCGGTGGAATGGTGGAACACGTTGCACCAGGGCCCCAGCGTTTTGGTGTCGGGGGGTTCGACAATTGAAGGGCCGTTCTTGCGCCCTATGTTCATCATGCTTGGTGCCTATACGGTGTTTTATTTCACCGTGTTGATTTGGCGCATGCACCAGGAAATTATCGCGCGTCGGATTCGTTCCCTGAGGCTGCTGCAAGCTCAGGGCTAAAATCGGGACGCGGTCGGACCGCGCCCGCAAGACAGGGTGACAAAGTTTTGGCGACATATTTCGAAATGGGCGGATACGCGTGGTTTGTCTGGCCCGCTTATGCCTTTAGCGCGGTCATCATGATCGGCTTGGTGGTGACCAGCCTCACTGCCCTGCGCCGCGACAAAAAAATCTTGGCAGCCCTAGAGGCCGCGAATCCGCGCCGGGCCATGCGCCGACAAGGTTCTCCGACTGAGACTTCCCCACCAGAACCCGCGCTGACCCCAGGGCCGGAGGAGCCCAGCAGTGACGCGTAAGCGCCAGCGCATGATTTTCGTGGTCACCGGCTTGATTTCTTTGGGGGTCGCCACCGGCCTTGTGCTGCTGGCGTTGGGGGATAATTTAGTGTTCTTCCACGGGCCCACCGAGGTGGTGTCCGAAGATTTTCCGCCCCAGCGACGATTCCGTTTGGGCGGCTTGGTAGAAGAAGGCAGCGTCAAGCGCAACGCAGATGGCCTGACCGTAGAATTCGTGGTCACCGATTTGGTGAACGTCGTTCCCATCACCTTCACTGGAATATTGCCGGACCTATTCCGCGAAGGCCAAGGGGTGGTGGCAGAGGGTCGCCTGAGGGCAGACGGAGTGTTTGTCGCCACCGAAATTTTGGCTAAGCACGACGAAACCTATATTCCTGCCGACGTGGTCGACGCCTTAAAGGCAGCGGGCCAATGGCAGGGCAACTAGCGCCTGGGAATTTTGACAGAATATGATTGCTGAGCTCGGACACTTCGCGTTGATCCTCGCCCTTGTTGTGGCAGTGGTACAGGGAACGGTCCCCTTGATCGGCGCGCAAACTAGATCGGCCGCGTGGATCGCCGTGGCCCGGCCCGCGGCCAATGCCCAGTTCGCATTTGTCGCCATCGCCTTCGCCGCGCTGACATACAGCTTTGTGGTTTCGGACTTTTCGGTCCTGGCGGTGGCCAAAAATTCTCACACCTTGAAGCCGCTGATGTACAAAATCACCGGCGTTTGGGGAAATCACGAAGGATCGTTATTGCTGTGGATCTTGATCCTGACCCTGTTTGGGGCGGCGGTGGCGTGGTTTGGCACCAATCTGCCGCCGGGGTTACGAGCGCGGGTGTTGGCGGTTCAGTCGCTGATCGGTGTGGGGTTCTTAAGCTTCATTCTGTGGACGTCGAATCCGTTTGAACGGGTCCTTGAAGTCCCATTCGAAGGCAACGGCTTGAACCCGTTGCTGCAAGACCCAGGTCTGGCGTTTCATCCACCATTTTTGTATTTGGGCTACGTGGGGTTTTCCATGGCGTTTTCGTTTGCCGTGGCCGCCCTGATTGAAGGCCGGGTTGACCCTGCCTGGGCCCGATGGGTGCGCCCCTGGACGCTTGCCGCGTGGACGTTTTTGACCATCGGCATCGTCCTGGGAAGTTGGTGGGCGTATTACGAGCTGGGTTGGGGCGGCTTCTGGTTTTGGGACCCGGTGGAAAACGCCTCGTTCATGCCGTGGCTCGCGGGCACCGCCTTGCTGCATTCAGCCGTCGTCGTCGAACGCCGGGACACCTTGAAATCGTGGACCATCTTGCTGGCGATTTTGACTTTTTCACTCAGCCTGTTGGGCACCTTTATTGTGCGCTCTGGCATTCTGACATCTGTCCATGCCTTCGCCACCGATCCCGAACGTGGATATTTTATTCTGGGATTTTTGGTGCTGGTGATAGGCGGATCGCTGATCCTGTATGCCGTGCGCGCCCCGCTCTTGAAATCTGGCGGCCTGTTCGCCCCGGTCAGCCGCGAAGGCGCCTTGGTGCTGAATAATCTGTTGCTGGCCACCGCAACCGCCACCGTTCTTTTGGGAACCCTGTATCCCTTGATGCTGGATTTATTCACCGGCAAAAAAGTGTCTGTCGGGGGGCCATTTTTTGAAGCTACGTTCTTCCCGATCATGGCGCCATTGTTGGCGGCGGCTGTGTTTGGACCCATGCTGCCATGGAAGCGCGGCGACTTAATGGGGGCGTTCCAGCGCCTGCGCGTGGCGTTTTTCGTGTCCGCCGGGATCGCGCTGGCGGTATGGGCCTTTGTGTCCGGAAGCTCGTGGCTCAGCACATTGGGCATCGCCCTGGGGGCATGGCTGGTGGCCGGGTCCTTCGCTTCATTGGCGGAGCGTATCAAACTGTTGCGCGCGCCGTTGACTGACTCCCTGAGCCGGGCCATCAATATGCCCCGGGCTGCTTGGGGCATGACATTAGCCCACACGGGTCTGGGTATTTTCCTGCTGGGGGGCACCATCATGTTGACCTGGCAGACCGAATCCATCCAAGTTATGCGCCCGGGCGAGACTGTTACCGTGGCGGGGTACGAACTGACCTTCCAGGGTGTAGGCAACATCCCTGGGCCCAATTACATGGCCGAGAGAGCCCTGTTTTCCGTATCCCGCAACGGCGAGCCGTTCACTAATCTGCTGCCCGAAAAGCGCGCTTATGTGAGTTCATCGATGGCCACCACCGAGGCCGGCATCAAGGCCACCTGGGCCGGAGATCTGTATGCCGTGATCGGCGACGCCGATGGCAAGGGCGGCTGGGCCACACGGTTTTTCTTCAAGCCTTTCGTCCATTGGATGTGGATTGGCGCCAGCGTCATGGTGTTGGGCGGTGTGGTTTCGTTGACCGACCGCCGTCACCGGGTGGGTGCCCCCGCACAACGCAGGAAAACTGCCATTGGCCCGGGACAAGCCCCGGCGCCGCAAATGGCAGGGGAATAATCCATGCGGCCAATGGCTTATATGCCGCCGGTGATGTTCGCCATCGTCGCCGTCGCCCTTGCCTTGGGATTGCTGATCGTAAAGCCCAAGGAAATCCCGTCGGCGTTGATTGGGCAACCGGTACCCGAATTCGATTTGCCGTCCGTGGTTGGCACGCCACATGGATTTTCGAACGCTGATCTGATTGGCAACGTTTCCATCGTCAACGTGTTTGCGTCTTGGTGTTTGCCGTGCCGGGCAGAGCATCCGTTGTGGGTTGAGGTGGGCGAGGGCGGTCTGGTTCCTGTTTACGGGCTGAATTATAAAGATTCCCAGGAAAATGCCTCGAAATGGCTGGCGGACTTCGGCGATCCGTACACCTCGATCGGCGCGGATTTAAACGGTCGCGTGGGCGTGGATTTTGGTGTGTACGGAGTTCCTGAAACCTTCGTGATCGACGGCCAAGGGTTCATCCAACTGAAATTCATTGGCCCCATCGACCGCTTTGCTTTGGAGAACGAAATCTTGCCAATGGTACAAGAACTCCAGGCCTTAATGGTCGCCGAAGGTGCAGAATAATGCAGGCTTTGGTGCGCCTGTGGACCGGTGCGATTGTCGCATTGATGATGGGATTTAGCGTTGCAGCCCACGCTCAGGTGGTGACCGAAATCATCGACCCGCCGCTGGAGGATCCGGTACTGGAGGCCCGCGCCCAGGCCGTGCACAAACTAATCCGCTGCCTTGTTTGTCAAAACCAGTCGATCCACGATTCCAATGCAGGCCTGGCTCGGGATTTGCGCATTATTGTTCGGGATCGGATTGCAGCCGGAGACACCAACGATCAAGCGATCCAATACCTGGTTGATCGTTATGGCGATTGGGTTCTGCTGAAACCCCCACTCAAGGCCTCGACAATTGTGCTTTGGCTTGGGCCATTTTTGATTTTGTTGCTGGCTGGGTGGTTTGCGTGGGCGTACTTCCGCGCAGCCCCAAGCCAGGTGGCCAAGGCCGTCCCGTTGACCGAGGAAGAACAACGCCGGCTGGCTGAACTTTTGGATCCAGAGGCTTGAACGACATGCGCTGGATCCCCTTCATAATAATGGCGGTGCTGGCGGCTTTGGTCATCGCCGTTCCGTTGGTGCGCAATCGCAAACCGCCGATGTCCCGTGCCGACTACGATTTGCAGGTTTACCGGGACCAGTTGCGCGAGCTGCAAGAAGATGTGGAACGCGGGGCGGTCACCAAGGAACAGGAAGCCGCTGCCCGCCTGGAAATTGACCGGCGGATTTTGGGCGTTACGGACACCCCATACCGGCGCACCGGTGAGCTGCGAAAATGGCAGATGGCGGTGGCATTGGGGATCTTGGTGCCGGCGGTATCCATTGGGCTGTACTGGGTTCTGGGGGCGCCAGGGGCCGACGATCAACCGTTCGCTGATCGTGCACCAATCATTCAAGAAGCCCCAATCTCCCAAGAAGTTCTGGATTTCATCGCGGAACAAACCGCCATGTTGGAGATCAACCCGGAAGATGGCGAAGGTTGGATGTTGTTGGGGCGGGCCCATGCCTACACCGGCGATTTTGAAGACTCCGTGAGCGCATTTCGCCGCGCCATCGCGCTGGGTTTGAACGCCGCTGGAACCCAAATGGAAATGGTCGAAAGTCTTTACAACATCGCGGGTGGGTTCATCACCCAAGAGGCCCAAGCCGCCATCGACGCCGCCCTGGTGGATGACCCTGCCCATCCCGGCGCACGGTTTTACCAGGGCTTGGCGTTGTCACAGGCAGAGCGCACCCAAGAAGCCTTTGATGTTTGGATTTCATTGGCCGCCGACACCCCGGCGGATGCCCCGTTGTGGCCATTCTTGCGCCAATCCTTGCAGGAAGCAGCACAACAATTGGGCCTGAACTTGGCCGAGTTAATGCCGCCGCCCCCCGAAGCTGCACCCCAATCGCCATTGGAAGCAATGACCGCCGAAGAGCAAATGGCGTTGATCGAAGGCATGGTTTCCCAGTTGGCCGAGCGGCTGGTGGAGGAGCCGGATGACTTAGAAGGTTGGTTGCGTCTGTCCCAATCGTACCGGGTATTGGGTCTTTTGGATGATGCCCAAGAGGCGGTCGCTCGGGCCGTTGCATTATCTCCGAACGACCCGTTGGTTTTGCTTCAACAAGCCGGCTTGATGCTGACGGCGTCCGAGGACGGCATGGTGCCACCCGAGGCCGCAGTCATTTTCCGCCGGGCATTAGAGCTAGAACCCGACAGCGCCGAAGCCCTGTTTTACAGCGGCGTGGCCTATGCCGAGACCGATGACCCCACCGCTGCCCGGGCCGAATGGACCAAGCTGTTGGCCCTGTTGGACCCAGCGGGCGACGCCTATGCCCAGGTCCAAATGCGCATGGATGCCTTGTCGGCAGAGTGACGAAAACTCCCTAAGTCACTGTAATCACTAAATTTCCATCGTGAGAGAGCTACAAATTTCCTTGACTCCCCTTGTAGAGTACCCAAATATATGGTCGTGGGGGTCCGCATGTGCGGGAAACGTACGCAGAGGCGTTGGGTTAAAGCGTCACAAAGCGCGAAGATCCATTCCACAAATCGTTTGTAGGGGAGAATATTATGGTTGAAATCTCATCGGGTTCGTTTGCACCGGCGGCTTCGTCGATTGTTCCGGCTACGACAAAGGTGTCTCAGCCTTTTGCAGATGAAAGTGACGCCGACGAGCGCGCCGTTAGTAAGGCCGAGGAGTCTGATACGGATGGTGGCAGCGCGGCGATTGAAGTCCAACCTCGCGAGAAGGCCGAGGAGGAGGAAGAGGCACCTGCTGATGAGGGCGGAGACGTCGTGGATGCGCGGAGCGATGGTTCAGGAAATCAGGTCGATATTTCCGTCTAACATTTACAGTTCTCAAAAAAATAACCTGCCAGAACGGCGGGTTTTTTTTGGCCAAAAATTTGGGTGAGCCCGGCCTTACTCCGGCGGGTTTGTTTCAGCTTCTTCGGGTTCTTCGATCGCATGGCGCATCAACACCGGGATTTGGGCAAAGCTGAACACTAATGTCAGGGGCAAGATCCCGAACACCTTAAAATTGACCCACGCGTCGGTGCTGACCGACCGCCAGACCATTTCGTTCAGCACCGCCAGGACGATAAAAAACACGCCCCATCTGATGGCTAAAATTCGCCAGCCTTCATCGGTGAGTTTGACCGCTGCCCCCATCACCACCTGAATAAAATTCCGACCCATTGCCAGGCCGACAAAAATTGCCGCTGCAAACAGGGTGTTGACGATGGTGGGCTTCAATTTGATGAACACCTCGTCTTGTAAAATCAGGGTGAGCCCACCGAACACCAAGACCACCCCCGCCGTGACCAGTGGCATCACCGGCAACCGCCGTTCCAGAATCAGCGACGCCCCCAGAGAAAGGATGATGGCCATCATGAATGCGCCGGTGGCGACGAAAATGTCTGCCCGAGCGTTGGCAATGAAAAAGACGGCCAGCGGCCCGATCTCGATGACCAATCGGATCAAGGGATTTGTTTGCTTTTCCGCTTTGTCGGTCATGGCCACCCAGTCCAACCAAAATGGCGCACCACCCTTGGCGCGCCTCGCTGGCCGGGAGTATACGCGAATTTTCCGACTTTCCTTGGGACCGCCATCGGATCATTCTGTGGCCCATGACAACGCCTCTGATTGTGATGTTCACGGACTTTGGTCTCGAAGGCCCCTACGTTGGTCAAGTCAAGGCCGTGCTCGCCTCCCAGGCGCCTCAATCCACGGTCATCGATCTGTTCGCCGACGCCCCGGCCCACGACCCGGAAGCTGCCGCCTATTTGTTGGCGGCCTACTCCGGCGGGTTTCCGCCGGGCACGGTGTTTCTGTGCGTCGTGGATCCGGGGGTTGGAGACAGAAACCGGGCACCTGTTGTGGTCAGCGCCGATGGTCACTGGTTCGTTGGCCCCGACAACGGATTATTCAACGTCATCGCTAGCCGGGCCAAGGAAACCAAATGGTTTGATATCACTTGGCGTCCCGACCATCTTTCCAACAGTTTTCACGGTCGGGATTTGTTCGCGCCTGTTGCCGCGATGCTGGCGGTGGGCCGTGAAATTCCCGGAGACGAACGGGCCGCCAACGACACCGATCCATGGCTCGGAGATTTGGCAAAAATCATTTACATCGACAATTTTGGCAACGCCATAACTGGCATTCGCGCGGCGTCGTTGGGAGCCAAAGACCAACTGACCGCTGGCGGTCATACGTTTCAACGCGCCCAGACATTTTCAGATGTGCCGGAAAACGAAGGTATGTGGTTTGAAAACGCCAACGAGCTGGCGGAGATTGCTGTGAACTGTGGCCGTGCCGATCAGGAATTTGATTTGGTGGTGGGAACCGACGTCACCGTGCAAAAAGGTGACGGCTAGCCCTGACCGCTATCCCGTTATCCGCCAGGTTCCGTCCGCACCCCTGCACTCGGTGTTGGTGGTTATCCCCACAACGCCACCCACCACCAGCCGCTCCTCATAATCCCGGCAAAAGACGCCCTGGTCGGTCACAAATTTAGTCCCGCCAACGACCGGGCAAAGGCGCGGGCGCCGAAGACCTGCAAATCATTCAAGCCTTCGCCGACCCCGACGAAATGCACGGGCAGTTGGAATTCGTCGGCCACTGCCACCAGCATTCCGCCCCGCGCCGTGCCGTCCAATTTGGTCATCACTAAGCCAGTGAGCGGACAGATTTTTTTGAACGCCTCCACTTGGGAACGGACGTCCTGGCCGGTGGTGGCGTCCAGAACCAGCAAAATAGCGTGGGGGGCGCCAGCATCGACCTTACCCACCACCCGGACAATTTTTTCCAGCTCCGACATTAAATCGGCCTTGTTTTGAAGCCGACCTGCGGTGTCGGCCAAAACCACATCGGCGCCTGTGGCCTTGGCGCGCTCCACCGCCTCGAACACTACCCCGGCCGAATCGGCACCGGGATCCTTGGCCACAACTTCTGAACCCGTGCGCTCGCCCCATACTTTGAGTTGATCGATGGCGGCGGCGCGAAAAGTGTCCCCGGCTGCCAGTACAGTCGATCTGCCCTCTGCGCCGAGCCGATGGGCGATCTTGCCGATGGTCGTGGTCTTGCCGGTACCGTTCACGCCCACCACCAAAATCACAAATGGCTGTGCAGTGGAAACATCCAGGGGCTTTTCCGCAGGGGCCAAAATTTTCTCAATGCCGTCCGCCAAAGTTTCGCGCACTTGTTCCGGTGTCACCTCTTTGCCTAGGCGCGCCGCTGACAAATCCGCCACAAGACGGGCCGCCACAGCGACGCCCAAATCAGACGCCACCAAAAGATCTTCCAGGTCTTGCAAGGTTTCGGCGTCAAGCTTGCCGCCGCCTAACAACCGGGTGACGCCACCGCCCAGGGCCCCCGCCGACCGGCTTAGGCTAGATGTTAGCCGCCCAAGCCAACCGGGAGATTTTTCAGTGGTCATGCCTCGGGCGTCAGGCGCTTGGTTGGGCGAGAAGTCGGCCGTTCTCGTGGCCCGTCACCGTCGCCTGGACTATTTCCCCGACACCCACATCGCCGCTTAAGGTCACGGCGGAGAAATCCTCCCCATGGCCGATGGCACCGGCGGGCGTCCTGCGTTCCACCAACACCCGGTCTTGAGATCCTGCGCGGGCCATCAAATGCGCAGCCAGGGCCCCATCCCCCTTTGCCCGCAGCCGAGCGACCCGGTCTTTCTTTACATCGTCTGGGACCTGGGGCATGCGCCCGGCTGGCGTGTCGCGGCGCACCGAGTACGGGAAAACATGTAAAAACGTCAGGCCGCAATCGTCCACCAAGGCCAAGGTAAGGGCGAACTGGTTATCGGTTTCCGTGGGGAATCCCGCAATCAAATCTGCGCCAAATGTTACTTCGGGGCGCAGGGTGCGCAGATCGGCGCAAAAGCGAATAGCCTGGTCCCTGGTGTGGCGGCGCTTCATGCGTTTCAAAACCAAGTCGTCCCCGGCCTGAAGGCTCAAATGCAAATGTGGCATTACTCGCGGCTCGGTCGCGATTAGATCGAACAACACCGGATCCACTTCGCTGACATCCAACGACGACAGGCGCAGGCGTTTAATTTGCGGAACCTGATCCAGCAGTGTCGCCACCAAATCGCCCAAAGCAGGACGGCTGGCCAAGTCCGTGCCATAAGCCGTGATATCCACCCCGGTCAAAACGAATTCCCGGTATCCGTTGGCAGCAAGCTTGCGCGCCTGGGCGATGACGGTCTGACTGGGGACACTGCGGCTTGGCCCTCGGGCGAAGGGAATGATGCAAAACGTGCAGCGGTGATCGCAACCATTCTGGACCTGCAAAATCGCCCGGGCCCGGCCATTCAGGCCCTCGATCAACGGGCTAGTAGCACCCATGAACTGTTCGATGTCGGCCACTTGGCGGGCAACGGAATTCTTCCAGGACGCCGGATCAAGCTTTTCGGCGTTGCCCAAAATCTGATCGACCTCGGGCATGGCGGCGTATGTATCTGGGTCGGTTTGCACCGAGCACCCCGTGACGATGATCCGAGCGTTTGGGTGCTTGCGCCGGGCCCGGCGAATGGCTTGGCGGGCTTGGCGTTCAGCCTCGGCGGTTACCGCGCATGTGTTGATGACGATGGCGTCGTCCAACCCAGCGGCTTGGGCGTTTTGGCGGATGACTTCTGATTCGAAGGTATTCAGGCGGCAGCCGAAGGTGATCACCTCCGTGCTGCGCGCTGCAGCGCTCGTTCTCCGAGTGGTCGCATCGCTTGACGCGTCGATCATTGCTCGGGCTTGGGCTGCATGGCAGCCACCAGAAGATCAGCGATGTTGAACTCGCCTCCAAAACTGGTGGTGGTCGGGCCGGTCAGCATCACATGGCCATTGTCTTCGCGCCAATGAACACCCAAGGCACCGCCATCCATCTCGACCACCGCCGAACGGCCCATGTGTTCGCGCCGCACTGCTGCCACCAAGGCCGCGCACGCCGCCGAGCCGCAAGCCAAAGTTACGCCGGCGCCGCGTTCCCACACCCGCAAGCGAATGGTGTCTTCGCCATTGATCAACGCCATTCCCACGTTGATTCCCTCCGGGAACAGGTCGGCATTTTCAATGATCGGACCGATAGATTCCAAATCAACCGCATTCGGATTTTTCACCAGGAACACTAGATGAGGATTTCCCACGTTCACCGCGATCGGGTCCCAAATCAACGGGTCTTCTTCGCTGTTTTCTTGGGCGATTTCGATGTCCACATGCAACGTATCTTTTTCTTCGGCCATTGGGATTTCTTCCCAATTGGTCTTTACCGGCCCCATGTCCACGGTGACCAAGCCCTCGCCCGCATCGAATCCAAACAGGACACCTGCGTTAGTTTCCAGAGTCACTTTGTCCGATTCCATCTGTTCCATCAGCAGCCTGGCTACGCAGCGCGCGCCATTGCCACACGCATCGGCCTCGGTGCCATCGGCATTGAAGATATGCATAAAGGCATCGGCGTCTTCCGATGGCCCCATGACAAGCAGCTGGTCGCAGCCGATCCCGGTGTTGCGGTTGGCGATAAGCTCGACCTCGACCGGTTCCAAAGGCACAGGCCGTTCCCGGCCATCCAAGATGACGAAGTCGTTGCCGAGCCCGTGCATTTTGATAAAGGGTCTCCCGTTTTTCATGGAGCCGGTTATGGCTCATGGTTGGCGCACTGTCCAGCACACCGCAAGGACAGCGCTGACTTGACCTTGCGGCCCGCCACCATTACTTATTGGCTACTTGGTAGACCTCCGATGCGGCCCGCGCCTGACCCTTTGGCGCCCGCCAGTCCGCGAGTTTTCGCGCGCTGGCGTTTATTACGTTTGGCTTGGTCCAACCGATTGGTGATT